>Ga0307517_10013782_pt1 | contig 10949 bp, 15 predicted proteins | sample 23_EM_MG_FD_194515 | JGI IMG/M metagenome (GOLD analysis project Ga0307517, IMG submission 194515) | Populus trichocarpa ectomycorrhiza microbial communities from riparian zone in the Pacific Northwest, United States - 23_EM | ecosystem: Host-associated > Plants > Roots > Unclassified | place... | reverse complement strand
AATATGAGGTATAGTGGTGCAACAATTTTCACGATTGTCTCTGACCCCAGCTAAAAAATCTATCCAATACGGCGGACAGGCAGTTTCTCTTAGATTCCTAGCGCCACAGATTCCAAGCGTGATTTTAGCCCAATTTTATTCTAGTCCTAAAAGGAGAGGCATGACAGATGCGAGATTCCTGGGTAAGATTGACAGTCCATTTATCTGTCTGACTGCGGCCAGGCTGTGCCATTCGCGGCGAAGCTGGAGAGGACTAGAATCTTTATCGATAAGATGGATTTCACGCCTTCTAATGCCGGAGGTAAGATAAACCGCAAGTACTCGAGACGGGTGATAAGTGAGCGAATCGAAAGGCAGGCCTGCTGGAACGTCAGACACAGACATGGCAGAATACCAGAGTGCGCTTTCAGGGTTTAATCATTGCGCGGATCAAGACTGCGTTGGGGGCCAAAATTGCCCAGGAGCAGGGAAAGTGTGCTGAGAGAACAGCAGGGTAGTCCAATGATGATGAGGCGTTGAGGCGGGAATTTGGGATTGATCTGGAGCCCGAAGTATCAGAATCGGAGCGGGGCATCCACGCGGACCTAGCAGATGCTTTGGGAGGACTGGTCGAGTCAGCCCTGTCCGGAGAACTTGCGGGTGCGCAGCAGCAGGGTGGAGAAAGTGACCGAGAGGACTTGGGGGAGTGTGTTATAACTACACTATGATGATAATATTATGAAGGCATAGTTGAGGGGTAATAGAATAGATAATACACATAGCAAAGGCGCACGGAAGCTGGAAGCCTAGAAGTAACAAAACTCTAATAGTGTAGAGGCCCTGAGAGGGTGGTCAGCAGCCGATGATGGGCGCCTACCACGTCGTGATGTGTCGGGTGGGTGATTCGAAGATGCGCAGGTATGGGCAGGTCTTGTGGTGGCTAATTGTAGGTTCTGTAGGTTCAGAAGGGGTGGAAATGTGTCAGGCGGACGGTCAAAAGCCAGGAGCACATCGTAGGACAACAAGCCGACAGGAGAGGTTGTATGGGACGTCTGGTCGCAGGGATAGGTAGCAGGAGACGTCCGGCCGACGAGATGGGCTGTAGAGAACGTCCGGCGGACGTGATAAATTCTAGGGGCGCCCGGCCGACTAGATGGGTTGTTGGGGACGTCCGGAGGACACCCGGGAATGAACATCAGGATCCGGAGGTGGTGAGGGAAAAGGTCAAGGGCTGGAGCACGCCCACTGGATGCGTGGAGATACACGATGGGATTGAGAGGTAGAGAGCGAAAAGAAGTGTATCTGGGGGGGTGCCGGACGGAGAGGGGATAGGGAGGGCAACTCAGGACGGAATCCGGAGGGAATCCGGAGGGAGCACAGTATCATAGGAGGAAGCCCGGAGGGGGGGGGGTTGTAGCTCTTATTAGGGAGAAGTAGATTGAGGTCGCAGGACGTCAGGAAAGGGGAACCATGCAGGGGGGTGCATGGGGAGTAACGGGACGGTAGGGTTGTCCGCGGGGTACAGCGTTGCTGGGGGGGACAGCTTCTGGTTGGGTCCGGTGCGTCCAGACGGACGCCTCCCACGTCCGCACCGAGAACTGGAGTTTACGTTATATGCGCCCGCAACGTCTGGCGAACAGGGAGGGCAGGACGCAGGTTGATTTCTTTGTTGATGATGGTGATAGTCTTTCCAGAATTGGGTCTGGGAAGACCTCAGGAACCATCTCCATGACCTCCTCTGTGGTTGGTATCGCTGCTGGCCTTACTAGTCCACTGGTTCGTGTGCAGTTTACCTTAACCTTGTGCTTAGGAAAACGTATTGTCGAGTTCCCACACTCCATCGTTGCCGGATTTCTCGAAAGGAATTCCATTCCGATCAATGCCTCATACTTTGCGAGGTTGCCAACAATCATTCTGTTGTTCCTGGTACGCATTTTTCCACTCTCTATATTCACTACGCATTGCTTGCTGCTTGTGGATTGTGATCCTTTCATGGCCATAAGAATCCAAAGTTCTCCTTCTAACACTTTGGTTTCCAAGCCGTGGGTGGTGACAAATGCTGCGCTAAGGATGTTTTCTCCAATAGTTCCTGTATCGAACAAGACTCTGGCATTGTGACCATTGATCCTTATCGTTCCTTCCAAAGCCTTCTTAGACTCTGGCATTATGACCATTGATCCTTATCGTTCCTTCCAAGCCTTCTTAGCCTTGGCCGTACTGGGTGCTGTTTTGCCTGATGAGGCGTAGGTCTCTATTTCCATCGAGTTGATGTAGACCTCGTCTGCACTTGTTTCAGCCTCTGCTCTGTTCGAGGTTGATTCTTTCTTGACCGCTTTCCCCTGGCCTTCATCCTTCTTGTCAGGACAGTTGCGGAAAAGGTGTTCTTTCTTTCCACAGGTGAAACAGGCACCGCTTGCCTTTCGTTCCTTGGAAACTGTGTTGCTAACATTCTTCTGATAGGGAAGCTTTGAACTGCTCTGACCGCGGTCATTGTGATGTGACTTCTCCTTTGATTCTTTCTTGTATGCTCCGACTCCTCTTAGCATGGCATCTTGTGGTTTCGCATATCGTATTGCCGAGTTTCTGGTTTCTTCATCGGCAATCCATTGTTCTATTATCTGGCGTAGCTTGATATGCGTGCTAGCGAAGAATCTTTGGATGAATACATAATCTGAGATAGTGTCCTTTGGTAACTTGGACCGATAGGTGAGCAAGCTTGTTGCTACATCCGAGATGTTCGTTAATACTACATCCTTGACTTGTCTAACATCTAGGAACCTCTGGTAAAGCTCCTCTGTATGTCTTGATGATTGAAATCGTTTTCGTAGGTATGCAATAAGTTGGTGTCCTGTGATGTTGTTTTCTCCGCACTCTTCCAGGGCTTGTCGGTATGTGTCTTTGGCTCTACCTTCTGTGTAGAAGCTCTAGTATCGCGTGTTTCCTCCCGTAGTTGAGGTAGTACCATGTAGCAGTAGGTATTCTCGAACATCTTTATACCATCTATCGAATGCGCCGGGTCCATATCTTTCCCTGATCCTGAGAACCACCGGGGTTCTGGGATCTTCATGGTCAGCCTTGGGGCATTGGATCGATCAGGTACCTCGGTGGTTCCTGATGCAGACATCTTGTCGTCCTCGTTGTCACTGGACTCGCTGCTGCTAGAGCTGCTTGAATCGTTCTTGGATGAGGTTGACGGTACATGTTTCTTTCCTTTTGCTGGTAATTTGGGAAACATGCCTGGTGTGGCCGTTCGTTCCTTGGCTATTTCACTTGCGGATTCTTTGAGTGTCTGAGAAGCCTCGTCCCTTGCTAGTTGTCAGCTAGCCTCATCGATACTAAAGGTTGAAGCCTTCTTTGCTTGCGCCTTAGCCTTCCAGGATATCGACCTTGCGGACAGTTTTGCAAGCTCACTTCTGTCAAGCGATCTGCCTGATCTCGTGTTGAGTTGGTCGCCTAGGGTGGGCAACTGGTGCTATTGGGTTTCTGGTGATAATCGTAGTACTCCCAGAGCACTCTACTGCTGGCTTATTTCGTATAGCCTGCTGATAGCTGTCGTCGGTAGTCCTTAAGGTTGATTGCTCCTTAACCGATATAACTTCCAACTGACTTGTTGAAGTTAACAAAAATGTAACGTTTCCTTATTGGTTCTCGGTACACTGAGAACCTTTTAAGAAACCGTCCCGGGTTGTGCACTTGAAATCGTAGCAAAAGTGTGGCTTGGGTGGATTGATCAAGCGGAGGCTCCGAAAGGTTCTTAGATAAAACCTTTTATTGTATCGCTAAGGTCTTGAAGTGGTTGGCGGCTTCTCACTATCGTTGCGAACTCAGGGTGTAACTATCCAACCAGGTATATTGGAAACTCTGTCTGTCGAAGGCTGTTCTTTCTAAGTCTGAAAGATACAGCCTTTAAATACATGGCCTGCTTTTCGTAAAGCCTTACTCCAACGAGCACAGCTCGCATCCTAAAACAACTATGGTATCAAATCGATACTAGCAAACAATACATAAAACATTTAAGGTATCAGACGATGCCTTGAAACAAAACTTCAAACAACCGGAGTATCAAATGATACTTCCAAAACGCAATCAGGGAGACGCATAACCTCATATCCCAAAACCAAACCTAAAACAAACTAGGTATCAAACGATACCTCCTGCATACATAACAATGCTTGAGCCACAAGGCTCGTATCCTGAAACCAAACTAATCCTCAAGGTAATCCATCAGTAACCATAGTACCTTTACCGGTTACATAACCGTTCAGAAATAGAATCATATGATCACGTATTATACCCCAACCTCGCGTAACCTCAAAACCCCAAAAATGCGTTTAGGCAACAACAACCCAAGCCATGCAACGACAAACAGAGTCGCTAAGCCACCCACGTTACACGAAAGATAAGTTTTGTTTACTTTTATTGATTGTTTAATTTTTGTTTGTTGTTTTTGGCATGGCTTGGCGTTGGTATTTGGCTCGTTTAGTGAGCTTTATATCTTCGGGACCCTCTCAGCAGGGGCTAAAGCGCGCTTGTAGTGGGTTGCCCGGAAGTATAAATTATTTTAATCATTTAATATAGAAACTTTGTCTGAGTAGACCTATCTGGTCGAAACAACATGGGCATTGTAACAAAAACCCAACTATACAACACCTACGATGCCTTCTAACCAAGGTAAACGACAAACTTACCGTCGCTTTAAGCGAACTGATATTATTATCAACGAACCACAAAGCTATGATTGTCCCAAGGGACATGCACACATTTACATCCTCGGCCAATACTATCGAATCCCAGTCTTGTTAGACTCCAGGTCCAATATTTTCCTTATCAACGAACAACTCGTTAAGGACTTTCACATCCCTTACCACTCTCGCGCTGATGCAGTCCAAATCCAAGGTTTCACTGGAGAAGCAAGCGCTTCTGGTGAATCACACTTTACGAAACCTCTCTGCTTGGAAATAGGAACCAACAAACCCTTATCGCTCGTTTCCTGCGAAATAGCTCTGGTAGGAAAGTATGGAATGATTATACCTTTTGGATGGTGGCATCAAGAACACCCGATAAAATATATTGCCGACCCAGATGCGTGGTACTTTGATCACACTGACTGCCAACTCCAGCTCCTCCCAGAGGATGAAGGAATCTCTGTAGAATGGGATAAAGATGTGCTAAACGATCCCAACACAGTGGTTATAGGCACGATTGAAAGGATTGACGAAGAACAAGTTACTATCATCAATCGCCTGCGAGATTAGTACAACGATTACCTGGGCCTATTCACACCTTCTACGGCAGAAAACTTGCTCCTCTCCGTACCTTTGATCATGCCATCGATGTCATACCAGATACCGAACCACCTTGGGGCCCAATATATCCATTATCACAGAAACAGCTTGAAGCCCTTCGGAAATACCTTGACGATATGCACAAACAAGGACAGATTTCCCCTAGCAAGTGCCCTGCGGGCACACCAATCCTTTTTGTACCGAAACCTAACGGTCACTTACGGTTAGTTGTCGACTACCGAGGCTTGAACAAGGTTAGAGTACACAACAAATACCCCATCCCCTTAATGACGGAATTGAGAGATCAGGTCCGCGACGCTCAGATCTTTCCTAAGCTAGACCGGAAGGACGGTTTTGATTTAAGAAGAATACGAAAAGGGGATAAATGGAAGACAGCTTTTCGAACCCGTTATGGCTATTACCACTATCCGGTTATGGCTTTTGCATTGGTTAACGCACTCGCTACGTTTCAAACCATAATGAACGAGATATTAGGAGAGTTCCTAGATCAGGGAGGTGTAGTATACATCCATAATATCCTAATTTACTCTCAGACGCTGCAGGAGCATATTATACTTGTTTGGAAAGTTTTGCAATGACTTCGGGAATACCGAATGGCCATCTCCTTGGAGAAGAGCGTGTTTCATGTAAAAAAGGTGGATTTTTTGGCATATGTGGTTGCCACCGACGGGGGGACTATGAACGAGAAAAAGGTCGAATCAATTAAGTCGTGGAAAGCCCGTGCCTCTGTTAAAGATATTCAAATCTGTATTGGGTTTGCTAATTTTTACGGCTGTTTTATAAAAGACTTCAGGGCAATCTGCACACCAATTACCAACCTACTAAACGGGGCCCCTAAGCATTGTCCAGGGGAAAAGAACAACAAGAAGCCTTTGAGGACCTGAAACGTCGTTTCCTCGCGGCTCGTATCCTATGTCACGTCTATCCGGATTTACACACCACGGTCAAAACAGATGCCAGTAACTATGCCCTTGGTTGTATCTTATCACAATTCCCTGGCAAAAGGCTTCACCTCGTGGCTTTCCACTCTCGGAAACTCTCACCGGCTGAACAAAATTACGACATTTACGATAAAGAGCTGTTAGCTATCGTTGTCGCCTTCATGGAATGGAGACATTACCTGGAAGGAACGGAAAAGCCGGTAACAGTCTATACTGATCATCAAAACCTCCAGTATTTCCTTACAACAAAACTCTCGATGCATAGACAAATAAGGTGGGCGCAAACATCATGTGGCTTCAACTTTAAAATAGTCTATCGTCCTGGAACCAAAGGAGGCAAGCCAGATGCTCTGAGTAGGCGGCCGGAGTACCCCCCTGAGGAGGGAGCTACGCATTACGAACAAAAGATTCTGCAACCCAAGCAGTTCGGAAAATTCCACATTGCCGTTGTATGGGGTTCAAATGCGGAACTGCTCCAACGGGAATTGCCTCAGATGCAAAGAGAAATGGGGATTCGGGTACAAAGAGTCTCAGAGGACTCACGAATCACGACAAAAGGATCAAAGCTAGCAGCAGGGGACGACCTCTACAGTTGCCAAGACATCAAAATCCCCGCAAATAACCGAGCACTGGTTAAGATTGGGTTAGCCATCCCAGTACCAGAAGGAACCTACAGTTGCATAGCACCTGGAAGCGGTTTGGCGACTAAAAGAATGTCGGTACATGCAGGGGTTAGTGACACTGATTATTGAGGAGAAATCAAGGTCCTGCTTGTTAACCATAATGAGGTGAACTATGAAGTGAGGAAAGGTGACGGCGTAGCTCCGCTAATTGTGGAACGAATGGATGATCAAGATTGGATGAAGGTCGAAGGATGGGATGCAACAGAAAGGGCAGAAAAAGGTTTTGGATGTAGCAGGCTAGGACTGGAGTTGAAAGAGGTTCAACCAATGATATGCTTCCTTCAAGCACATGGCAACTATCAGTTCTACAATCCTGTCGATACTAATCAACACCCTATACTACGCAAGGGACAAGTCCTCCTATCCAACGGGATTATGGCTAAAGCCAGCTTAAGAAAATTCGAGGAGGATTTTCTATCACCGGTTAAAGAGGCGGCAATGGAGGATGAGAACTGGATGCGAAGAAAGGAATAGTTGGAAACCTCAAGGAAGCAAGAAAGGGAACTACCTAAGCAATGGTCGATATCCGAAGGCCGACTCTAGTCCAAGGATCGACTATTCATCCCCGATAACGAAGATCTGCAAACCCTTATCGCTAAAAGTTGCCAGGATTCCAAAATAGCAGGACATTTCGGACAAGAAAAAACCCGGGAAATTATCACACGAGACTGCTATTGGAAAAGAATAACTGATTGGGTAAACGACTATGTCCGATGCTGTACCACATGCCAACAAGCGAAAGTCCCGACGCATGCTCGCTTCGGGTTGCTTAGTCCACAACAAGTGCCTTATGCTGCTTGGGCCTCTACATTGGTATACTTCATCACACAGCTATCAAACTCGGCAGGGTATACTCAGATTATGGTTGTAGTAGACCGATTCACGAAAATGGCCCACTTTATCGGATTACAAGAAAGCGCGACTGCTAAAGAGGTGGCAGAAGGATTCCTTAAGGAAGCATGGAAACTTCACGAGCTACAATTAGAAATCATCTCGGATATGGATGCGAAGTTTGCGGGTGAACTTTGGGAGTCATTGTGTAAAAAGATTGGGGTTAGGAGAAAAATGTCGACAGCTTATCATCCCCAAACGGATGGACAAACGGACAGAGTCAATCAAGCATTGGGGGGGTACCTTGGAATATTTGTCAACTACGATCAGGATGACTGGTATCACTTCGTACTCCTAGCCGAGTATGCCTACAATAACTCGGTTACAAAGGCTCATGACATGACCTCCTTCTTGGCAAACTACGGGTATCCTCCACAAACCGAATGGTTAAAAGAACGAGAAGCACAAAATCCAGGAGCCAACCTTTTTCCCCATTGGATGCAAACGATACATCAACAAGCGAGAAAATCACTGTAAAGGACAAGGGAAGCTATGTGACGATATTACGATTGAAAAGCTAAGCAACAACCAGACTTTAAAGCTGGTGACTTGGTAATGCTCAATGCTAAAGATATCCGCAGGAAATGACCCTCTAAGAAGTTAGCTCCAAAACCTTACGGTCTCGTCAAAATCCTAGAACAAAGTGGAGAAATCCCCTACATGTTAGAAATAGTGGATCGATGGAAAATACACCCTGTATTCCATGTGTCGCTTCTCAAGCCCTACTGAACGTCCAGTCAACCTGCCCGAGAACAACCACCGATGACGTCAGAAGAGATAGATGGAGCTCTTGAGTGGAAGGTGGAACAAATAGTAAAGGGTGAAATAATCTCTTATGAACGAAGAGTTCGCGGAAGTACCAGAACATTTTAAGAACTGCGGTACTTCGTAAAATGGAAAGGGTGTTCAGAAGATGAAAACACCTGGGAACCAAACGAGCATTTAGAACATGCCAACAAATTGGTTGAAGAATTTCATAGTGAGAATCCAGATATGCCAAATTTGGTCTAAGTAGTATTACAAGGAACGGTTTTCCTGCCGTGGCCAAGTAAATGGGGAAGGTTTTTTACCCTACCAAGTAGAGTACTAAAAGGAATTTTTATTTATCGCTACACATGTATTATAAGGAGTTTGAGGTCAAACCCCTTGGGTGGGAGCTAATATTACCCTAGCAGGAATAGCTTGCATAATTATGCGCGAGGTATATGCCACCATGGGGGAGAGCATATATCCGAACCCAAGCTACTTGAGTAGGGACTTCCCGGAGGCATCTGGGAGACTACTGAGGAACCACAAAGAGTTCACGTTTCAAGATATGGCTAACTGATGGGAACGATGATAGAGAATCAGTTCTCTACTCTTACTAATGCATACGCATTATGCATTGATAGATGAATATCGGACTTGATCACTCCATATTCATGATACTCTTGGTATGTAGGCATTTAGACTGCATATTCCATCATAGTCTATCAGGACGAAGAGATCGAAGACTGACTACTGGTGGGGTGGGGACACCCTCAGAAGAAATAGCAGTCGGGAGATTGTCAGAGTCAAGCTGGGCAAGATTCAGGGTCAAACAAAGTTCACACTTTGTTCTGACGAACTGATTCTTTAGAAAGATACTTCTTTACTAGAGAAGTCAAAGTAGCGGGAACATTAGTATAAATAGTAGGGCTCTCCCTGATGGTTGAGAACATCATCAAGCAACAGAGAAGAGACCTTAACAATATTAAAAGTTGTTACGATATTCTGCTATTACTTTATCGAACAAATTCTTCGTGAGCCGTTCTGACCTACAATCGGTTGTCTCGAATATTCCCAGCCTAGTTAACCTGGAACCCTACCCTGTTAGCTACCCTGTAACACTTTCACCATTTTCCTGGGGATTGTACCCTGCATTTATCTTTTTCTGGGGGTGGACGACAAATTTGTCCTTGTAGCATTTGTCCTGTCTATCTCGGCTCTGGTTGTATTTCCTGGGTTGATTTTTGTTGTTTCGTGAAATTGGTGGTAATGGCACAGACCAAGATCGGTCTTGCGGAAACCATCAGGAGGCTTCCTTGTCTGGAAAGTGGGTTTGGCACCGGTCGTCGTAGCATGCTGTCTGTGACAGCTGATCGTGCACCCGGCGAGCTCGTTCTCTTTTCTCTGCTTCCTCCCACTCGTGTGGGACTCGATATTGGAAGCTCGTTGGTAGCTCCACCATGGTTTCCCATCCTTCCTGAGGGGTCTTGGGTGTTGGCGGTCTTGGGGTCGTCATTCTTGGAAGTGGTGGTGGTGGTGCCAGTTGTGCTGTTGGTGATATTGAGACCCAGGTCTCTCCGCTTTCTTGTTCCTTGATCTTGATTGAGAGATTGTTTCCCTGGGTACTGTTGGTGGCACTGTTGCTTTGCGACGAAATCGTCGTAGGGGTAGCAGACTTTGTCGTCTTGGGGAGGCTAACCGGTCCACTTCGCTCAGTATTGCAGTTTTCCGTAATGTAGTCGTGAGTCGATTATCAGTTCAAGTTCGTATTCAGGCTCTCCTGCAATGAGAATTGGAGCTGGTGGTTGTGTTCGTTGAGAGGGAAGCATGTTGTTGTGGTAGAGTTCAAGAAGAGAGATGTGGAATATGTTGTGGATCCTCATCGAGAGTGGAAGATTGAGCTTATAAGCGCTTCCGCCTATCCTTGACAAGATTTTGAATAGTATAATTTTCTTGTAGTCCAGCTTCTTGCATGGTCGTGGGGTATGTATGTATCTTCGCAATAACCAGACAATGTCTCGTGATTATAAATTCGGATCGGCATTTCTTCCAGCATTGTAGTATTCTTTCTGCCATAATTGCGCTTTCATCATTTCCCCCTGCAGTATCTCGTTTAATTGACTCATGCTTTCCGGTGGTGTGATTTGCCCTTGCATCAGGTTTCCAACATCAGCAAAAATAATACCCTGCGTCCTATGCGTCCTGTGCGTCTGACGCACCTGACGCCCGAACGCTAATCGCGAATCAGGACGCGACGTCGATCCGACGTTGCGTCCTGATTTTGCGTTACTTAGCGCCGTCCGTCCTGACGCCATCCCGACACGGACCCCTACGTCCTGTGCGTCCTGACTGCGTCTGGTGCACCGCCTTTGCGTTCTGACGTCGCCTGATCTAGGCTTCTC
>Ga0307517_10013781_pt1 | contig 10950 bp, 10 predicted proteins | sample 23_EM_MG_FD_194515 | JGI IMG/M metagenome (GOLD analysis project Ga0307517, IMG submission 194515) | Populus trichocarpa ectomycorrhiza microbial communities from riparian zone in the Pacific Northwest, United States - 23_EM | ecosystem: Host-associated > Plants > Roots > Unclassified | place... | reverse complement strand
TACCTCACCAAAGTCGGAACCGCCAGCCAGAAAACAGAGCAGAACTAACCTTCAGGATTTCTGGCGCAGCACACTAGGCGGCGGTCCGGCGGCGGGTCGAGTCCGTCGAGATGTAGGCCTGCGTCTGGTCGGCCCGTACCGCGTGGTGCATCGGGGCCGCGTTGGCCTGGTCGAGTGCGGAGGCCGTGACGGCGGCCGGGCCGAGGATCACGGTCGCGACCGCGCAGACCACCGCCCAGGGGCCGCGGGCGGACTTGGCCCAACCGGCCGACTTCTCCGTGGTGTTGGTGTGACTGCTGTTCATTTTCCCCACCTCCAGTCAGTGCGTGTGCATGACGATAGGGAGCTTGTCTCGGGGGACTCGGTGAGTTGCCTGCGAGAAACCTGTGAGCGTCGGTCGGGGCCGGTCGAGGGTCGGATATCTTCACCGGCATGGAGCCGTTCGCCTGCGACCACAAGGTCTTCGAGCATGACCGCGTCCATCTGCGGGTCGATCACGGGATCTTCGAGGTGTTCCGGCGCAATCGCATCATCGGCTCGTACCGGGCCCCGTTGAGCTGGGTGAAGGTACGTGCCGAGGCGCGTAAGGGCGGCTTGACCCGGCTGCACTTCGGCAACATCGAGGAGCTCGACGAACCGATCTACGCGAGCACGACGAGTTCCAAGCACGGGCTCGTCACCGTCGAGATCCAGACCACCGACGAGCCGCTCTACCGCGCGTTCTTCACGGAACTGGCCCAGCTGTCGGACCGCCGGATCGCTTCATGACACACCCCTGACAACGCGGCCCTCACCAGGGCGATCCCGTTGAGCGACACGGGAGTTGGAGCCGATGCCGAAGGTACCGGGCCCAGCCCCGCGCAGCGGCGGCAGATACCGGTAAGCACACCTCGCGGCAACGGCTCGCGGCACTCCCCGCACTCCGCCAGGCTCTCGACTCGCTTGCGTGGAGCGGTAGTTGTCGTCGGAGTCCGGGCTTCCAGGCGGTACGACACGAGGGCGGCCGGGGAGCGGACCGGGTGGGGCAGGTCGACGGTGAGGGCCTGCTGCAGGTCGGCCTCCGTCGCACCGCTCGCCATCCAGCGGGTGGCAAGGGGCACGAGCCGTTCGATCTCCCCGGCACCGAGACGCAGGGCGGGGGTGCGGTCGCCGAGGCGGGCCAGGAAGTTCGCGGCGCCGCGCTCCAACTCGCCTGGCGGCGCGGAATGGTTGGGGGTGTTCTCCTCGGTGTTCTCGCTCAAGGGGTATGCGCCCACGGCCTGGTCCGCCCCTGCCCCGACCGGCGGGTCCTGGTCACTCGGATGACTCGGATGACTCGGATCAGGAGAGGGGCGTACGGTCCCGAACGCGGTGGCGATCTCCTCCGGTGTCGTCAACGCCACGTTGGAGACGAGCACTTGGGTGGACCACTGGCCGGTCTCGGGGTGCTGACTGCGCCGGGTGTGGAGGTAACCCTCTTCCTCCAGTTGCCGCCGGGCCTTGCGAACGGCGAGGCGGCCTTCCGGCATCTTCTCGCCGATGGACTGCACGGTCTCCCTCGATCCCTCAGGGAGGGACAACGCCCACTGGAGGAGTCGCACGGCGGTCCCGTTGAGGCGGGGATGCCGGATGATCTCGTTCGGGGTCTGGGAGAAGAAACGGGCAGGCGGGATAGCATCCTTCAGCATCGCGGTGGACCTCTGATCCACTAGTCGGTGTAGGCCCTCAGATTGGTGTTGGCGCACCGCTGAGGGCCGCTCCGTGTCGGCACACGGAGGGTGAGAACGTGACTACTTCAGCGCCGACTTTGCAGCCAGGTTTACGAGACTCAACCATTCGTCCAGGGAGCCAAGCCCTTCACGAACGAAGGTGTAGCGGGGGTCCCATAGGCACTCCCATGGGCCAAAGGGCAGACGGTGACGAGGCCGAGCAGGCTCGCCAAGACGGAGAAGTTGGTCGAAGCAGGGCAGGCAAAGCCCGCCGTCGAGGTAGCGTCAGGCACGTTGAGGACATCTGGATGCGGCCTGCGGGAACCCCCGTCCCAGCAGGCCTCGGCTCCTACCGGCCCAACGACGCACCGATCTTGACCTCGGCCCCCGCCCGGCGATCACTGCGCACACCCTGACCACCCCAGCTGCGACAAGCCACATCAGGAACGGGCGATGGACAACGAGATTCAGCTGATCAGTGACGGTGATGGGCTGGCGGTCATCGGAGCTGCCACGGATGTCGAACGCTTCCTCACCTCGGAAGGACTTTCGTCGAAGGACCTCGGACTGCAACGACTCAAGTCCGTCGTCGGTACCGGTGCCGTAGTCGCGCGGGCAGGTTCGGAGATTGCGGCCGAATCCGGTCGCTGGGTGAAGCTGACTCCCGAGTCGGCCTCGCTGGTCAAGAAGTACGGGCTGAGGGAAAGCTCGAAGACAGGTCTCAGCACAGGCGTGGTGAAGGGACCCAAAGGCCAGACCAGGGGATTCGTCGAATTCGTCAAGGGGCCCCGATCGCTTCTGACCAACCCGGCGGTTCTTGCAGGTGCTGCGGGGATCATGGCGCAGGTTGCGATGCAACAGACCATGAACGAGATCACCGACTATCTCGCCACGATCGACGAGAAGGTCGACGACGTGCTGCGTGCCCAGAAGGACTCCGTGTTGGCCCGCGTGATCGGAGTGGGCTTCGTCATCGAGGAGGCCATGACCATTCGCGGCAAGCGGGGCAGGGTCGACGAGGTCACGTGGTCAAAGGTGCAGGCCGTGCCGGCGACGATCGCAGAGACTCAGGCGTACGCATTGCGTCAACTCGACGCGCTCGCGGAAAAGATGGAGCGCAAGACCAAGATCGGCGATCTCGCCACGACAGCCACCCGAGCCGGCTCCGTTGTTCGGGAGTGGCTCGCCGTTCTGGCTCGCTGCTTCCAACTGCAGGACGCGATCGCCGTGCTCGAACTCGACCGGGTGCTGGACGCATCTCCGGAGGAGCTGAACGGGCATCGCCTCGGACTGAAGGCTGCCCGGCAGGCCCGGCTGGATCACATCTCGCGGAGCACCGGGCTCCTGGTGGCCAGGATGAACACGGCTGCGGACACGGCCAACGCGAAGGTGTTGCTGCACCCGACCAAGTCCCCGGCCGTAGTTCTGGCGAGCAACCATGTCGCAATCGTCGTCCATGACTTCCACGGGCGGCTCGGGATTGAGTCCGGCCGCCAGTCATCCGAGGCGAGACGGTGGATGCACGCGGCGGTGGAGGCGAGGGGCAGGGCGCTTGAGACAGGAGCAAAGGGCGTCGATGCCGCCAGAAGCCTCGGCAGCGACACTCTCGACCGGGCCAACTCGGTAAAGGGCAAGCTCTCCAGCGGGATCGCCGAGCGAGCCCGCCGTCGGCGCGGGGACGAGGCGGAGCGCAACGAAGAAGACTGAGCCACCGGGCGAACACTCAAGTTACTAACACGAATGTTAGTAACTTTGCTGTTAGGTTCAGCGCTATGGGCAACTTCGTAGGCCGGGCACGCGAGCTCGAAACCCTGGACCGTGAGCTGGGCAAGGTGGCCGCCGGGGTCGGTGGCGAGCGGCCGGGGCGGTGCGTCATGCTGCGGGGGCGCCGTCGCGTGGGCAAGTCCCGGCTGGTCGAGCGCTTCGCCGAGCGGTCCGGTGCACCGTTCCTCTTCTACGCCGCCACGGGAGCGTCGCCGCACGTCGATCTTGATCGGTTCGCCCAGGACGCGCAGTCCTCGAATCTGCCCCTCGCCGGCCTGCTCGCCTCGGCCCGCCCCGCGAACTGGGATGCCGCCCTCGACGTACTGGCGGCGGCTCTGCCGCACGACCGGCCCAGCGTGGTGGTCATGGACGAGGTGCCGTATCTGATGGACGCGGAAGGCGCGTTCGAGGGCACGCTGCAACGGGCCTGGGACAGGGTGCTGGAGACCAAGCCGGTTCTGCTGATCCTCATCGGCTCCGATCTGTCGATGATGGAGGCGTTGAACAGCTACGGCCGTCCGTTCCACCAGCGAGGCCGGGAGATGGTGCTGGGGCCACTCAATCCGGCGGAGGTGGGCGCGATGCTGGGCCTGGACGCGGCCGAGGCGTTCGACGCGGCCCTCGTCACCGGCGGGCTGCCCCTGATCTGCGCGGAATGGCCGCACGGCGCCGGGCTGTGGGACTTCCTGTCGGCAGCCCTCAGCGATCCCGTCTCGGCACTCCTGGTCTCGGCGGAGCGTTCGCTGGCCGCCGAGTTCCCCCAGCAGGTGCAGGCGCGCGCCGTCCTCTCGGCGATCGGCAGTGGCGAGCGGACCTTCACCAACATCGCCCGCGCGGCCGGCGGGATCGGTGCGACCCCTCTCAACCGGTCGCTGGGGATCCTCACGGACAAGAGGGTGATCGCGGCCGAACTCCCCCTCTCCACGCGTCCCTCGAAGGATCGTCGTTACCGGGTCGCCGACCCCTATCTCCGCTTCTGGCTGCAGCTGCTCGGCCCCGCGATGGAGGAGATCGAGCGAGGCAGAGGTGACCTGACATTGCGACGCGTCCGGGACAACTGGACCAGTTGGCGGGGCCGGGCCGTCGAGCCCCTGGTACGCGAGGCGCTGGCCCGCCTGCTGCCGGACGGAGACCTTCCGGCAGCGCCCGCCATCGGCGCGTACTGGACCCGTACCAACGATGTCGAGATCGACATCGTCGGAGCCGACCGGGCGCCCATCGCCAAGGAGTTGCTCTTCGTCGGCTCGGTGAAGTGGCTGGAGAACTCCCCGTTCGACCGCCACGACCTCGCTGCGCTGCATCACCATCGAGCCGCCCTTACGCACCACCCGGTCCCGGTGGTCGCGGTGTCCCGCAGCGGAACGGACTGCACGGGACTCGACGCGGCCTACGGCCCGGCCGACCTGCTCACGGCGTGGCCCTCCTGAGTCACACCTCGACGGCGAAGCCCACGAACGCCGTCCACTCGTCCAGCGGAAACGCCGGCGTGGAACCGGACTTGGCTTCCGAGTCGCGGATGTGCACCGCCTAGAGGTACCCCGAACTCGCCGACGCCGCAACGCTCTGCGTGACCGAGATGCTCGCCGACGTCCACCGCCACGTGAAGTCCCCGGAGTGCGAACTACGCCTCCGCACCCTCCCGGAAGGCGGGGTTCGCGTCGCCGTCGCCGAGCGTTCGCCCGAACTGCCCGTCCGGTACACCGAACCCGACTGGGATACGGAGAGCGGACGGGGGATTTTCCTGATCGCGTCCGTGGCCGGCCAGTGGGGTGTCACGCCCAGGCAGGGCCGACGCGGCGAACAGGGTGGGCGGAGTTCACAGCAGTGAAGTCTTGACCCGCCCGGTGAGCCCCGGCTTACGGTGGCCGCCGCCGAACAGGAGCCCGCGCCCATGACCAGCCCGTACGTGAAGGGGATCACCCGCGAGGAACACCTCGCGCATCTTCGGCTGCACCCGGACGCGAGCCATCTCCAGATCCCCGAGTGGGCAGACGTGAAGCCCGACTGGACGGCGGAGAGCGTCGGTTGGTTCGAGGGCGAGGCGCTGGTCGCCGTAGCGCTCGTGCTGTATCGGGCGTTCCCCGGCACCGGTCGCTTCCTCGCCTACCTGCCCGACGGGCCGGCGATCGACTGGCACAGCCAGCGCCCGGAACGGTACCTGGACCCCCTGATCGCGCACCTGGAGAAGGAGGGCGCGTTCTCGGTCCGCATCGGCCCGCCGCTCGTCGTCCGGCACTGGGACGCGGCCACCGTCGCGGCGGGCGTCGCCGACCCCTCCGTACGGCATCTGCGGGATCTGCCCACGGACGGCATCGACGGCTACGCGCTGGACGCGGCGGAGCGGCTCAGGCGCCTCGGGTGGCGGCGGTGCAAGGAGGAGGACGGGAGCGGGTTCGGACTCGGACAGCCGCGTTACGGGTGTCAAATCCCCCTGGCCGGGCGGTCGGTGAACGATTTGCGGGCCGCGCTCTCCCCCAACTGGTTGCGGTCGCTGCAGACGGCTGAAGGCGGCGGGGTCGGGGTCTTCTGGGGTTCGGCCGACGATCTGCCCGCGTTCCACCGCCTGTACCGGGCCACGGCGGAACGCGACGGCTTCAAGCCCCGCCCCCTCGACTACTTCCGGCGCATGTGGCAGGCCTTGAACGCCGAGGAGTCCGACCGACTACGCATCTACCTCGCCGAGTACGACGACGAGGTCCTGTCCTCCGCCCTGATGATCAGCACCGGCCCCCGCGTCTGGCACTCCTACCCCGCCTCCGGCCGCCGCGGCCGCGAACTCCGCCCCAGCAGCCTCCTGTTGTGGCGCATGCTCTGCGAGGCCCTGGACTCCGGCGCGGACACCTACGACCTCCGCTCCATCACCCCGTCCCTGATCGCCGAGGACCGCCTCGTCGGCCGCCTGCTCTTCAAGACCGGCGCGGGCGGGCGGGCCGTGGAGTACCTGGGTGAGTGGGAACGCCCGGTGGGATCCCAAGGGCGGGTCCTGCAACGGGCGTTGAGCGTCTACCTGGCCCGCAAGTAGAAAGGGCGGGCGCAGCCCCGCCCTTTAGGGGCGCGGGGAACTGCGCGACCAGCCCCCCCGCACCCGCACCCAACATCCGACCGAGCGGGGTCCGGGGGCGCAGCCCCCGGGGATGGGACGGGTAGGGGCGGCGGGGGCGATTCAACGCCCTTGCAACCGCGCCGCCAACTCCCGCACCTCCGGAAGCCGAGCCAACAACGCCGCCCCCGGGCAACTCGTCATGTACCCGTCCTTGTGCCCCGCCAGGGCAGGCAGCATCGCCGTCGCACCGCTGGCGTACCGGCTGAGGCTGTTGCTGGACACCAGCCGCGCCTTCGCCCGCGGATCCACATCCGCAAGCCCCAACTTCCACGCAGCCAGCGCAGCAATCGCATCGGTCATCACCTTCGGCACCGCCATCCCCGCCGTGAACGTCCCGATCGCCGCGATCCCCGCCGTACGGTGATTGAAGCCCTGGGTGTGGGCGCCGGTGACCGCCCGGTCGACACCCCCCGCGCGCCCCTCGTAGATCGTCCCGCAGTGGTCGACGAGGAAGTTGTAGCCGATGTCGTCCCAGTCCCGGACCCCGGTCTGGCCGGCGTACAGGTACCGGATGATGCGGGGCGCGTCCGCGCAGTCGTAGCCGTTCGGCGAGTCCGTGTGGTGGACGAAGACGGCGAGGACCTTGTCGTCGTAGCGCGGGGGTGGCTGCGCGTGCCGGGAGAGGGCGTCGAGCCAGGCCGAGCGCGGGACGATGTGCGGTTTGGGCGCGCCGTGCTGGAGGGCCGCCGGGCGGGCCGCGACCGGTCGCCGTACGGCTGTCGTGGCGTGGTGGCCGATGCCGTTCGCGCACAGGGCGAGCACCAGGACGGCGGCGAGGCCGGGCAGACAGGCCAGCAGAACGACCGCCGCGCGGGGTATTCGTACCCGCAGCCGTCGTCTTCGTGCACCCGGCGTTCTTCTCAGGACACGCATGGTGACACTCTCGGCCGGATTCGGTCCGTCCGCGATGTGTGCTGTGCCACCCGGTGGAACCATCGTCCTGGTCCGGCACGTTTCTGGGGGTACACGCACGCGTGGAGGGTTGACGGAGGCCACGCGCGCGTGACTGATCAGTGGGCCCGTTCCTCGCGTACTAAGGGTTCCGAGAGAAAGGCGGCTCCGTGGACCTGCTCGACCTGCTGTTGTTGCTGGTGATCCTCGCCTACGCGGCGTCGGGGTACCGGCGCGGCCTCGTCGCCGGATGTGTGTCGCTCGCCGGGTTCGTGGGCGGTGCGGTCATCGGCGTATGGGTGCTGCCGTGGGTGATGGACCTGGTGACTCCGGGGACCACGACGGCGACGGTGACCGCCGTGCTCACCGTGCTGACCCCGGCGGTGGTCGGGCACGAACTGGCGGGGCGGCTCGCGCTCAAGCTGCGCAAGGAGCTGGACCAGGGGCCGCTGCGGGTGGCCGACGGGATCGGCGGGGCCGCGGCGAACTCGGTGGCGGTGATGATCGTCGCGTGGGTGGCGGCGAGCGTGCTGGGCGCGTCCTCGTCCGCGACGGTGACGACGGCGATCCAGGACTCGACGCTGCTGGGCAGCGTGCAGAAGCTGATGCCGGAGACGACACCGACGTGGTTCTCGCGAGCCACCTCCGCGCTCACCGAGGCGGGCTTCCCGCAGGTCTTCAACCCGTTCGAGAACGAGTCGACGGCCGAGGTCGCCAAGCCCACCGGCGACAGCGTCACGGCCGCCGCGACGAACGCCTCCAAGCGGAGCACGGTCAAGATCGAGGGCTCCTCGGGCACCCAGGGCCGCGAGGGCAGCGGCTTCGTGTACGCCCCGCAGCACGTGATGACCAACGCGCACGTGGTGGCCGGCATCGACGACCCGACCGTCCGCATCGGCGGGGTCGGGCGGTCGTACGAGGCACGGGTGGTCCTCTTCGACCCGCAGAAGGACGTCGCCGTGCTGTACGTGCCGGGGCTGTCCGCGCCCGTGCTGAGCTTCGACGACAGCGCGGCGCGCGGCGACTCGGCCGTGGTGGCGGGCTATCCGCAGGACGGCGACCTGAACCTCCAGGCCGCGACCGTCGCCAACCGCGTGAACGCGACCGGCCAGAACATCTACAACAACGGGACGGTCACCCGCGAGATCTACTCGATCCGCTCCACGGTCCGTCCCGGCAACTCCGGCGGCCCCCTCCTGACGACCGGCGGCAAGGTCTACGGCGTCGTCTTCGCCCGCTCCACCTCGGACGACGAGACGGGGTACGTGCTGACGGCCGACGAGGTCTCCGGGGACGCACAGCGCGCGGCGACCGCCACCGCCGAGGTGGACACGGGCGACCTGGTCACGTCGTAGGCCACAAGCGGTCGTAGCTCAGAGCGCGCGGCCCATGAAGACGTCGTCGACGTACTTCCCGTCGAGCAGGAACTCCTCGGGCAGTACGCCCTCGACGACGAACCCCTCGGCCTCGTAGAGCCGCCGCGCCGGGGCGTTGTGCCCGAGCACGCGCAGCGTGAGCCGGCGTGCGCCCCGGCGCCGGGCCTCCTCCACGACCGCCCGGACCAGTGCCCGGCCGACCCCCTTGCCGCGCGCCTCGTCGGCGACGGCGAGACCCTGGATCTGCCGGACGTGCGCGTTGCAGGCGAGCTCCGTGGGGGCGCCCAGCCGGATGTAGCCGACGATGCGGCGGTCGAGCTCGGCGACCAGATGATCACCGGGCGCGTGCCGGGCGTCGAAGAAGGAGCCGTACGGCGGCTGCGGCAGCGGCATGACCGCGTGCAGGGTGGACCAGGTGGCGCGGTCCAGTGCGCCGAGTTCCTCGTCGTCGTCGGGCAGGGCGATGCGTATGTTCGGCTCGGACATGTGGGCCAGGGTACGGCGGGGGCGGCGCCGTCCTCATGGGGGTTTTATGGATCAACGAGGCAGGATGGACGTCATGGAACGCTCGCGAATCGCGGTGACCGGCGCCTCCGGTCTCATCGGCAGCGCACTGGTCCGGTCCCTGACCGCGGACGGGCACGAGGTGGTGCGCCTGGTGCGGCGCGGCGCCCGGGGCGCGGGCGAGGTGTGCTGGGACCCCGAGGGGCAGTACGTGGACGCGGCCGGCCTCGACGGCTGCGACGCCGTGGTCAACCTCGCCGGTGCCGGGGTCGGCGACCACCGCTGGACCGACGCCTACAAGAAGACGGTCCGCGACAGCCGCGTGCTCGGCACGGCGGCCCTCGCGGAGGCCGTGGCCTCGCTGGACCGGCCGCCGCGAGTGTGGGTGAACGGCAGCGCGATCGGCTTCTACGGAGAGACGGGCGACCGTGCCGTGGATGAATCGGCGCCCCCTGGAGACGGCTTCCTGCCCGCGCTGTGCACGGAGTGGGAGGAGGCGACGGCGCCCGTGCAGGAGGCGGGCGTACGGACGGTGTTCGCGCGGACCGGGCTGGTCGTGGCGCGTGAGGGCGGGGCGTGGGCCAAGCTGTTCCCCCTCTACAAGGCGGGACTTGGGGGACGGTTCGGGAACGGGCGGCAGTACTGGTCGTTCGTCGCGCTGCACGACGAGGTGGCGGCGATCCGGCATCTCATCGACACGGACGGGCTGTCCGGCCCCTTCAACCTCACCGCGCCGAACCCGGTGACGAACCGTGAGATCGCGGCGGCGATGGGCCGCGTGCTGCGCCGCCCGAACCTCTTCACCGTGCCGGCGCCCGCGCTGAAGCTGGTGCTCGGCGAGATGTCGGGGGATGTGCTGGGGAGTCAACGGGTGCTGCCGAAGCGGCTGTTGGAGTCGGGGTTCACGTTCGCGTTCCCGGAGATCGAGGGAGCGATCAGGGCGGCGCTGTAAGGGGCGCGCGAGGGCCGGGCGAAGGACGGGCGAGGGCCAGGCGAAGGACCGGCGCGCGGCGATGACCGTTTGACGCCCGTCGATGACACTCGGCGACCGTATGCGACCGCTGTGCGACCGTGCCCTGCGTATGCGCGACTCCCCTTGACCGATCACGGCCCTAACCTCGACCCGAACTCGGGTATCCCTGAAGGCTGTTGGGGGCATGACGTCTCCACCGGCCGCTCAACGTCGAGGAGGGGCACGTGTTTGAGCCCGCGTACCAGGCGGACGTAGTCGTCGTGGGAGCCGGGGTCGCCGGACTCGCTGCGGCGCATCGGCTGATCAGCGCAGGAGTAACGACCGCAGTCCTGGAGGCCGCCCCTTACGTGGGGGGCCGTATGTCGACCGAGAAGGTCGACGGGTTCCGGCTCGACCGGATCGGACAGTTCCTGTCCACCTCATACCCCGAACTACGCCTGACCCCGGGCCTCGACGCCCTGGTGCTGCGCCCCTTCGCCCCGGGGGTCCTCCTCCACAGCGACGGCCGCCACCACCACGCGGGCACCCCGGCGCCCGGAGGGAGCGCGTGGGGCGCACTACACGCGGTACGCGCCCTGGCGAGCGCCCCCAGGTCGGGGGCGGTACGGAAGGGCCCTCTGTGGGGCGGGCCGGTGACACGGGGGCGCGGGG
>Ga0307517_10013780_pt1 | contig 10950 bp, 9 predicted proteins | sample 23_EM_MG_FD_194515 | JGI IMG/M metagenome (GOLD analysis project Ga0307517, IMG submission 194515) | Populus trichocarpa ectomycorrhiza microbial communities from riparian zone in the Pacific Northwest, United States - 23_EM | ecosystem: Host-associated > Plants > Roots > Unclassified | place... | reverse complement strand
AATGCTTGAACTTAATTGTGGTAACAGGCTTTGTCAACATGTCTGTTGCATTCTCAAAGGTGTGAGCTTTCTCAAGCAACGGTTCACCAGAAGAAACCAATTCTTAATCTTGTGAAATCTCACATCTATGTGCTTGGTCCTTACATGATACACCTGGTTCTTTGCCAAGTAAATGACACTATGACTATCATAATGCAACTGAAATCCATCTTGCTAAATACCTAGCTTTTTGACCAAGCCTGTAAGCCACAAGGTTTCCTTAGCAGCCTCAACCACTGCCATATATTTTGACTCGATAATAGATAGTGCAACTAAAGACTGAAACATAGACTTCCAACAAATAGGTGTTTTTACAAGAGTAAATACATAACATGTGGTAGACCTCTTGTCATTCTTAGAAACAAAATAGGAAATAAATCTCAAAGAGACAGATATCGCTCCGCTTCACTTGATACATTCCACTCCGATATTTGTCTATGAGCCATAAACTATAACAAAAAAGGACTGACTTGATCATGCTTCGACATTGAGGTATTTGGAGAAGATGATACGGTTCAGCCTATAGTTCAACCTTGGGCTACTCATGATGGGGATTCGATTGGGAGTTTGGGTTTAAGGGGAAGACCATTCAACCAAGTAAGGGTTTTTCCTTGGGTTTTAGCTTGTATTCCATTTAGCCATGTTGGGTTTTCACCTTAGGATGCATTCGGCCAGATTGAGTTAATTGGTGTTGATAGATTCAACCCAATTATGAAGGAGTTGGTTTCAGCTAGATCTGATTTGGATCTTGTGGATGTGCATGAGCTTGAGCTACATGGGTTCCAAAAGTGGCTAGGATTAATTAGGGTGTTGGAGTCCTTTTTCTACAAGGATTTGTCAAAAAGCTTAGCTAAGTTTTGGTTCATGATGGGTGGTTACAAGCTGAATTGGAGAGGGATTATTGTATATCCATACTGGATAAGGATTCCATACCAACATGGAAACCAAGGGGCGACAACATGTAGGAGTAAATTTTCTCATTTATTTGTCCATTACAAGCAAGGATTCCTTTCATTACAAGGAGAACAAAAGATGACCATATTTTGAGAACTTTCCTTGTTGTTTTCTTTCCTTTCTCTTGTAGAATTTCCCTACTTTAAAGGGAGATTGTGGAAGGCTTTAAAAAGAGAAGAATTCGACAACTTTCTTCCATATTTTTTAGAGCATTAATTCGACCAACAAATGGAAAAAGATCAAGCATTTAAGGCAACATATTTCAAGCATGGAAAGAGGTCTAAAAAGGGTAATAAGCACATATTATTCCTACACAAGTCAGATACATAAGGAAATTAATCAAGCCAGGAACGGTTTTGGGGCTGATTGTTTCCTTGTATTATTCTAAATATTTTACCTAGTTTTATGTTGTTTTAAGTATTATTTGAACCATAATATTTCAGTTTAGATTCTTAAGTTCAGTTAGGTTTATTTTGGCCCAAATTAATTGTTTTACTTCTGTTTTAGGCATTAGGCTTGTGCTAGCTGAAAGCCTAATAGTTTGCAACACAATATAAGTTCATTAGAGTTAATTATCTTAGGACTATATATTGTTTTCCTTGCTGCAAATTTTGGTAACCTTCAAATTGATAATATTATTTTGTTTTGCTTGAAGCAAACATGTTCTTTGCTGTGGAAAAAAAAAACAAACTGACTTATCAAGGTATACTGATCGTGTGGCGTCAATTTGCAAATTCTAATACCTCTGGTTTTTAGTTGTAGGTTAACTCTAGGTCAAAGTTCTCAAACTTGATTTTCAGCTTTCTTAGGGAAGTATCATCTTCGTTGGGAGTTGCTTGACTACATGATCAAGAGGCCTGTATCAGTTGGTATAAGAGTTAGGCTCCGGAATCAGGTTATATCCCTTATTTCTTGAGTTTTCATTTCTGTGTTTTTCTTAGTGTCAATTTCGTCATCGTCCTTGCATCTTTGTTTTGGTCAAAATCCTAAGGTCAGTTTTAGTCATATTTATTTTTTTTTCTGCGTGATTTCATGTTTATTTTCATTATTATTTTTCTTTTTAAAGTAAAAAAAAAAGAATTACACACAACATACATCAGTTGGGTTAAATCTGCTCTGAATTATTTTTGTTCCTTTAACTAAATATATTTTATGTTCTTATTATATGTATTTCTTTTGTTTCAAGATACTAACCAAATATTAATTTAGAATTTAGATATAAAAAAAGTTTGTGCCTAAACTAAGACGATAGTTGTAGTAAATTATATATTATTCATATTAAATAGATTAAAGGGAAAACTGAAGTGAAAAACACAATTAAAGTAATAAATAAAGAAATTATCAATTTTAAACTTCTTATTAATACTTTGTAAAATATTATCAACTACAATAATGGTTAAATATATTTTATTTTTCAAATTATTGAAGAAGAAGAAAAAAGGCAATTAGAAAATAAATAATAAAATTAAAATTTTTGTAAAGATAAAAAATAACAGGAGAAATTGATGATAATCTCACTAGGATGCAGAAAAACCACACCTTCTAATAGGCTTAAGGAATGTATAAAATAGATGTACGTGATTTTAGTAATATTAGAATTCTTTTAGTGCATAGATGGTTTTTTTGTTTTTTGTTTTACCCCATTAAACTATTAAAGAGGTGGATTTAGTTTTCAGCTGGTACAAATTTTTTTCGTAAAATAAAAAAAATAAATAAATGGTTCGATCTGCTTGCTATATAAAAAACCGCTCCATGTGACCGACTATTGTCAAATCGGTCCAACTTCCAACCCGATCACCCAAAACCGCAATTTGGTTTATTATATAATTATAAATTACACATGCTTCAAGGCGGAGATCAACTAGCTGGAGTAGCTCAGTTGGTTAGAGCGTGTGGCTGTTAACCACAAGGTCGAAGGTTCAAGCCCTTCCTCTAGCGCTTTCATGCCCCCCCTCTCTTTTTTTTCTGAAGCCTATCTAAATTGGTATTTGATAAAAATTGTTTTTTATTTTAAAATATTTTTTTATTTTTTAAAATTTATTTTTAACGTTAATTTATCAAAATAATTAAAAAAATAAAAAGATTAATTTAATACTAAAAAAAATCAATATTTTTTTTAAAAAACATAATTAAACCGTAATAGAACTTGAAATCGAAAACCAGCATCAAACAAAGATGGGCTTGATATTGGCCTATGATCAAACTTTTGTCTCCAATCATATTGGAAGATAAGATAAATAAGAACCACCACACAACATCTGCTAAAACCCCTTCCCTTCCAATCCTGAAACATCAACAGGAAGCATGGGCAGTCTCCAACTTAACTCCTATGGTTTAGCCCCTTTCCAAGTTCCCACCAACAAAAGCCTTAAACCCTCAAGACATACAATTAGTTTTAGCCCCTCTAGACTTAAAATCCGCGCCGTCAGCACTGTCCCAGAGAGTTCATCCGAGGCCAAGGAGCCAGAAGAACCACCTTGTGTCCATCTTGCATTTGTTCATGTAAGAAGAACGCATGCTTTACTAATATTAATCTTCGCAACTTAATATGCAAATCTTTGTGTACTGTTCATGGTGTTTACTGTTAACTTCAATGTGGCATATACTTTTGTCGTCGTTGCAGTCTGTGTTGCTCCCAGATGGAACCCCCGATGTGCATTTTCGCAATGCTCCTGGGGGCCAGAAACTTAGGGATATAATGATGGACACAAATATTGAGCTGTATGGACCATATGTAAGTCTATTACATTCTTCTTCACTCTCTTAGGTATACATGATCCATATCAGATGCGGTGCTTTTCAATGTCCTGATGTGATTTTCCCATATCAATTTTCCAGTCTCGAGCCTTGCTAAATTGTGGGGGAGGAGGTACCTGCGCAACATGCATGGTGGAGGTATATATCACTGATAGAGCATTTTCTTGAGGGATTAGTTAATCAAAATTGACTTCAATTTTATATGTTTTTAGCTCTTTTTTCTCTCTTCTAATTTCCCCTTCTTTCACATCAAGTTAAAGTATTTTTTGTGAATCAACGAGGTCTATGGAGCATCCTTGATTCAAATGTCAGGATCAAAGAACAAAAGCAATAGCTTATTGCTAGACTAGGCTTAAGAGGAAACTCCCCCCTTGGCTAACAATCTTTTCTCAACTCCTTGCCTGCTCTTAGGTTATAGAGGGGAAAGAGCTGCTTAGTCCTCGTACGGACAATGAGAAGGAGAAACTCAAGAAGGTATGCAACTCAGTATAGCAGTAATGCTTTCAGGGACTGAATTATCATTTTGTTTGAATATTTATGAAATAGCTACACATGAATGCTTAAGATATATGCCAATGGGTGTTCAGCTCCGAGTTAATATTCTCCCAGAAGGAGGAAGCAAGTGCTGTTATTGTGATTAGAATAATGCTTAAAAAATCCCTGACTTCTATGCCTATGTGTTATTTGTAGAAACCGAAAAATTGGAGGCTTGCTTGTCAAACCACAGTTGGTAATCCAGATTCTAGAGGACTGGTTTGTGAAATTTCCTGGCAGTCTTCATGAGTAAATATTTACTTCGAATCGAGTTTGTTTTTTTTCTAATTATTTTATTCCCTACTCAATCTATGCAGGTTGTCATCCAACAATTGCCAGAATGGAAAGCTCATGAATGGAATTATGAAAAACTATTGTTTTCTGAAATGTTGTCGGAAATTCAATCTGATTAAAGGAAAGGAAAACCTCAATTTAGTATTCTAACTATCTATTTATCTTCAATATAGTCCCCAAACAAAATATCTCTCTCAATTGAGTCCCTCGTGTATTAGAATCTCTCAATCCAGTCCCCTTGTCAAAAATCATAACAATTCTTACTCATCCAGAACTTGATCGGTTTATAGGATGCACAGAGATGGGTAAGATTAGGAATGCAAGTCCATAAAAACTGCAAAAGCACAAGCCAGCTTGCACAAGAACATGAGAAGACTCTTAAAAGTTGCAAAGTTGCTGCAAAGATGAATCCAAAACAAAAGGCATACAGCTGGTCATAATACGATAATTAGGATATGTATGTTTTTGTATTTGAGAAATATATTTTTTAAAATTTAAACACAAATATAAGTATTTAAGAAGATTCTTAAAAGTTGCAAGGTTGTTGGGAAGAAGAATCCAAAACAAAAGGCAAACATCATGTTATAATAAGAAAATTCGGGAATATATATTTTTGTGTTTTAAAAATATTTTTTTAAAAAAATTAAACACAAACCAACTTATACAAGTATCTAAGAAGATTCTTAAAAGTTGCAAGGTTGCTGTAAAGATAATCCAAAACAAAAGGCAAATAACTGGTCATAATAAAATAATTCAAGGATGTATATTTTTATGTTTTAAAAATATTTTTTAAAAAATTTATTTAAATGTGATGATGTTAAAATTAAATTTTTTTAAATATTTTTTTAATATATTTTTAAATAAAAAATATTTTAAAAAATAATTACTAGTACGTAATCTATTTACCTCCAAAAGAGACTTGGCTGAATGGAGGCTGCACACTCCATTCATTTTCATAAAAGCAAATGGTTTTTTGACAACAAAGCTTTACAACAAGATAGACTTGATGAAATTGTTTAAAGAGAGAGAGAGAGAGCAAAGAAAAGAAAGAAGAGCATAATCTGCTACCCCTTTCTTTATTACAAAGACAAATGTGGCCAAGTGAAGTTATTAGAAGTCTCCGGACAAAGGAGTATGATCAGTGATGAACACGTTTCCATAGATAAGTCCAGCAATCCCACCACCAACAAGAGGCCCAGCCCAGTAGATCCAGTTGTCATGGAAATCACCACTAGCCACAGCTGGGCCAAATGATCGGGCTGGGTTCATGGATCCACCAGAGAATGGGCCTGCAGCCAAGATGTTGGCACCCACAATGAAACCGATGGCTATGGGAGCTATGGTGCCGAGGGATCCCTTCTTGGGGTCAGCAGCAGTTGCATAGACAGTGTAAACCAAGGCAAATGTGATGATGATCTCCATGACGACTCCTTCAATGGCTCCTACTCCAGCTGCAACACTGTGGATGGGGACTGCCTGTTGAAACCAGGTAATCATATAGAGAGTCAAGCTTAAGGGAAAATTAATAAATAAATCACATTTCTCATGAAAACATACTTCTTACCATAAAAGAAGAAGAGTTTAGAAGAAAAAAAATGCATGGAGAGTTTCATATATGTATTAGGAGGTCGTCCCAGTAGAGTGATTCAATATATAATAAGATGCAAAATATATATCGATCTTAATTACCAAGCCTCCAGTGGCAACTTTGAGAAGGTAGCATGCAACAATGGAGCCCAGGAGCTGGGCAATCCAGTAGAAGATGCCAGTGAGGATGGTGATTTGGCCACCAAGAGCCAAGCCAAAAGTGACAGCAGGGTTAACATGGCCACCGGAGATGTTGGCACCTACAGAAACTGCAACGAAGAGAGCAAATCCATGGCAAACCGCAATGGCTACTAGCCCAGCAGGATCAAGAGCTGCATCACCTGTCAGCTTATCTGCAAGAGTAATTAACATCCTTATAGTTAGTATTTGATTACTGTTATAACTTACAGGCAGCACTGCGTTATCAATATTCCTTGCGTGGCTATATATTGACATATATCATGATGCCTGTTAATGCTAGCTAGCACTATATATTTAATCAAGAGGATATTCTTCAAGCTCAAGTAACATAAGCTACTGAATCTAGAACTCAAGCTTTTACAAGTTATGATCATAAGATATATGTTTTTGTGCTGTGGTTCGATAATATATATATCCATGCTAAGAGAAGCAAAAGGGAAAGCTATGGCTGTGAGTAAGGATCGAGGGTGTGGAAAAGAGAATACTAACTGTAAGCCATGGCTGAACCAACACCAGCAAAAACAAAGAGCAAAGTTGAGATGAATTCAGCAAGATAGGCCTTAAAAGACCCTAAACTGAAAGAATCATCAAAGCGACCAAAGGCAATTCCAGCCATCTTTGAAAGAATAGCTAAAGGGGAGCTCTGGAAAATGGGAGAAGAACTAATTAAGAAGACAAGGATATATAGGGCAGCTAGTTCAATATATTTCAGATTGCACAAATGCCCTTTTCAGGACACCATATTTATATACACTTAAAAGTATGAGTATAATAATATAATTATTGAAGTTAAATAAATTGGTCGCAAGCTGCATCACCATTATTATTATTATTATTATTATTATTATTATCCATCCATATCCAATGACGTTTTTTCTTGCTGTCCTGGCCGTCTTTAACCCACTTTATTTCCTAAATAGAAATGTCTGGATGCACATCAATGATTCTTCCACGTCACCAACCTTCATGATAGAGAGAGAGAGAGAGAGAGAGGGAAGTGGGTGATGGGGTCCATGCGTGAGAGGAACAGTGATAAACAAAAGGAGGTGATAAGGGCTTGACTAGCTTATGGCCACACACTGCACCGACCATCTATATATTTGATACAAAATGGGCTACAAGTTCGGGGATTAGCATCACCCAACCAGGATATTCTATAATACCGACGGATTATTTTGCTAGTGTTTAAACACTGATTTTGTTAGAAAAAAATTCACGGACAGAATCATGAATGATGACAGGTCGTCCAAAAATATATTGTAGGTGATTTCTATTCCGTCAGTAATATTATTATTGATAGATTTATAAATAAAAAAATACGTTAAACAAAAAAGTTTTACCGGCATCATTCTGTCGGTAATTCTATTAGTGAGTATGGGATATTAATAACAGAATAAACAGTTAGTAATTCCATCGGTGATTGAATTAATATTACCGATGGAATTAATACTACATGATATATTCCAATACTATGAAAAAGATAGAATTTCAATATATTTTTTTATTATTAATTTTTAAAAATATCAATGAATACAATTTATTTAGTGGATAGAAACCGGATGAGGAGAAGGAGAAGGAGGAAACAAATCTTCATCGGGACTAGATGGGCGACAAAGTAGACAACATATACCTGTGAGGTTTGACATCAGCTCCTCGTATAATTATTTAAGTTGGACCATCTCAACATTAAAAACAATCATCTATTATTTATATGAAACCTATATAAAATATTAAAGACAACATGTATTAATTAATAACGTGAAATAAACAAATTATTAGTACCTAACTAATTAGCTATCATTGGTTTAACTCAAACTTATTTAATCTATTTTAATAATACACCCAAATCATTATCAATTTTATCAAAAAATTCAAATTCCTCCAAATTTACCAAAATCTTCGACTTAACAAAAAATTGATAAAATATGAAACATATCTATTAAAACACTCATTATTTATTTCATTATAAAACTCTTAAGTCACAAAATCAAACTCAATTTCATCAAATGACAAACAAATATAATTTTTCAAAATCTCAAACAAACCCTAACATGTACAAGTCATACATTTATACAACATATCTCTATAGGAAAAAGTTATAAAACAAGTAAACACACAAACAAACTACATATACTACTTAAAAATGCAAAAAAAATTAACATTTTAAAAACAGGTTATAACAAAAAATGAATAGTTTTGTTTACTTGATATGACGAATCTTAAAAAAAAGTTAAACCAGAATAAAGATACTGACAGACTGATTGTTGAGGGTGGCTGCATTTGTGATGATGTAAAAATAAGAGGGTGTTGCGTGTTATTTTCTGTAGAATAAAAAGAAAGAAGAAAAGGAAAAAATTAAAGAGAGGGAGATAAGGGTTGTCTATCAGGTTATAGCTTAAATATTACTTACAGATTCACCGACAAGTATTAGTGACGGATATATTTTCTCGGTAATTTTGTTTGTAATAATGACACATTATTTTTTTTATTTTTTTATTTCAAACTTTAATTTACTTAGTAGTTACCGACATAAATTTTTTATCGGTAAATACTAAAGAAAATTATAAAATAATATTCTGTCAATAAATATTGGTGTAATTTAGTGATGGTATTGGTATTATTTCCATCAATACTTCCATCTATATTTGCTAAATTTCCTAGTAGGGCAACATAATTGTTTTTAGCTTTTAACTAGAGTGAGAGGAGAGGTTGCCGGCAAAGTGCATGGGAAGGAATCTCTAAGACTGTCCCACCAAAAAGAGAACGGTGTCTTGTTTGTCTTCTCGTTATTATCTTTTTATTTTTGACATGTAATGGGTACCTTTTCCCTTTCTGCCTTTTTTTCACCTCTTGGAAAAAAGTGGTTTCTGATCATATCCTCCGGGTGATTCTTTTGTCCCGTGGAGGTGGGACCTGTGGCCGTGAACAGGCGGAGGACTGTCCATCGATCAGTGCCAACCCAACATTTCTCATAGCTGAAATCGGCCATGCATGCACCACATCGCAATTGATGGTGATCCAAATCAATCATCGTTGATCACAGGCAATGCATTGCAGCATCACATGCTGTGTCTCAAATTATCATTAAAGCAGGCAATTGCCCCATGAAAATTGAGAATGATTTAAGACTTTCACCTCCCCCTTTTCATTCTAAAATCTCAAGGAACACCTCTCCTCAAAATGACTAGTTCATAGGTTGTCATGGGGCAGGTAATTGCACAGTACTGATCTCATCATAGAATGTTAAGCATGATGCCATCCACCTTCTACTAGGAACATTATCTTTATGCATATCCTACAGATCGATATATGGGGCCAAGGCAAACAAAATATTAAACATTGAACTGTTTAGAGCTTGAAAAGCCTTGTAAATCAACTTGCTGAAGTTCGAAATTGCGCAGGATGAGCATTTCAGGATTGGACTTTGAAGCAGAGGATGCTGGTGTTAAGCAGGCTATGATTCAAAAGAGATATACCTCTATCCTTGCCTGTATATGCTACTGCATACTATGTGCGTATTTGGTGCTGCCGCTGCGGTTATAGAAAAACACTGTTTATAAGTGTTTGGTTAGACATTAATTATATTTTTATTGTTGTGGGTTCCACCCGAAAATAAGGTTGGATCTCAGTTTCTGAAAAGCAATTTCCATTTGTTTTTTAAGGGCGTGTTCTCCTCTCTCCTTCACTGACAGTGCAAAGAGAGAAGGAAGAAGAGCAAAAACAGAGGAAAAATAGAAGGACCGTCGTCCATCGGCCAAGCAGCTCCCTCAATTCACCACCGGTCTTCGTCGTTTCGACCGCCAGCCAGACATCACCGCGACGCTGGGTAGCCTGCTCTTCCCTTTCTCCTTCTCCTTCTTCTTTTCTTCTGCTGCATTTAACAGTAGAGAGCGTCTCCACTGTTCATGGGCCGGACCGGGTCCGACCTAAACCTAAATACATTGGACCGGGTCCGACCCAGTAAAATAAAATAAAAATCCAAAAATATTTCTCAGATATTGTGTTTTATTCGATAAATTAGTGTTTAACATTATTCAATGGCACTACGTAATTACATTAGAAGGAGATCACATGATGACGTGGCATTTGCAGAATTTGATCGCAATTCCAATTTTGGTCTTGATGATATTTTACCTAATGTTGTTGCACGCTCAGGAAGCCATGTAAATTGTAGTCCTTGTCGGATGGATTTCGTACGTGATGGAATCGCAAATAGTTTAATGGAACAATAAAAAATACTTTATATAAAGTATTGTTTAATTCATGATGTAATAGCAGTAGTTAAATCTATAATATTTCAATTAAAAACCATCAAATTAATGTCTTTTTTAGTTATTTTGTAACCTCAATTTGAAAAGCATTCTTAACCATATATATTAAACTATTTTTTGTTCAACCTCAATTTCAACCACAGTTTTAACCAAACATATATTTTACAAAACCAACATCAAATAAAAAGCATTTTTTATAAAAATAATTTTTTTCAAACCAAAACTATAAAAGTTAACACAATACCAAATATACCAATGTGTTAAATCTATGGCAAGAAGCTAGTTAACCACATGCATCTATACTTTTTTTTGC
>Ga0307517_10013778_pt1 | contig 10951 bp, 9 predicted proteins | sample 23_EM_MG_FD_194515 | JGI IMG/M metagenome (GOLD analysis project Ga0307517, IMG submission 194515) | Populus trichocarpa ectomycorrhiza microbial communities from riparian zone in the Pacific Northwest, United States - 23_EM | ecosystem: Host-associated > Plants > Roots > Unclassified | place... | reverse complement strand
TAGTTGTTGTCCTCATGACAAATTGAAGAGTTAGTTTGGACTCTTAGTGAGGAGCGGTGATGATGGCTCGAGGAGTAGGGAAGACATCGACTCCTAGATAAGCAAGACTCTTATAACATGTTAGTTGCAAAAAGTATCCCATAATTTTTGGACTTGAGGACAGAAAAGTGAGTGATTTATTCATAAGAAAGTAAGTAATTTAATAGTTTCGGTTTCTAGATTAAAAGTGTTATCTATTCATATATATTCTACTATGCTTGCTAAGCCCGATATTATAGATGGATTGAAATGGGAGGCTCGGGTTTTAAAAAGATTTCAAAGGCTAGTTCAGTTTGGTTAGAAAGACCTCTTTCAATGGAAAAGGTGAAGCAAGGAGTGTGGGCTGATGGTTTAAAAGCTACTAGTCAAGATGGGTACACATTCTCCTTTTATAAAAAAAGAAATGAAATCTTATTAGCTCTAATATGTTTTTTATGGTCAAAGAATTTTTTTGAACTAACAGGTTGCCCAAGGGTATTAGTTCTTTCTTTGTGACGTTGATTCCGAAGACTAGAGGGCTAGACAGGTTCTCATAGTTTCGGCCTATTAGCTTGATTCATGGGTTATACAAAATAGTGGCAAAGCTTCTATTTACAAAGCTTGATCAGAATGTTCTAACAGATGTTATCAGTGTCAACTAGTTAGCTTTCATTGATGGGCATCAGATTTTAGATGGATTCATGATAGCTAATGAGATTGTTCATGGCATTTGTAGCAAGGGAGGTCACGAGTTCTTACTGAAAGTGGATTTTCACAAAGCTTTCGAATCGATTTGGTAGGAGTATATTGATGTTACTATGGGTTATATGGGATTTCGTTCTCTTTGGAGAAAATTGATTTTTGAATGCTTATCCACCTCTAAAATGGTCATCCTGATCAACGACTCTCCTAGCAGAGAACTCAGCCTAGAGAATGGGCTAATGCAAGAAGGCCCTCTTTCCCCATTTCTCTTTGACATAACAGTGGAAAGTTTGACTATTTTATTTAACAAGGCTCTATATTCAGGTTATTTCAAGGGTCTTCAGACTGAACCAGGGCATTATATAATTCATCTGCAATATGCAAATGACACTCTGATATTCCTAATGAATGATTTATTTCTCTTCTTTGCTGCATGTCAAGAGGATTCTCCGTTAATTCAAGATCATTTTGAGTCTTAAAGTTAATTTCTATAAAAGTTCTCTTATATGAATTAACTTGGATGAGAATTACACTTTAGGTTTGGCTAACGCGATTTTCTGTTGCAATGATTCTTTTCCAGTCAGATACTTTGGGTTGCCTTTAGGTGTCAATCCAAGTAGGCTTTTTACCGATGTTGTCTACTATCAGAGCTAAGTTGAGTACTTGGAAAGGGAAGATGAGCATGGTTGGGATGATATGTTTGATTAAATCAGTTTTAAGTTCTTTACCTTTGTATTATATGTCTATTTATCATATGCCAAAGGGTATTATTAATGTCATATCTTCTATTAATCACTTTTTTTTTATGGAGTGGTAGTTTGTATTCCCATGGAATTTGCAATGTGGCTTTGTATAAGGTCATCAAGTCAAAATCTCTTGGTGGTCTCAGCTTGGGGTCTCTATATCACAAAAATTTGGCTTTGCTCTTTAAATAGGTTTGGAATCTAGACAATGGAGTGATAAGAGGTTGGCAAGAATTTATTCTTTATAAGTATCAACCTAATTTTGCTAATGGGCTTCATGTGTTTGCTAGTTCTCTTTCTCCAACCCGGCGTGGCATTGTTTCGGCTTTCTCCTCAAGCAAAAGCATAGTCATTCCACTTAAGTCTAACATTGGGTTCAAGGTGGGTGATGACAGTAACATTCAATTACACAAGTTCTGATTTGGTTGGAAGCCCTTAATGTATCTTGAATTGAACTAATTAGTTTGGTTTTTGTTTGTTCGCTCATTCTTTTAGATACTCATATTGTAAGTTTTTATTCCTTCAGTCACTATCTTCTTAATGGTACTGTTTTAATTTAATTCTAATTGATTACTATAAGAAAAAAAAAAACGAGCCCAAATATGGATCCTTGTATTTGTTGTTCTTTGTTGTATTTACTTTGATGAGTTTTTCTTTGTTGTTTTTACTTTGATGAGTTTTTTAAAATTGTTATTTTTTTAATTTTATCCTTTAATGTTAGATTGAATGAGAATTAATTTTTGTTTTCAATTTCATCCTTCAAGGTTGGAGTTTTTTTATATTAGGCTTTCTAATTTTTTTCAATTTATTTTTTATTTGTTTATCTTGGTCTCATTACTTAGACCACGAGTTTAGCGAGTTAGCTTGAGTTGACTCGTATTTTTTTAGGATTTTTTTTCAAGCTAATATTTGTTATATTCCATCCTTCAATACTAAGATATTTTGGAATTGAGCTTTGTAATCTTTTCTGGTTTTCTTTCTATTGAGTTGTTTTATTTGCATGATTTGGAACATAGTGTTTAGTTGACTTACCTGGTTTACTGGTTGTTTCTTTGGTCTTTTTTTTAATTAATATTTTTCTTCAGTTTTCCTTTTAATTTTATTCTTTAATATTACGTTTGATTTATTTGGAAATCGACTTTAGCTTCTTCTTCTTTTTTATCTTTTTTCTGTTAATTTATCACAGTCTTATGATCTAACTTGCATATTTGACATGCTCACTTAAGTTGACTCATATCAATTTTCTTTTTCTTTTTTTTAATTTTTTTCTTTTTTTTTTTCATTTGCTTGAATGGAATTCTAGCTTCGACACCTTTTACATTTTGGTGACCATTCTTTTTTTTTATTACAGGTTCTAATAATTCTTTTTTATTTTTGTTTGTCCATTAATTATCATTATCTTTTTTTTTATCTAGTTAGATTATACATTCTTTTTTTTTCAGAGTCATTTTCTTATAAAAGATATTCCGATCTATGGCATAGCGTATACCCACAAATCTAGTTAAAACACAATAAATCCCACAAATTTCTAACAATATGGGTTAATTTACAATGAACCAAAAACAAAAACATTATTAATAATAATAATAGCTACATGAATAAATCTGGCCAACAAAAAAACCTTCTCAACAAAATCCTCAAAAAAATAAAAATAAAACAACTTCACAAATAAAAACTCAATAGAAAAAATCTCATAAATCTAGAAATCTCAAAAATTAAGACTTCAAAAAAACTAATACAAAACCTTCTATATATGCTTTAACTATATATTTTTTTTTTCACCAAGAAAAAGATCTCTCCCCCTTGGATCCAATATTCAAAAGTTTTTGTAGATCAAAGGAAACACTAATTAAAAAAGAATCACTCTATACGAAAAGAAATACTATAATACTAATAAAACTGGAAAATTGAAATATTTTTTAGAACAGGAATTTGATATAAATTCCAACAACTTTTTCTTTTCTTTTCTAACAATTGAGGCCCACATACGGGTCAGAACGAAAGGGAGGAAATTTTCTTTACACGAGAAAGGCTTCTCTACCTAGCTGGTTTGTTTTCTTGCTTTGCATGACATCCATGCATACATGTACAACATCACATGTTAAGTAGAGAGGAAAACCGTATCATATAATATAAATTAATAATCTAATGGAACATACAAAAATTTAGGTGAATAATTGTTTACATGTCCCAAGAGGGAGAGGGAGAGTGAGAGACTATCTTCTTTGTCAAGATCTAGGGTTCCTATCCTCTCTTTTTGCACAAAGAACTGCATCTCTTTTTTGTCTTGCTTAGTTGATGAGTTTTCATTACCAAAATCGATGCCTCGTGTCTTCTGAACAGCAGTTTTTCTCTCCTATCAGGAGGTGAGAAGGTACATGGTTAACTATGGTCACCTTCATAGGGGCCCTAGTTCCAATTTCGTTTTTAGCTTTGTAAATCTGTCTGTAGCCCTAAAATCCCTTGCTATGTAGTTGTCTTTGTCAGGTGAAATAGAAAGTTTAGACTACGATTTGGGAAGAAAGATAGGAGTGGAGTCAAAAGGAAAGATCATATGGAGGAAAGCAACCATACTGGATGTTCAAAAACAAGTGCCTCTCTACAAGATCATGATGAGAGTGCTGGTGGAGAGAATGATGAAGAAGAAAGTAGGCCTAAAAAGGGAGGAAGTTCAAGCAACAGCACGGTCGAAGAAAGCGAAAACAAGTCTTCAGTAAGACCCTATGTTAGATCCAAGCTGCCAAGGCTCCGTTGGACGCCTGAGCTTCATCTTTGCTTTATTAAAGCTGTGGAAAGACTTGGTGGCCAAGAAAGTAAGTCAAGATACCATATTTTTGCTTGAATTCTCAAGAAATGAAATCCTCTCATGACGGTCATAAATTCAGATTTAAATTCTTCAGTCTTATGGATTGACGTTGTAAGAACAAGTGAAAAATTCTTATTATCATTTTTTTTTTGCTAATTTCTTGGTGCAGGAGCGACTCCTAAACTGGTTCTTCAACTGATGAATGTTAATGGACTTAGCATTGCTCATGTCAAGAGCCATCTACAGGTAGTTTTATTGAAGAATTAGGATCAGTTTTCTAACAATTCCTTGGAAATATATTATTGACTGCAGTTCATAAATACATACCATAAGGTGATTCAGCATGTTCTAATTTTCTATTTCTTTTCCTTCTTGACCTGGAATCCTAATCAGATGTATAGAAGCAAGAAGGTAGATGATCCAAGTCAAGGTAATTAAGCCGTTTACATTCCATTCTTCTTCTTGACTTAATGAAACATGAAGATAGATAAAGTTAGGGTCTCTTCATTTTGCTCTGATCCGTAGAAGTACTGGCCTTTATTACATGCAGGCATGGCTGATCATAGGCATCTTGTGGAAAGTGGAGATCGCAATATTTATAACCTCAGCCAACTTCCCATGCTGCAAGGATATAATCAGTACCAACGACAAAATTCCAGCTTCAGGTATCAAATATGCAATTAGTAGGCATTCTTGTTCTCTATTTTCATAAATTAAGAATATCTTTTTTTGTCCATAAAATTTTTTCTTCCTGTTTTCTGAAGGTATGGAGATGCTTCTTGGAATGCTCGTGAACATTTTATTTATAACCCTCATGTGGGTCGGTGTGTGATCGATCGAACCAGACCAGGATCCTATGGAACAATGGCTGAGAGGATCTATGGTAGCAGCAACAATAGCAACTGGAGTGCCAATTCTGGCAAGTTCCAAATGGGTGCTTCCTCTTTGATTGCACAATCTAAATGGAAAAATGAAGAGCTTAAAGGTGATCAACAATTGCCACAATCATTGCACAACAATAGATTCTGGCAACCCCCACCAAGTCCGAGCCTCATTGATGTTAGCCCTCTCGTGCTACCTCAAATGCAAACCAAAGTAGGGGAGAGTAGTACACATTTTAAGAGGTTTCTGCCTTCAGATTCAAAATCAACAACTAGTACAGTACAAGAGTGGAAGACACTGAAAAGAAAGGCTTCAGATTGCAATCTTGACTTAGATTTGTCTCTGAAGCTAACACCAACAAAAGATCATGATAGCAACCAGCGAAGTTTGGAGGACAGTACTAAAGTTAACAGTGAGCTATCTCTCTCTTTGTACTCTCCCTCATCCTCAAAGCTTAGTAGATTGAAGAGAGAAGGGGATGGGAATAAAGATCATGGAAAAAGGGCAAGTACTCTAGATCTGACTATATGAATGAGACATTCTAAGTGAGATCTTGAGGTACTTGTCCAAAATATTGCAATTCATATGATTGTCTTTTACCATCATACAAAATCAATAGCAAGCATTTCTTAACTTCGAGCTTGCTTTCTCCAATGTCTCGTCATCATTACCGATGCACAATCTTGCCTATTATATGAATTAATTCCCGTCTGTATATAGCATCACACATATCCAATCCAATATTACACATGCAGGTGCCTTGCCCTACCTCTTACATAAACTAGGCGGTCCAAGGTTAACCGAATCCAGTCATGATTTAATCTTTTATATATTTATTCGCACCCATCGGATGCTATGACATCCGATAAGACTGTTGTGAAAAATATCACATCTATAACCTTAATTTAGGTCTGATCTCCAATCTTGGCTAGAGATATGCTTGGAACGTGAAGTGGGAACATATAAGCAAAGCTTGGTCTAATGGCAAGCAAATGAAGGATATTATAAAAGGGTATTATTCACCATTCAAACCATCCAAATGAGCTAAATTAAACTGTTAATTTAAACTAGCTAGGAAGATCTAGCTTACATTTAAACGATCTGGTATGATTTTATTCTTACAACATGACTCGAAACATCTTTATTTTGACGATTTCCACCATAGAAAGCAAATTACATTTCATGGCAGATTTTATTCTTGTCCTGCTAACTTACTCTGAAAATCTGAAAGTGCTTCCCCAGCTGATAAATCAGTTATAAAGCAAACGCATAGAGGCTCCCCTTAGTGCCTGCAGTTCTTTCTTCAGATATTGAAATTCCACTGCAAAAAATACAGAGTCTTGAGAGATCTTTGAGAGTGCGGCGGCAATGATTTATTTTTAAAGTTATTTTTATTTAAAAATACATTAAAACGATTCAAGAATATAAAAAAATAATTTTAAATAAAAAAAATCAAATTTTTTAAAAATATAATTCCAAATAACCCCTTAGTTACATGACGGACCACAAACACTTAAATAACAATCGGATCAACCTATAATATATTGTAACTCATTGCATATCATAACATATTTAATACATTCCAGTGTGATTAGTCTAGTTTCAACGGATCAAAATCTATGTAATAATTTTCCAAAAACGTAGCATAATTACCTTCTTTCATAGCCTTTTCTCTCTCAAGTCCTTCCATGATCTCCTTTATATGAGTATTTTCAGTTTGAAGAGCCATTTGGGATTGCTGGTAGAGTGACTCTTGTAGAGATAACCAATATACTTTGACCTGCATTTTTGTTAAATATTTGAAACATGGATATTGATCATTTGGTAGACACACACACACCAGTTTTAACCTTTAAAGGAGATGATGATCATGGGAGACAAAATATTTCAAGCACCTACGTACCTCTTCGGCTTTGACATCTCTTTCGAGTTTTTCTACATACACCAGCTTCCGAAGTCGGGATCTTTGAGCAGACAATCTGTTGGCCATAATTCTACAAAACAAGTGCGCCAATTTAATTAGGCAAATATCATATAAAAATTAATCTATATTCGACACAAGAACTACTAAAAAAAAAAAAAAAATTTATGATTTTGTTTGGTTAGTGTTTTAAAAAGAAAAAAAATACAAAAAAAAATTTAATTAAAAAGATATAAATAAATTTATTTCTGAAATAATTATGAACTTAATTTTTGTCTTTCTATACTTAATTATTTTTATTCCTTTTTTTATCCCGAAAAAAGCTAGGATATGGAATAATATTTCTTATATAATATGCTTAATTGTAGGATTTAGAAATAGTATCCCTAAAATTTATATATGGGTATGACGTGTATTGCCAATAAATTCCGATTAACTTGTGTTTGGCGATGCCGTGCATGGCCATAAATATTGAGAAATTATATTACGTAAATCTCAAATTTAGCAATCGTGTGGGCTTGTGCATATACATGCGGCACGTGTGCATATACATAGTTATCAAATAGAAAATAATAATTTAAGAAACTGATCGAATGACATTTTAGCTAGAACAATTAATATTTTTTAAATTTCATAATTGCAAGATTTAGCAATTCTAAAGCATCTATAATTTTGGCGATGACATATATTAATTTCCAATAAGCTTTGATGATCTTATATTTGGTAATCTGCGACATGTCATGCATGGAGAAAAATTCATGTGTGATTAATTTAATTTTGGTAATTATGTGCATCAAATAAACATAGATTATATAAACAAATATTAATAGTGGTTTCAATTTATTTTTCTAAAAACTTTGGCAATAATATATGTGTTATTAAAATAGTATTTAGTTATTATCTCGAAATATATAAAAGTGATAGAGATAGATGAGACAAAAAAGATATATTTTTGTATTCTTTTTATTTTGAAATGATAAAAATACGCTTCAAAACCATGTTAAAGATATATTTACGTTATTATTCCTCAAACCAAACACGTTTCTGTATTTTCTATATTTGATATGTTTATTTTAAAACATTAACTAAATACAATCATTTTAATGAATTATATTTGATAATTGATGTACGACATGTCGCTGAAAATATTATTTTTATTATATGTGCTAAATTTTTAATTTGGGAACGCATGCGTCACATAAGCATAGAGATCATATAAGAAAATAACAAGTCAAGGGAAAAAATCAACCGTTTAATCCTTTTCGATTTCAATTCCGAGTCTAGAGCGTTGTCGTGCCTCCTCTTGCCCTGTGTATCATTCTGCTGCTCAGCTACGGTGCAAGAACCTGGAATAAAAGGCACTTTAATTCCATGGATTGAATTATCATTTGAACAAAACTTTTTTTCAAAGTAACTTTGATCTCTTTTCAAGAGGCCTCTAGTAGTAAAACTTTTTTTATATATAAAATATATAGGAGATATTTATTAATCAATTGTTATAGTCATTAAAAACATGGTTTTAAGAGAGTAGTAAGAAGCTATTACCAGTCCCCGACTTGACAAAGCAGGGTTCCTTCAGAAACGCAAATGAATCTCTAGCCGATCCAAGGAGTAATGGAACCCTAGGGCTTGAATTCGCCTCCATGTCAAAGTAGGAAGCAGAGTGACTTCTCTTAGGGTTCAGCATTTTGGAGGGTCGATAGAGATTTGATAAGCGGTGTTACCTACAAATAAGCAATATCCATATTCTTATATAATAACGAAAAACTATCAAAACAATAACAAGAAGAAATCAGAAAGACTCACTCACTTGGAAGAGCTAGTTGTTTGAGAGCAATGAATCCTTGTTAGGGCTTGTCAGCTATTTATATAAAAAATTTCAATTGTCACAGGAAATTTCTTTTTAATTATTTGGCTACAGCCAAAAATATTGGAACCCCAAAGTAAAACGATTAAAATCACTAAAAATCCAAGAATACAAGGTAAGTTTTTGTATAATGAACAAGAACAACTTGGATCACCAACTTTAGACATATTGTGGCCTCGTTTATTTTTCTTTATGCGGAATATATGTGGTCTTGTACACAACAGATTGAAGAAGAAAGTACGTCAAGAGTATCAGACCCAGAAGAGATTTACTTAGAAGGTCATTAAAATGGCTTCCAAAGCTAGCTATATATAAAGGTGAAACACGCACCAACTCCATGGAAAAATTGATTTATATTGCATAGCAGCTGCGGCCCTCTAGATCCTAGATATGATAGTGATTTAGCTCTATCTAAATTCTTGGTGCATTTGAGGATAAGGATAGATTAGCCCTAGACGAACAAGGTTATACATGGCAGGTGTTTGGTGGGAATTCTCAAAAAAAAAAAATATGGTGCCAGAACTCAAAATATAAAATGGCCCATGCAGGTTTCGAACCTGCGACCTTCGCGTTATTAGCACGACGCTCTAACCAACTGAGCTAATAGGCCAGTTGCTGAGCCAGTTGAAATATTATATAAAAATAAATTGATTTCTTGCTCTATAAGAGATTAAAACAGCCTGGCCTTCTAAACTGAGTTAGAAAGAAAGGCCTGGGCTTTTTCAAGTTCGTTCTACCTTTGCTAACAATTGGGTATGGGGAAGAGGGCTTCACTATTCTTTTGCATTTCAAGCCTATCAAATTATCAAAAATCAGTTTTATAATAAAACAATTATTTCGATAAATTCCATCTTAGCCTGCTAGGCATTAATTTTTTTTAATTGAATCCCTCTATCCAATTCATTGTAGTTTTTTACAGGAGAGTGCTAACTTCTCATCAATGCACTGAAGAATCAATTGAAGAGTGGTTGATGTCATCTATAGAATCTCATAGGAATAAATTTTAGTTTAAGAACCCAATTAAAAATTGGTGGCTATGTTTGGAAATAACTTGAGATATTCTTTTCTATTATTATGTATGAGGTATAGGAATTTGATTTCATAAATTTTGATAAAAGTTTGTATATATATTTTTATACATCTATTTTGAATTTTTGATATCTTCTTATAAAACCCAAAGACATTAACTTTATCCAGAAAATCTGGTCCAATTTTAATTTTAATTATAATTGTATATATCCAATAATTAAATAATGTAGCTATGGTCATTTTTTTTACGTATTTACTCATCAATTTAAGCATCAATAGATTCAAAAGACTTTCCTGGACAATTTTAATGGTGTATCTTTCATTTAATTTGCTGTATTTAGAAGCATAAATTCTCTTAATTACTTACTCAAATCCTAAACTAGTAAAATTAAGAAAATAAATAAATCTTTAACCATGAAATTATCTATAGTTAATTGTGAAATATTAGATAATCAAAGGGTGTGCATATAATTTATGCAAATCGCAACACAGGACACAGATGGCACTGGGTTACATCCACCCCAAAATATCCCCGCAAATGTTCAATGTATATTAAATTATTAATTTTGTCGCTCTCCCCTTTATTGAAGCAAAGGACAAGATGCTACCACTTCCTAAAATCATTTACACACCAAACAAAAATAATAATTGCTACATTATCACTTGTATTGTCTTCGAAATATTGCCACTAAAATCATGATTTTTAAGGAGCATGTCCTCTTCCTGATCAACTAGCATATCGGCACCATGTTTTTTAAGGTTAACATGCCTTTTATATATATATATATATATATATATCATAGGATATGCTCCCATCCATCACATAATTATAACCGATTGTCAAATAATCATCTCAACCCAATAGTTTAAGTTGTTAGGTGAGGTCCCAAGATATGATTTATATTATTCTCTAACACACCACCTCAAGTGAAAGCTCTTTAGGCTTGAAACTTGCACAGACTCACATTACCTTGTGCTTGGTT
>Ga0307517_10013777_pt1 | contig 10951 bp, 3 predicted proteins | sample 23_EM_MG_FD_194515 | JGI IMG/M metagenome (GOLD analysis project Ga0307517, IMG submission 194515) | Populus trichocarpa ectomycorrhiza microbial communities from riparian zone in the Pacific Northwest, United States - 23_EM | ecosystem: Host-associated > Plants > Roots > Unclassified | place... | reverse complement strand
GGAACATAAGGTTCTTCTGTGTGTAAATCAACACAAGTATTTATCGAAAAGCTTTTTTTTAAGTAGAAGCATCATCATAACATCTTTATTGTGAAACTTTTTATTGTTATACTTCACACATGGATATATAATTTCACCTTCACTAATATTCTTTGGATTATAAAGTATAAAATTAATAAAACATTCAACCCTTCAACTTTTTTAAGATAATCTTGTCTATACAACTCTTTAAAAGTATTTCGATACATTCAAAAATGATTATTCATTACTTACGAAACCTATATAAAATATTGATGGTAATATTTATTAATAATATAACTATCAATTAAAAATTCAATGAAATCAATTTCCTTCATGAAAACGAGGGCTGATGTTTTTTAGGCATAAAAAAAAAAGGAGGGAGAACTGTTAGATTTTATTTCATTAATGTCCATTGACAATTCTGTTGACAAATAGTAATGTGTTATATTTTTGATAAAAAAATTATTATTTTATTATTTTCTCATTTCCGTTGAAATTTCTATTAAAAAATGCCAATAAAATATTTCTACTTGTCAATTTCATGGGAGAGGCTCTCACGCCTTGTTTTTCTCTTGTTGAAAGGCATGCGAAGCCACATATAATCATGCCCACTCAATTGTAATCACAAACATGTCCACACATGTATAGTAGTTTAGATAGCATGCTGTGTAAGGTAGCATGTCTCTAGAGATTTATAAGCACAAGGGCGTGGGGTCATCATCAATCACTGCCGTAGAAGAGCTCCACAATATTGTGGACATTTGCTTGAGTTGCGAGGTCAACAAGCCAAGGTTTTCTGACCCCTTTTTTGCATTATTGACCGGCTCGTGGAGACAAATCAAAATCAAGAAAGGCTACGTGTATATTCATTCCACCGGAGCTAAAAATTAAAAACAAAATTCAAGGGGAAAAAAAATTCAACCCCAATTAATATATCAATCATAAAACTATAATAATCCTATAAAAAATAAATTGAAACAAATTATAAATATTAATTCTCGATCAACCTAGTATTATAAATGAAATAAAAAAAAAACACACAAAAACCACATGAGTCAACTAACCAAATTTGTGACTCGAGTAATGAGATATGATAACCTCATAAAACACAAACTAAGATAAATTATGAAGTCTAATTCTCAATCAACCTAATATTGACGGATGAAATTGAAAAGAATTCAACTAAAAAAATGACAACAAAAATAATTTGTCTCAATCGGTCTAACCCATAACCCGGGTCATAAAACTGTGATAACCCTATTGAAAGCTAATAAAAAAATTTATGAAATTCAATTCCAAATTAACCTAATATTGAAGGATTAAATTGAAAAAAAAAATGACAAAAAATAACTTGGGTTATGAGACCGAGATGTCTATAGAAAGCAAATAAAAAATTATAAATTCTAATTTGTAATCAACTCAATGTCGAATGATGGAAATTAAAAAAATTCAATTTAAAAAAATGATAAAAATACAAGTCAACATGACTAACCCGCAAAACTTGCGACTCAGGTAATGAGACCGCAATAATATCATTGAAAGCAAATAAAAAAACAATTATGAATCACATTTTCCAATCAACTCAATATTGAATGATAAAATTGAAAAGAAATTAGTTAAGAAGGGATAAAAAAAAAAACTCGAATAAATACGACCAATCTGTAAAACTCATAATCCGAGTTATTAGACTAGAAAACACTATAAAAACTAAATCAAAATAAATTATGAAGTTTAACACAATGTAAAGATGATATTAAATAAAAAAATCTTAAAAATTTTAAGGAAAAAAAATGAAACATACGTAATCCTGGGGAAAAAATTCATTCGATGACGCAAGTACTTTGCTTGTGATCATGGCTTTTATTCTACGGCTGCTTTATCTTTGACAAAGCAAGAATTCCCAGCTTGTCTCTTGCAGAACATCAATAGTCTTCATGTCAGGGTAAATATCTGCGTTAAATTCTAATAATAAATTCCAAAATGTTGCGTTCATGCATTTAAATATATTAATCTTTTACGCAAGCAATAATATCATGATCGAGGTTAACTATATATTTAATATTTAATATAATTTATGATTTCTTTTTTTAGAGAAATTACAGCGTGAGATGAAAGCTGCCTTTGTCTTCTTTTATTTTTTTTAAAAAGATGAAAATTACAAGGCTCAAGGAAGCACGCAATATATGTAAACATAGAAATCACTGAGCATGATGAGTTGCAATAATTTCTCAAAAAAAATATATTTAATATTTAATAGACAATATCTCCCGATCCCTTTTGTCAAACAAGAGGCATACATGACACTGAAGACAGAAATAAAATATTGCCTTTGGCTTACAATTACCGAGAAAATCAACTCGAATGGCCACATCTCTGTATCGTTGTCTCTTCGAGCAAGTTGAAGATACAGAATTTGACCTCCATATATTTTCCTTACTGTTTATTGAGGCATCAATTAATTAATTAATTAATGCAGGGTTATCAGTTAATTTCCAAAAAACTTCCGGGGAGTTTACGGAATATCTAACTTGTGAAAGTCCATGGAGCAGAATCAAGTCATCAGACCATCATTCTTCTATCGAAAGAGTTGATTTTATTTATTTATTATTAAAGTGAATGTTCAGGCCAGCTTGCGCGCATCTCGACTAATCCCATGAATCCTAAAGTTAATAATCATGTAAGCTTCTAGTGACCATCATATTAGCAACCACAAGGCTCGAATGTGAGACCACAGGGGAGCAAACCCCTTAGTCTCAAGCTTTTACCACTGAGTCACCTACTAGATGATTAAAAATGTATTAAAATAATATTTATATGGATGGGTAGTGTTTGAGATAATGAAAATTGTTGTTTTTTAAATTGTTTCTTGCTTAAAAATGTATTAAAATAATATTTTTTTTATTTTTTAAAATTTATTTTTAACATTGAAACATCAAAATGATTCAAAAAAATAAAAAAATTTAATTTGATATAAAAATAAAATTTAATTTTTTTAAAAAGATACTTTTTAAACATAAAAACAAACACACAAATTAATTTGAGATTCCAACCGGATTTCTACTACTCTTAGAGTTATTAGGTTGGATATACTCATATAAGTGTTTTCAATAATCAACGAGTTGTATGTTAACTAATAATAACATTTGTCATCTCTCCTGTTCCAGCATTAGAAAAGGTTGAATTACTGACGAAATTAATTATATCACATCGCTAAATACATAGCGAATTAGCAACGAAATTAAGTCTGCCACTAAATTTTTTACGGTAAACAATTTTTGTTGGTAATTCTGTTGCTAATTAGTAACAAAAATATATAAAAAAAGATTTCCGCGGTAACTTCATCAAAAATATCTTTAAAAAATTGAAAAAAAATATTTCAAAAAAAATATTTATAAATAACTTCATCATAAAAAACATTTTGATAATTCCCTCAAAAATATTTTAAATCCCCCCAAAGCCAATTTTTTTTTTAATTATTAATAGAATATTTGGCATGAAACAACATGATTGGTAACCGAGACCCATCCCACTATAGCACGTTCAACTTGCTAGGCACGACACGTCGATGCTGAGTGTGCACCCAATTGGGTGTATACTATATGTGGGTTTGAATTTCTTACTTGAGCTCATGCAATATAGGGAGTTAGGCTCGGGTTACCACGGCCAGACCTACTCTCATTAGGCCCTCAATTGTATATCAGGCTACCAATCTCGAGCCTAATTACTAATCGGTGATTTTGAGCCTAATTTAAAAGGATTTTTTTAGTTCATTTTATTTAGATCTATCAGTGATGCATCTGTTAGTTTTTATTTTTAAATCTTACATTGAAATTAAATGAAGAAAAATATTTAATTTGATACTAAAAATAATATTTGAATTTTTATTTTTTAAAAAAATTATTTAATTCAAAATCTATTTCTTTATTATTATTTTTAATTATGGATAGAATTATCAATTGATCTTTAAAAAAATATATTAAAAATTATTTTTTTGCTATAAATGATTTTTAAAAATATATTAAAAAATATTTTTTAAGAAATAAAAAAAATTAGTCAATAATTACATCTATAATTTTTTAAAACATAATTATTGAAATAATCTTGCTTTTCAACAAGGATTTTTTTATGGGTTTTCTTCATTAAGTATTCCATCGAAAATTAATTTTCTAATGGAATTCCCAATACCATTTAAAAAAACAATGGATTTTCTGGTGGTTTTTCAAGAAATCTGGAGTTAGCATCTGATCTTCTTTGTAAGAATAAACAAATAAACAAATTCTGAACAGATGGTTTTGATGCATGATGAAAGGATAACGTCAATGTAAACGGGAACCAATATGTGTGCGCAGCATAAGAAGATGAAAACATCCTGGCAACTTTCTCGTATTCTATAGAGGAAGTGTGTCGTTTACTCCTCACAGTCACATCATCATCGAAGTTTTATTTTTTTTTAAAGTCCGTCGATTTCTTCAGAAACATGGAACTATAAGAACCCTACAATATTATAAAAGGAAACGAGTGACAAGTAAAAGGTACTCTAAAAGCTGGCTGGCTGGCTAGCTATGGATATGTGGAACGCTAGCAGCAATGCATCTCTTTTGTACCAAACCATGGCATCCATATCTATTTCGTGGCAACGAAAGGGATTTGTGTTCTACCAACTCCACATTCTCTAGACCTTATCCAAAACCTCCAGCGCTCCGATTCGAGAAGCGGGGAAATTATTTCTCTACGCATAAATATCTAGGGCTAGCTTGATTTGCAAAAAACTTGCCAACTTGCTCGCTATACGTAGAGATGTAAAAGTGTGTACAGATTTAAAGATGTAAATTTCCTGCCAAAACCCATCATTGTTACCTGCCTTGTTACGGCCTCGAACCGATTAACAAGTAGTTTGTCCGGATAAGCAAATAGTTTTGCTTATCATTCATCAACACACAAGTGCAAGTAGGGATTTTGTGATGATGCTGCTATGAATTAATATACAAGGATACTTCAAAATACTGTGGCTGCTGCCTAGTTAAGGTAATAAGATTATTTAGCATGGATAATTAGTTTAACTAATTAGGTTTTAGGTTTTAGGTTTTAGGTTTGTTTCTCAAAGATCACCCGTTCGAGTGTCACAAATCTCAAGGTTTTGAAGGTTTACATGATCGTTAACTTCAGGGTCTCGGGAGATTAGTTGAGGTGCGGGTAAACTAACACGGACACCTATGGTTAAAATAAATATTATTTAGCATCGTAAAATTATGGTATCTGAGATCGAATCTCGCTAGTAGTATAAAATATTAAAGAGATTCAAGAATAGAAAAAAACATAATTAATTATATGACGTGATTGCTTTTCAAAATGTTTTTTCCTCAAAAATACATTAAAATGACATACTTTTTATTTTTTAAAACTTGATTTTGATACCAACACATCATTTATGATCATGATATATCATTTAATAAATATTTTATTAATAAATTATTGTGCATATTAACTTTTAAAATTTGAATTTAGAAAAAAAAAAAACCTGCTCGACTACTAGACACGCTCCTTAGAATTATTAGTATACTGATTTTCAAAAGTTGTATCCGAATGTGTTTTGATTTTCAAAAAAAAAAAAAAAAAAACTTATGCATACAAATACGGTGAAGGTAATTGCATTATATTAATACGTGGAATTGATGTATCGGTGGGGCCATATTTGAAGGGTGGAGATAGAATGATTCTTACAAGGTTAGTCAGGCTTTTCCGTCACTCATGGGAATGGAACAGGCGGCTTTGTTGAACAGCTGCATGTTTATCATGTCGATGAATAGAAAATTTGACTTTCTTACTATTTTATTATTCTAACCAACCAAACTTATTAATTTACTCGAGTTATTTGCTCTTTAAGTTACAGCTACCTTAGCCCATTTTATATCACATCTGCCCGACCCTGGTAAAGCTCAGTACGCGATTATTTTTCAATTTCTGTAGAATTCATAACTTTCCATACTTTTTATAACATACTAGTAGTAAAACTCCCAATTAAAACAATAATAATTTTATAAAAAATAAATAAAAAAATAAATCTCAATTCTCAATTAACTTAATATTAAATAATAAAATTAAAAAAAATCAATAAAAAAATTTAACTCAAGATATTAAACTAAATATAAATAACTCCGCATAAAATAAATCAAAATAAACAACAAAGTCCAGCATCCTTTAAAATCAACGTTAAAGTTATCAAACCATAATAATCTTATAAAAAATAAATAAAATAGATAATTTTTAATTTTTAATCAATTCAATATTACATAAAAAAATTAATAAAAAAATTTTACTCAGGTTATTAGACGTGAATAACTCCGTATAAAATAAATCAAAATAAACAACAAAGTCCAACACCCTTTAAAACCAACATTAAAATATGAAAAAAAAATTTAAAAATTGAATTTAAAAAACAAATCGTAAAAGACCAAAACATTTCAGTATTCATCGCCAGACTTAAATTTCAAGGCCTATATATATATATATAAACACAGACCGACTTTCACATGCATCAAAGGCTATATAGCGTCTGACGACTGTGAGAGCGGGTGTGTGTTTTTAAAAAAATAGAAGGCAGAGTTGGGTGGGATTTCACGAGAGGAAAGCTAATTTGGCGAAGAAGAGCTGTTTTGTTTTTGCGGCATGGATACCACAGTGCCATTTGCTATATTTTTTTATCAGCAACGGACCACGAGGTAGCTAGATCATGCACCAAATCAGAAAATTAAATAAATCACAGCCCAAGGAATTGCAAAATATGTTGGCCTGTTAATTTATTTCTTTTTTTTGCGTTTTCCTTCACAATTTCTTAGGCTACGTTTTTTTCCATAAAATACGACTCCGTCGAGTATTATTTTCCTTCTCTCGTATTTGGGTTGTCTAAAAAAAATAATCAAAGAAAAAACAATAATGCACTGTTCTCAAATGGTGAAAATATTTTATAAAACCATCTATATTACTAAATTATAGCCCCGTCACCAATTAAATCTCCTTTTTACACCAAACATCGAATATATATTTTTTTTTTCAATTAGCTTTCATTAACATGGTCAGAATAAAAAAAAATGTATGTAAAATGTTTTTTTTAGAAACAAGTTACATACATGAAACATGCGAACCTAAGGAGTAAATATTTTACACAATTGCCTCAGTAAGTTGACTATGTTAAGAAATATTTTAAAAGACATGAAGAAATATTTTACACTATCATACTCATCATTATAAGATTAGAATTTCAAAAGGTATAAAAACAGAAATAATTAATGAATAATTTATTAAACAGTAATTTTAGAAACAAATATCCTTATCATTATAATTATAATTTGATTATACATGATCTTGAAATACTCACTTGTTTATTTTTTTATTTTTAAAAAATTATTTTTGATATCAGCATATCAAAACAAAATAAAAATATAAAAAAATAAATTGAAAAAAATAAAAAAATAATTTTTTTCAAAAAAAATAAAAGTTTTTAAATGTAAAAACACACGGGCTGTTAATGGAATTTGATTCGGCTCTTGCTCGATCAATGAACCAGCCACCTCATGGGATCACATTTCGAATTCATTCCTCGAGCTCTTTCTTTTTTCCCGAATTTCACGCTGCAACGCACCAATGCCTTTGCACTCGATTAGAGTCACTGCGGCATCTGCATCCCAACACCCCCAAGCACCCAATCTTTTACTAATAGCTTGTCTTTTCCCCAAGCTCTCACCTGCCCTGGCTTTGGCCATCCATGGGGCCACTTTGACCACTACCTGACACGCCCATCGTCCATTCTCACCTTTTCTTCTTTTTTAAGAAGAAAAATAGAAAATAGCCTGTCCTCTAGCAGAAAAAATATACTTGGAAATGTATTCATGATTGCATACGAAATACATCTTAGTAAATGGAGTTAATAATACTCTTTATTACAACTTTATTTGTATTCTTTATCGACATAATTAGCTTTGCTACCCTAGTGATTAAAATATATATGTTTTCTTACCTTTTAAAATATATTAGATTGATAGAAAAAGATTTATTTTTTAAAAAATACTTAATCTCAAACAGTAAATGTGCAAATTATCATAAAAATAATATATAAAAAAAACTAAATCATTCTTTAAGATTTGTCCATAGCTACTAGTCAAACAGTATATTGTACTAGCGTACCGCACATAATTAAGGAGAGCAGGTAAGAAACTGAGAAATTGTCTACAACAGGGACATTGATTTATTTTACGGCAAGTAGAGCCCACTTCGAAAACAGCTTTGTTTGGCAGTGCCTCTATCTCTAGCATGACGAGGCCTTATATAAGACCCGACAAATGAAACGGCTCGTGAATACCATAATCAGGAGACAGTTCCGTACCCAGCTTTCAAAATCTCAAGTTTCACACCTCTGCGGGCATGGCTCAAAGGAAAAGATTACGTACAATCACTGAGAAACCTGATTACTTTGATCAGTTACCAGACGATCTTGTTCTAAATATTCTTTGCAAGCTTAGTTCTTCTGCCTCTTGCCCCTCCGATTTTATTAACGTTCTCATCACGTAAGTCTAGTCTTTGAAGATTTCTTCTTGTTATGGTTGGTACGAGGGTTTAATTTTGTTTGCATGATTGTTGATGTATTGGCTGTTTCGAATATGGAAACAACAGATGTAAAACATTAAAGCGGTTGGCCACCAATCCTTTGGTTTTGTCGAAAGCTGGAGCTAAAATGTTTGCCATGAAAGCAGAACGTTGGTCGGATTCGGCTCACCAGTTTTTAAAACAGTGTGTTAAAGCAGGCAACAGTGAAGCCTCGTACACGCTAGGAATGGTCAGTGTATATCTATTTTCTCTACTTTAAAGAAGCCAATATTATTTGTCGATAAAGATTGAAAGTTTCAAGTTTTTGGTGTTTTAATCTAGATCCGATTCTATTGCTTACAAAACCGAGGAAGTGGAGCGTCCTTGATGGCAAAAGCCGCTATCAAGTCGCATGCCCTGGCCATGTATTCTCTTGCTGTCATACAATTCAACGGCAGTGGAGGCTCAAAAACTGATAAAAATCTCCGAGCGGGGGTGGCTTTATGTGCTCGAGCTTCCGTTTTGGGTCATGTCGATGCGCTTCGTGAGCTCGGCCATTGCCTTCAAGATGGTTACGGAGTCCCTCAAAATATCGTCGAGGGACGCCGTTTATTAGTCCAGGCTAATGCAAAGGAGCTCGCATTATCCTTACGTTCCATGATGACATGGAAACCCCAGCAGCAGCAACAAAATCTTCATTATGCTTGTACGGTGATGGGTACCGCTATCACGGGATGTCCATTACTGAGTGATTTTGGATGTAACTTACTGGCTCGAGAGGTGCACCCAGCGAGCAAGTTCTTAAGGGAGTGGTTCGAGTCGAGGAGTGGGGCGTTGGATGATGGCTTGAGACTATGCTCGCATAGTGGATGTGGGAGGCCCGAGACAAGGACACATGAGTTTCGCAGGTGTTCGGTTTGTGGTACGGTAAATTATTGTTCGAGAGGATGCCAAGCACTTGATTGGAAAGCGAGGCATAAAGTGGAATGTGTCCCGATGGATCAATGGCATGGAGTATTAGAAGATGGTGGAGATATGGTGGAAATGGAGGAAGGTGATGAGTATGTGGATATTGTTGAATGATAGAGATTTGATGCAAATCAGGATAAAGAAATCTTGCCTTTTGAAACTGGGAATTCTTGATAGTAACTCTTTCACCTTTTTCCTTCTTTTTGTATTTTATTTATGTACATATGTGAAGGGTTTTGGAGTTTATTTTCTGTGACTTAACAAATTAAATACAAGGAATAGGACCTTTGGAAGAACAGGTCCCATTTCATTATGTTGTTAAAAAGCATGTATACTGGCAATATATATATTTTATAAAAACCAAGCCACCAAGCAAAAGAAAAACAAATTTTAACCTCCGCGGTATAGCTCAACTAGTTAGGTTTTAGATTTACTTTCTAAAAATCACCAGTTTGAGTCTCACAAACCTCAAGGTCATTAAAGACTTACATGGTTGTTAACTTTAGAGCCCGTGTGATTAGTCGAGGTGCCTGCAAGCTGGCCCGAATACTCACATTAAAAAAACAAATTTTTCTATAAAAAAATAAATAATATAACCATTTCAATTAATAATTATAAGACACCACCAAAACAGCTTGCCGACATCCCAATCGATTTCTCCGAATTGGGACAATTTCATATAGTTCAAATATTGTTTTTTTAAATAATCAAAATTAATGTTGAATTATTGCTGGGATATTTTTAAGGTGATGCATGATATAAACTTCAAATCAATTAAACGAAGGGGAACCATCCATCATGTCGTCTGAATTGATTTGGAATTACTTTTGCCATCTAACTTCCCAAGGATAGGATTAAATTGAAATGAGACGTGACAAAGAGAGGGCCCAAAGTTGTTTGACAGCCACCAGCCAAAGTACTCCAAGAAGTCCAACCGCGTTTTTTTTTCTAATTTTTCTTAGTTTTAAATTAAAATATATTTTTTGTACTTTTATATTTTTAAATAAAAAAATAAATTTTAAAAAATAAAAATATTATTTCAATATATTTCCAAACAAAAAAACAACCGCTGTTTTTAGAGAAACAAGAGACAACAATGGAATTTAATTAGGGTGGTTAATTGATAATCACTCTAAAACGTTGATGGCCGTTCTTTCTAAGTAGAAAAATCAACTAGATAATTGCAAAAGCAGACTCATTATTTTAAGAAATAAAATAAAAAAGGATGGAAATTATTTAATTGCTTGAAGAGAGACCAGTTCTTCTTCCAGGCCTTCAAAGTCAAAACAGGGTTGATAAATTCTTGTTTGAATTCATCCTAACATTTTCTTGGTGTTTTGTGCCCGGCAATTGAAAAGCCCGCGGTATAATGCCGTGGCAT
>Ga0307517_10013776_pt1 | contig 10952 bp, 9 predicted proteins | sample 23_EM_MG_FD_194515 | JGI IMG/M metagenome (GOLD analysis project Ga0307517, IMG submission 194515) | Populus trichocarpa ectomycorrhiza microbial communities from riparian zone in the Pacific Northwest, United States - 23_EM | ecosystem: Host-associated > Plants > Roots > Unclassified | place... | reverse complement strand
CAGAACAATAACTGAGAGCAATCAATTTGCAAACTAACACGCATTTAATTCCACGTTCCTTGCAGTTTGAGCAGGCAGGAGGGGGACCTACAAATCCAAGGGGCAGATCTTTCAAGTCGCAACGAACTCTGAGAGGGATTTTAGTACTCGTAAAAAAATAAATGGAGCACGGACCTTCGCATGCGGCAGGCGCCACAGGCAGAAAACTGCTGGCGAGATGATTTGGTTTGACCTGCAGAGCGGCGAGAATATGGGGCATTGGAGGTACGGTTAGTTGGCTGGGTCGAAGAGGTGGCCGCGGAGGAGCCTCTTGGAGACATTGCAACACAGATGGCGGCGGTAAAGACAGATGATCAGAGAGGAGAAGAAATGTTGGCAGGTTTGTTTGTTTTTTATAGAGCAATTCAAGAGGACCAACAAGAGAGAACACGGCAATCGAAGCAGGTCTGACGTTGACTTCGCGAATGAAGAAAGCACGACTGGAACGGATCTGGAGATCTTACATGTTCAGGAAGCCTCAGGAAAATATAATCGTCGACAGATGCCAGCCTAAGGTAATCTGTTGGGGTGGCTTTTCCTCGAGGACGCTTAGTCGCCGGGCAATGATCTTGCGCCGGTGGTAATATTTAATTTAATTAGTGGAGATCCCACCATTGAGGAACCCTGCAGAATCCTGGACGGATATTGGCTGATGATAGGCTTAATAATAGTTATGGACAAACCAGAATGGGGATGCTCTCCGACCCACGGAATCTTCCGCCGCTGCCCCTCCGACTCCGCTTCTAGCACCTATGTAAAAAAAAAAATGAGAATTTTCCAGCTCGGCGTCTCTACTGTCGAATTTCAATTTTCATCAACCCTTGATCAACTCTTCCGGCATAATGGTCCCCACACAGTGGCACAGTGCGCATCTTGAACCTTATCTCACATCCCTCCCAACTTTCTTCAACATCACCACTCAAAAAAGGTTAGAAGGTAATTTATTAAGCGAGAACTCAACATTGTCTCTTGCTCTTCGAATTCCCACCCAAGGCCGAGCATCATATGGCTCCAAATCCATTATATCATAACGGCTCAGGGCCGTCCAAGAAACACAGGGTTTTGTCAGATCCCGCAGTTTTGCTGTCGGTCATTTTGTAAATAGACTCTATCGCATCACATCACAGCTGTCGGAGAATCCAATAATCAATCTGATGTTACAGTACATTCAAAGTCCCGCCTTCTTCAATGCCCTCCTCAGTTGACCAACAGTCCTTTGTTCTGGGTTGAGTTTCATATCACCTGCCATCCCCTCAATATTGTTGCCGTATGTCGAAATGAGGGGCCTCAAATACTTAATTTCGCCAGAAGACATATGGCGCGAGCCAGTGCCAGATAAAGGAACAGAGAGCGTAGTCGAACCAGTAGCCGACGCTGAAATGCACTCCAGTTCTAAGAAAAGGTAGGTAAGTGAGATTGAATGGCAATGCAGAATTGGGAAGCCCATCGAATGCCAGGCATTAACTTTGAGTGCAGCCCTCAAAAATGTTTAATGAAAGAACAAGTAAAATGCATAAAACCATACGAGGAAAGAACAAAGGAGAACTCACGATTTACGACATTCCCATCAATTTTAGGCGTTGTGCTCGAAAAACCTGAAGCCCATTTCAGCCGCACTGCTTGGTCCAATCGGGATTCAAGATCGTCTTCCAAGTTCACAGGCTCGTATGGTTCTTGCATATCTCCACCATCGTCATCGAGTTCGAAGCCCGTCACATTTCCCGCCGCATCTCGGACAAGTCTTCCGAAGCCATTCGGTACATTTGAAAATGCGGAGTCTGACGATTGTTCACGAGGAATTTCGATGGAGGTTCCTACCCCGAGCGGCCTTTCGACACCTCCGCGGGCCGAAGGATCTAGGGTTACAACCAGTCCAAGTTGTGCATAACTAGAACCGAGAAAACAAGGAAAGAAAAGGCAGGAAGCGGATGAGAGATGGCGCAGAGGAAGGGTAGACACCTCTCACTTTTGTCGGACAGTCTTTTGATTATCCCAGGCATCCTGCAAAACCTTAGGACCGCGAATGGCTGGTCAGCTTCATCAATTTAGCAGCTCATCAACAAACTCATTGCTGGACATACGCGGTGTTTTCTTCAGGTTCCTTCTTGCGTGTCGAGAGTGAGAAACGGGTTTATGAGAGGAGGAACGGGCTTTACGACGTTGGCGAGGATTTGCCATGACGTTTCTTTATGAACTAGGCAATGTCTCCAATTAAAATTTTGAAGTAGGAGATATGGCAAGGCTTGTGAGAAACATCCTTAACGTTGAGCGTCAACGTTTGAAATTTGTTCGGCATTCTCCGGTAATCCACTTCCGCTGTCCTCCGTCAATACCTCAACGTCTCAACGTTCAACCCTCATACCCATACAATGGCACGTCTCGCAGTACACCCTCAAACCTTCGTGGGCGCCAACCTGACCGTATGTTACCATGTTACCCCTAGTCATATTTGGCGCGAACTCAAATCCATCATGCAGGCCACAAAACGATGGGCGACTAGTCTCGGAATCTGGGGTGTTGGTGCTGGTGCAACAGCTCTCTTAGTGAGTTTTTGGGTGATTTCCCTCGAAATTTTGAATTAATCCCTCCACCAAGTTTCTTTCAGTGACGCCTTTGGTGAGGCGCGAATTGTTGGAAAAGACACCTCTGGTAAATGTCTCCGCCTTCATTGAAACAACAATACACTTCCTTATTCCGTTTTGGTCTTCACAGCTGGGGTTGTACTACAAAGACGCCACACCTGCGTCAGACAAACCCTTTTAGATGCAGTTATTGCCATGGCCTGATACCATTCCGCGGATGGACAACAAACGCGTACCAAAGGATAACAAAACTTGTGTTAATTACGAATCAAAGTTTAGAATCTACTATGGGACTCGTCAGGTCCACGCCAATCTTCTTCTCAAGTACTTTCACAGCCTCCAACGTTTTCCCAATCGTCACATCTGATTTCGAAGCCATTAATGATTTATGAGGTTGAAGTGAACAGTGCCTCACGGATTGTACCCATACCCAACTCCTTCGCCGCTTTTAGATTTCTAAGAACATCTTATTAGTCGTCGCGGCTTCAATACCTATTCAGTTTCAACTCACAATCCAATATCGTCCAGAAAAACGGCGTCTGTCGGCTTGATCCCGTTGCGTTCACAAGCCAGCAAATAGAATTCCCGTTCAGGTTTCCTATTTCTCTCTATGAGCCATGCTCTGCGATCCTGACATGTATGTCAGTTAACCTGCAGTTAACGTTACCTCATTCCCAAGGTGCTGCTGTCACAGAAATCGTCGAAGAGTTCCCGAAGATGATTTGGGGTTGCCCCATCAGCCCACCCAAGGAATTCGAGTTCTTCAGCTGGAACATTCACCTTGGCAAAGTTGTTTGTCAATGCAATCAATTTATGTTGACGTCCAGCTATTGTGTGTTAGGGAATCACAGTGAGCTTGCTGATCGGGGATTTCACCTTTGAGTCGGAGAATTGCATGGTGTACGTGGGCGTCGTATATTCCAGCCTCCCTCATCATTGCTCCAAATAGCTCCATGGATTGGCATCAGTATCAAGTTGTGGGGTATATGAGATCAAATCACCTCCCGTCCATCTATAACCAATGTCTCTGGCAACGGTGGGCATTCTGCGCGAAAGGTTAGAGCAAGGCAATAAAATTCAGGGCCATAGATATCATACCCAAACCTCGTCTCTTACAGTATTCTCTATACCTATGCCAAGATTAAATTGAGTTTCGCGTATGGGCCGTCCCGAAAGCTAACCAGATGTTCCCGTTTACCGTGTCGGACAAATCACGTCCGAAAGCTTCATAAAAGGGCACTAATTCTATTTCCCCGCGCTCAAACTTCTGCAAAGCGCCGTTAGACCCCCGTCCAGTTCTGGAAAACCAATTAGAGAGGAGTAAGGTCGTCCTTTCTTAGCACCAAGTTTGACGTACATTGAGCAGTTCAGATAGTTAACGGGAAGGCCTAGTTTACGCTCGTACGCTGCGATGGCAATGAACGGACTCCTCATCACCACACCGCCGATCTGGCCATACACAGACGCCGTATTCAACCAAGGTGTTCACCCATTCGAAATTTCAAACGTTTGACTTACGTCGAATATTACAGCCTTATACATGATTGTTTACAAGTATTGCCAATCGGGGCTTCCTGAACCAATGATAACAGGTTTCGTTAGCCAAGCTCGGGTTAATAACGTTTCCAAAGGATGCAAGATCAAGAGTACGGTCGAAGTGACTGGTTCTACCGGTACCAGAGTACTAGATCGGCTAAAATGTTGCCGGAGTGTGGCACGTGAGAGCTTGATTACCATAACCTGAGTTAGGTAGTTGTCAAATACAATTCCAAGCTAACCTTATAACGTAATATTTTCCAAATTCTTAACCTTGTTATAAGCCCCAAAATAAATTATCAATGATCAACACAAGTAACGAACGGTCTATTAACCCCGCCGATGAGCAAAATATCCCAGCCCTATAGGTATGTAGGCTCATCCGAGTGCATTTCGGTGACACATTCGGCGCTTAACGGGTTGAGTGACGCCACATGGTACGCACCAATCGGGTGTGTTGGAACAATATTTGAGAAGGTAAACACGAGGTAACAAATATTCAACCCCCTGGCACTTTTCTGACACTCACCAAGAGCCTTTGACCATCACGGTGAGCGCAAGTCTCTCATCCTAGAACACGTTCTGAGTTGCAATATTGTCCTGCTTTTGGAGTTGCACAGCCACCAGCTATAAAAGACATGACATTACATTCCGCAGTAATCCTTGTCCCAACATGTACAACTACAATCAGCCGAGGCACCAATCTTACCATGCTCCTCCACCTGGGCAATATGGAGGTGGCCAGTCTGCAGGACATCGCGGTTACAGACAACATCACGGCCCACCAGTTGGGGCTGATCCACAGCTTTGGCAGTGGTTTTCGAACGTAGATTTGGATCGATCCGGATCCATCACGGCCACTGAGCTGCAATCTGCTTTGGTGAATGGTATGTACCACACCCATGCTATCTATTCTCATTGAAATAACTGACACACGCCATCCACAGGAGACTGGACGAGTGAGCTTTGCTGAACATCGGCCCTTTTGCTTGCCCTGAAACATGTTTAAAGGATTCGATCTGGACACAGTCAAGATGTTAATGGCCATATTCGTATGCCCTTTCCTAATATTTATTTTCCCTAACCCACCGGATAACATCTTCATGAAGGACACCGATAGGAGTGGTACTATCAATTTCACAGGTTCATTAGTGGTTGTTTCATCCTGAACTGTCCAACAAAGTTGACCGTTCAATAGAATTTGCGGGTTTATGGAAGTACATCTCAGATTGGCAAAATGTCTTCCGCCATTTCGATCGAGATAGGTCTGGATCGATTGAAGGACGAGAACTTGCCGAGGCTTTGAAGAGCTTTGGTTACAGCTTGTCCCCCCACCTCCTCTCGTTGCTTGAACAGAAATATTGTTCGTGTGCTACTAGCGCCTTCCCGCCGATCGCTTTTCTGAACATACAATAATTTAGCCTCAGAACCAGTGGCTCATGGTTACGGACCTCCCCCTGGTATAACCTTTGACCGCTTTGTACGCGCCTGTGTTTCTGTCAAGACTCTGACAGAAGGATTCCAGAGGTACAGTTGCTATTCTTGAGTGCCTTTGCCTCGTACTCATCCCTTCCGACAGAGTGGATACAGATAGAGATGGCTGGATACAGATCAGTTACGACCAGTTCATGCAGGTGAGATTTTCGCAGGATAACATGCCCCTCCGTGCTCATCAATGTGAATTAGATGATTCTGAGCGCCCCATAAACACGGACAACGGACGTCAAACTTCAAAGAATTCGAATACCCACCAAGCTCATAAGTGGTGACCCTTGAATAAATTTCTGCATAGAACACAATTCGCCATGTATACTACCAACACCAACGTCATTTAATATAACCATTACTTACTCCCTAATATCTATTTACCGTTAGTAGATGGCCATAATGATGAAAATAGGGGTTTCGGTTAAGGCGGTTGTGAGTAGCACAAGCTGTGTACCTAAATCAATTTCAAAGTGCACTTGGCGATGCGTACGGCCTAAGTTACTACTGGCGGTTACCGGGTACCAAGTTCAACAGCCGGCTTGAATTTCCCCGAATATTTGATCACCTATCTTAAAGCACGGCTATGCTCCAGCTGTTGCATACGTTGGGTGAGGAGGTGATGCTCTACCAGAATTTTGCAAATTGATAACTCTGGGAAGTTTAAGAGTGTCTGGACACGAGCCCAACAATCATGTTGAATGGTGTTGTGCAAAAAATAGCCGAGGACAGATTTTCACGTGCGTCACCATTCTCATCAATAACTTGAATAAGTCAAGCTCCCATCTCTTTCCTCCTCAACCTTGCCCTTCTGTTCTCATATACCAAATGCCTCTTGTCAACGAGAAGATTGTGCCCTGGCCGGCGGTCAAGCCCTATGATAAGCAGGCTATTCCTACTCCCGGCACAAAACGCCCAGGTCAGACTGGTATGTACAGCGCACCGATTTACTCGGCGTCCACATCAACTCACATTAGAACCCCAACAGCACACTACCGCAACGGTACGACTAAGTTTCACGATTTGTAACCTATTTAACCCTCACTGCAGGGATTTGGGGGTTAATTGACGAAAATACCCCGAACTCGTTGACGACTTTGGACCAAATCTTTGACGATGGCATGAAGGCAGGCAAGAATCGCCAATTTTTGGGATATCGTGCAAGGGTTTCCACCAATCCCTTGAAATATGCACCTACCTTTACTTGGTACACCTATGGAGACATTGACCTCAGGAGGCGTTATATCGGTTCAGCCCTGCATTCCCTTTTCCAGAAAGGTGAACTCGGTGGAGGAGAATTCCAGAGTGTTGGTATCTGGGCGCCCAACTGTCCAGGTATGTGCCACCTGCATTGACCTCCCGACATTTCTGATGATGGATTCTCAGAGTGGCAAACTATTGATATTGCACTTCAAAGTTACCAAAAGGTCGCCGTCAGCTTGTATGATACACTTGGCAAAGATTCTGTTGGTACGTATGGGTTCTCCAATACAGAAACGCAACTCATTTCTCATTGGCAGAATACATGTATATGGCATCTTTATTTTTTTTGGCGCCCACCGTTAACATTTGGACTCTAGCATCGACCATGCCCATCTTACCGTTGTTTTTGCGACTTCAGAGCATATTCCTACTATCTTAAAACTAGCTCACAAGGTTCCGATCCTCAAATCTGTCATTTGTATCGACACTTTGTCCAGTGATGCCGCGAAACTTCTGAGAGACTGGAGCTCGACAGTTGGCCTAGTTTTCCGTGAACTCTATGAGCGTGATTTTTTTGTGCATTCTATCCTTATGTTTTCCCCGCTAAATTATAGCTTTACAGTCGAGGCATACGGCAAAGCAAATCTCATCAAGCCAATTCCTGCTTACCCAGACCTTGTGGCCTCAATTTGTTACACATCTGTGAGTATCGCACTGAGTCTATCTTCTATCATCTTTGTTCATTTTCTCCAGGGAACAACAAATAACCCCAAAGGTATATCTATTTCCAACCCAATTGTTGATTTTTGTTGAGTCACGTTTCTAGGCGTTATTTTGAAGCACAAGAACCTGGCTCTGGCGACGCAAAGCAACTTGCACGGGCTGGAACTGCCTGAAGATGCCATCATTCTATCATACCTTCCGTTGGCTCATATCTATGAGGTAATCTGTTACTCATATTACTCAAGTATTATTTTTCAAGTAAAAATCTCTAGCGCATCTGCGAACTTTGCACCATTGCTGTTGGTGGAAGGATTGGTTATTTCACAGGAGATCCGTTGCGTCTGCTCGAGGATGCTCAAATCTTGAAGCCCAACTTCTTCCCTTCGGTTCCTCGTGTCCTCAACAGAGTCTACCAGGCCGCAATGACAGGCGGTAATGTACCCGGAATTAAAGGGAAATTGTTCAACAAAGCTATTCAAACGAAGCTCGAGAGACTGAATACTACCGGAGAGGTGACTCACGCCCTTTGGGATAGACTAGTTTTCCGCAAGGCGAGCGAAAAAACCTGATTTGTGTATTTAGATAATGACATTTACCCATAGATTCAAGCGGTTTTGGGAGGACAAATCCAACTTATAACCAGTGGATCTGCTCCCATCAGTCCCAAAGTTATGGATTTCTTGAAAATTGCGTTCTCGTGTGAGGTTGCTGAAGGTATGTCCGCTGGATTGCCTAGTTGCTGTGTTAATGATGCTTACCCCTCTAATGCACAGGGTAAGGTATATCGGCATCGTTCTTGAGTTTGTTGCTGACCTCAGAGTGTCTTCTCTGCTCCGTAGTTATGGTCTGACAGAGAACTGTGCGACCTGTTCCAAAACATGGCCCAACGACCCAACTGCCAGCGGTACCGTCGGCCCTCCGCAACCCGTTAACGAGGTCAAGTTAATCGACGTTCCGGCAATGGGATATACGTCAGAAGATAAACCCAACCCCCGCGGAGAGCTATGTGTACGGGGAACGAACTGCTTCTCCGTATATTACAAGGGTAAGCCATTCCACTTTATGGGTCTCTCCAACCTCCTAACCTTGCCACAGACGAAAAGAACACGAAAGAGACGGTTGATGTGGATGGCTGGATTCACACTGGAGATGTTGCGGAGATTGACTCATGCGGACGCATCAAGATTGTCGATCGTGTCAAGGTGAGTTTTGGCTCTCTGACTGGCTAGTGTGGTCGCCACCAGCCCCTTTAATCATTCAGTTCTAATAATGTTTCATGTGGGATCACAGAATATAATGAAGCTCGCACAGGGCGAATATGTTGCTCTCGAGAAGATCGAGAATCTGTACAGCAGCACGCCTATTGTTGCCCAGATCTACGTCCACGGTGATAGCTTACAATCGTTTCTGGTCGCTGTTCTTGTTCCCGACCCGATCCAGTTGGCAGGCATTGCTGGCAGCCTCACTGGTACAAAAGTGTCCGCGGAGAATACCCCTGCTCTTGCTGCAGCGTGCAAAGACGAGCGTGTCGTGTCGCATATCTTGTCAATCCTCACAGAGGTCGCTGACCAGAGTGGCTTGAAAGGGTAAGTCGCTGTGCCTTTCCATTTGGATGACCTTTAATGCCATCATAGGTTCGAGCGAATCAAGCGAGTCCATCTGAGCATGAATGCTTTCAGTGTGGATAATAACACTCTCACACCCACAATGAAGATCCGTCGCAAGGACGCCTATAATATGTACAAAAAAGAGCTGGATGTTCTGTATGCCCTCGGTGAACCTTCATCGAAGCTCTAAACGCTCTTTGCCTTATATAACATTAATGCTAAAAAGACCAATGGAATGCATGCTTATTGTATGGTATACCGGACCGATGACCAACCCTTCAGATTGATGATATGTACATGGGATGAGATGTTGTCTGATGAAATCTAGACATCCAGATCTAAAATCGCAAAAAAAAATAAAAAATTGACACATCGATATATACTCGCTGATATCCAAAAATGTGTTATGCACGTCAAATATTATTGGGACGCTTACCTTCTTTCCTTGGAACCCTGCAGTTTCTGAAATTGATTCCAAATAGCTCTATAAGACACAGCAAACGAACCCTGGGCCTTGGACTCGGAGCTGAAGATTCGTATTTGGGAATTTCAAGTTCTCACAGGCAGACATTGTTTGCTCAACGCCACAGGAGATTAAGCCCTCGGTGAGGGTCTGAACATCCAATCAGAAATTTCAGAATCATCTCTGAGCCTCGGGTTACCGAGCTTCGATAAATTTACGTCCCATGACACGCAGATCCATCATCATCATCATCATCATATGGTCCCCGTGTTGCGGGGCCGTGATTCTAATTGGCCCGCAGGGAGGAGCGGAAGACAGAGAAGCATTACTTGCGTCCGTCGATTGAATGGACATTGAATTGAGAAATGGGAAAGTGGGGGGCTCTGTCGCTGGGATGGGTTAAGGCTTTTAATCTCGTTTGATGGGGCTCTGCATATTCTTTCCATACGTATATTTCAGGGTTGAATTGGCTTGACAGTCGGACTATGATATGACGTGAAGAACAAACGGCCAACTCCGACCTAAACCTACTCCGACAGAAAATACAGCAGATCACTGAGTCATCCAATCAGATTGAAGCCGACGCCGGAGGAGATACATACTCAGAATTTCTTGGATGATGCATGAAAGAGACGACGGGTGAATAAGAGGCGCAAGAAAACGGAACTGGGGGTAAAGGCTTGACATGAGTAGACGAGTATTCAAAATTTAAGTGGTTGCAGGGATGAGAGTGAGAACGCTGATGCGTAAAAAGAGAACCAAGTTATCTGGGATTCCCAAGAATTTCATTCAATCAGGGTTCCTGGTGGTTCTCAGGAAGTATCGACATAGTCGATGAGGAATGCAAAAGAGGGGTCTGCTCCGTAACTTCCGATTCTGTTACATAGCCTAGTGTATGCGAGATATCCCAGGATATCAGACTAATCCGGCAAGAGCCACAAGAGCCATGAGGAGAAGTAGAGGTAACCGTGAAGGATGCCGTTGGAGGTTGACAAAGCGAAGGTAGAGCTGCAGTGATTGATTTTACAATGAGGAAGATTTGAAACAATAGTGTAAATACCTTACAAAAGCGGGTGCAAACGTTCTGGAAAAGCGCTTGGCCCAAAACACGATACCACTTGCGTCCCCAAGGGCAGATGGCGATGGCACATTTGTGTCACAAGAATCGTGCTTGCCCTATAAAAGACTTTTTTTTTTGTTTTTTGTTTTCAGCGGTCTCGGAATGGCGCTCTACTTATTGATACGCACGAGTATGCCAACAACCTATTTTCGACATGATGATTATCAAGAAAATCCCCAACCAGATCATGTAGG
>Ga0307517_10013775_pt1 | contig 10952 bp, 4 predicted proteins | sample 23_EM_MG_FD_194515 | JGI IMG/M metagenome (GOLD analysis project Ga0307517, IMG submission 194515) | Populus trichocarpa ectomycorrhiza microbial communities from riparian zone in the Pacific Northwest, United States - 23_EM | ecosystem: Host-associated > Plants > Roots > Unclassified | place... | reverse complement strand
TTGTAATTTTTTTCCTTTGAAATACTGAGAATTGCTACGGTGTTTTTCCACATGGTTTTTCTATTTTATTTTTTTATTTTTTAAAATTTTATTTATTAATTTTATTTTTTTAATATTGAGCTAATTAAGAATTTAGTTTTGTAATTTTTTTTAAAACATTGTTGATTGTTGCAATGTTTCTCCACATGATTTTTTTGTTTTTGTTTTTTTTATAATTTTCTCCACAATTATCTTTTTTGATTTTATTTTTTAATATTGAGTTAGTTAAGAATTACAGTTACAATATGTGAGGGAAACACTATAGCTTTCCTCGCAAATTACTGTGGATTGCTACAGTGTTTTTTCCCACGTAGTTTTTTTTTGTTTTTTTATATTTTTTTTCTAAGATTATCTTTATCAATTTTATTTTTTAAATATTAAGCTGGTTAAGGATTACAATTACAAGTAAATACAAGTAAGGTTAAATCATGTGGAAAAAACACTGTAACTTTCCTCACAAAACACTATGGATTAATATAGTTTTTCCTCGCATGGTTTTTTTCCAATTTCTTTTGTGTTTTCGTTTTTTGTAATATTTTTTTCTAAAATTATCTTTGTCGATATTATTTTTTTAATATTGAGCTGGTTAGAATTTAACTTTGTAATAAAACTTAATCATGTGGGGAAAACACTATAGCTTTCCTCATAAAACACTGTGGATTACTACAGTGTCTCTCCACATAGTTTTTTTTTCTTAAGATTTTTTCAAAGTTGTCTTTGTCAATTTTTTTTTTAATATTGAGCTGGTTGAGAATTACAATTATAAGTCATTACAAATAAGGCTAAATCATGTAGAGAAGCACTGTAGCTTTCATCACAAAACACTGTGAATTGCTACAGTGTTTCCAGTAAGGTTTTTTTGTCCCTGTTTTTTTTTGTGTTTTTTTAATTTTATTTTTTCAAAAATTATCTCTGTTGATTTTATTTTTTTAATATTGAGCTGATTGAAAATTTAACTTTGTAATTTTTTTTAAAACACTGTAAATTATTGCAGTGTTTTTCCACATATATTTTTTTTAAGTTGGTAGAAAATTTAACTTTATAATTTTTTTTGCTTTTTATTAACAGAAAAGCTAAATCATGTGGCGAAATCACTGTATCTTTCCTCACAAAACACCGTGGATTGCTATAAATTATTTTGTTCAATTTCTAAGTTTTTGATCACCAATATATTTTTTTTTTCATCATAAAATATTGGCTCTATCATACTTTTAGTTTGTATTGCTGATAATGATTCATAATTATAATACTATTAAATATATTTATTTTATAAACCCCATGGCAGCACGGGCATGCCATGTCGTTACATTTTATTTGGAGTTTTTGATGAACTATAATGGAGAAGCTGTGAAACACTGCCTTCACTTTCCTTCTCTCGCCAGCAAGCAAAGGTTAAATTAAAAGAAAGGAAAAAAAGCGACTCAAAATAAAAAACACAACCGGAAAGAAACTCAATTTCACATGACAGAGCCACCGTCTCTCTCTTTCTGATCGATTCGCCCATCAATCAAAATCAAAATCAAAATCAATGGCGGGATTGTCACTGAAGTGCGGGGACTGCGGGGCTTCATTGAGGTCCGTACAAGAGGCACAAGATCACGCCGAGCTGACCTCTCACTCCAATTTCTCTGAATCCACTGAAGCCGTTCTCAATCTCGTCTGCGCCACTTGCGACAAACCCTGCCGTTCCAAAACAGTAAACAAATCCTCCATTTCTATCTCGTCGTTTTTTTGTCTTTCCATAACTGTCGTTTCTTCAATTGTGGATATATATATATTTTTTTTGTAATTATTGGTTTCATTTTGTGATGAAGGAAAGCGATTTGCACACGAAGAGAACAGGTCACTCTGAGTTTACGGATAAGACCGCCGAGGCTGCAGAACCGATAAGCTTAGAGGTTCCGAAGGCGACGCCAATGGATGCTAATGAGCCTGCTGCTGATGCAAGCACTAGTACCCAGCCTGAAGGTACTATTACTGTCGATGAAAACCTCTTTTAGAGCACTTTTGCTGTCAGGGTTCTGCTATGAGATTTTAATTGCAAGCTTTGGAAATCATCATGCCTATTGTTTTAGCACTCCATCGCTATCTCAGTACCTGTTCTTTGAATTGCTTTTTTTTTTTTTTGGATAGGGTGTCAGCACTTGTCAAAATCTTTTTATTTGTAATATTTTTGTTTACTTCTTGAGATTGATCATTGAAAGTTAATGTAATTAATACAGTTGCTATTTGTTCTCTAGAAATGGTTGCTCCAGAGGTTGACAAAAAAATCCTTGAGGAACTGGAAGCAATGGGTTTCCCAACAGCAAGGGCAACCAGGGCACTTCATTATTCTGGTGATGTTATCTATTGTCATATTTACATCTGCTTATCAGACGTTAGAATTCCATGTCATCGGGCATCTTTGAGGCTTATCATGTTATTTTTGGCCTCTGTGTCTTCATATTGATTATAAGCAAATCACATAGCATTTGCAATTTTCTGAGCGTTGTCTTTTCGCTTCTTTCAGGAAATGCCGGTCTTGAGGCTGCGGTAAATTGGGTAGTTGAGCATGAGAATGACCCAGACATAGATGAAATGCCCATGGTGTGTTATATGTTTTTTTTTTCCCTTTGGCATATGTGCATCTTACTGTTCTTTTTTTTTTCTTTGCTGATTTGAAAATAAGTTTCTTCATTTCTTTAATTATTTGTTTAATCTGATTTACTGACCTGCTTGTCTGCTCAGGTACCTGTCAACTCCAATGCTGAGGCTTCTAAACCTTCTTTGACCCCAGAAGAAGTGAAGCAAAAAGCACAAGAACTGAGGTATGGTGCATTAAAATGCATATCTAAGCTTCACGGTCTTCATTTTTTGCGGTTGCTAATTGGCCAGTAGTCAAAGCTTTTGTAGATAATCTGGATACTGTTTTTTGTCTGTACCTGCTGCAGCAGGTTACTGAACCTTGGCCCAGTTAAAGAATGAGTTGGGTTCAGGGTAGGCTATCAGTTTAAAACTTGTCTTTTTTTGATTGCTTGCTTTTTGTTTGACCCTGGCCTTACAATACAGTTTTTGTTTCTCATTCAACCTTTGATTTTATTGGTTAAATCTGCTTAATTTCAGTAAAAAAAGAGAAGCTTTTAGAAGTAGTTTGTATGAGGGGTGACAAAAAGCACCTAGAATTTTCAGGTGCATTGGAAATCTGAAACTTTGGAAACTAATTGGAGTCTCTCAAATATAGCAAATCTGATTCTGTGTGGGTCTTGGGTTACTAACTGGTGTTTGCTTAATTGGATCTATCTTATTTTGATAAATCAAGACGTTGATTGTTTGGACTAATGCCCTGAACACAGTTGTCCTTGGTGTTGGCTTCTATTTCAGGTGATGTAATTATGATGCCTTAATTGTCATATTTGCTTACATTAAATTTAGTTTTCTCTTCTCTCTCTCTCTCTCTCTCTTATCATTTATTCTCTCAACATCATTAAGGAAAGATGCATGATGTGATTGCTGAAGGTACCTTTAATTTTTTTTTTTCAAGGACTAAAACTAGCGTTGAATTTTCTGGGTGACTTTTAGGTCCACTGTGTGTATGTTTGTATGTTTATCATTCATTTATCCCATGTTTATCTTTGTTGTAAATAATTTAAACTATAATGAAACATCCGATCAACTAACATTTATCGAATTTGAAACAGGGAGCGTGCACGCAAGAAGAAAGAAGAGGAAGAGAAGATAGCAGAAAGAGAAAGGGAAAAGGTGCTTCTTTATTTTCTTTATGACTTTCTCTTGTATCAACTTGCAATCTCAAAGTTATGCATTTGTATGTGATTGTTATCTATCCATTCCTTTGTAAAGCATGCCATCATCTGTCTACATCGGCAGTTATGAATAGTGAAACTTGATCATTATTGTTTTGCAGTTTCCTTGAACCTCATGTTGTGCCTATAGTTTCCCTAACTTGCACTGTAACTCTCAGTCAACTTTCGCCTTACAAACATGGAATCTTTGACACATCATTCTGATACTTGCTAACATTTTTAGGATATGTGGTCCCAATTAGTGCATGTGTTAGATTAAAATGCTAGCAATGTGAACGGCATTTTCTATGGAGATAAGCATAGTTTGTTTATTTGCAGAGAATTTATTCTCTTCAAAGCTTTTCCTAAGGCCAAGTAATAATTATTTATATAGTCATGTGCATGTTAAAATCCTCTTGGAGTAAAGTTTTTGGGAATTCTATCTCTAAATAATATCGTAAGCCATTCCTTGTGCTGTATTATCTTTGTATGTAAACCCTTGACTTGATTGATCTATCTGCTATATTTTTGTAACGTGCTTTTGGAAATCAATTTTCTAGGAGAGGATTCGAATTGGCAAGGAACTCCTGGAAGCAAAGCGAATTGAAGAAGAAAATGAAAGAAAGCGGTTTGTATTTGCCTATTTTTGTTCCATTTCACTGCACCTGCACTGTGTTTGATATGGTATTGTGTGTCTTTCTGGCATGATTCTGTAGATTCACTTGTAAATGAAATTTTTGTTTTTGTACATGGTTGCAAAGTTGCACCATTTTGGGGCTCTTTAGTAATCTTTCTTTTTTGGTTTTGTGCACCAAAAAAATGCCCTATCCTGTTACTACAATTGAATGATTTTCTGCCCTCTCAGATTGATGGCCCTGCGGAAGGCAGAAAAAGAGGAAGAGAAGAGAGCCAGGGAAAAAATTCGTCAGAAATTGGAAGAGGACAAGGTTACCACTGTTCTATTCCATTTTTCTTTCTCCCCGAAATTTCAGTAGTAGTTAAAAGTATCTGTGCAAGTTTGTTCTAGTTTTCCTTGATTTGCATATGGTTTTAATGTATTAAAATTGAAATGTTTTTAAAAAGAGGAGCACATCTCTATGCATTATAGAAAGGAAAAAGGCAAGACATGCTAGATCTCATTTGGTTGATGGTATAGAGTTGTATCTTTGAAATTTCTCTTTTCTGTTCCAGTTTACCATGTCCCATTGGTTATACGAATTATATTTGGAATGATTTCATTCATTGTTAGTTTATTTCTGACTGGAGTTGGGTGCTCCACAGGCAGAACGAAGAAGGAAGCTTGGACTGCCACCAGAAGATCCTGCAACTGTAAAACCTTCTGCACCTGTTGTGGAGGAGAAAAAGGTTGGATGAATAAATATGGACTTGATGTAAGTCATTCGTTATGTGTTACTAACATATTTTATGAATGTTTTGCAGAGCATGTTGCCTGTTAGGCCTGCCACAAAGCAAGAGCAAATGAGAGAATGCTTGCGATCTCTTAAGCAGAACCACAAGGTAAAAACAAGTCTACTTCTGATCTTCATCATCACAGTCCAGAAACATTAAGTATAAAAGGTTAACTGTCTTGTCTTGTTTTGTTTTATATATATATATATATGACGTGTGCTTTGCTTTATCTTTCAATTCAATTTCATTTATCCTCCCTCCTTTGCAGTTATTCTTTTATGTTCATGAGGATTTGACCCTGGAAAGTTAAGTTAATTAGTTAAGAAATAAAATTTGACTATGAAGGAATGAGAGGGGAAAGAGGATAATAGGAGAGTACTAGATAGAGGAAAGAGGACATTGAATACTAAATTACATTTTCTACCAAATTTAGGAATTTCCTCTGACCAAAGATCTATCAATGCTGTGTACAAGATTAGCATTATTATTTTTAAAAGCTAAAAGTTATGTACAAAGATAGAAATCAGAGTAACTTGAGATGATTTAAGTGTTAAACTTGCTGGTATTTAAATGCTTATTGTGAAATTTAATTAAGAATCATAAAGTGTCAGAAAGATAACTGAAGACTTGCTATGGCACTTGGTGAAAACTTAGGCCTTTGTAGATGCAGCTCGAACTTTCACCGGTACACATTTGTATAGACAAACAAATAAATAGATTGATGCAATGTGAATTCTAAACTGTGGATCGGATATGGGTTCCTTGGCCAAAAAAGTTGCATCCATAATTTGCATGGATAAAATATCACATCCAACAGTTTACCCATTAGCATGTACATGTTCATACTCATGAAAACGAAAATCTTCTCACATCTTACTGATATTGATTGCAAGATATTCTTTTATGAGAAGGCAATGCATTCAAATATAAGCATTCATGTGTTTTTCGATTGTTCAAATTCTATATCCCCTCCAGAAATTAATCCTAATTACTGTTCCTCGTTCATGCTTTTAAAGTTGTGTAGCACCAGAAACTAGATTTTATAGCCTCACTTCATTTGGTTTTGTGAGGCTAGGATGATGATGCTAAAGTGAAGAGAGCATTCCAGACTCTCCTAACTTACGTAGGGAATGTTGCCAAAAACCCTGGTGAGGAGAAGTTCAGAAAAATAAGACTCAATAATCAAACCTTCCAGGTATGCAACTTCTTATGCTAAATTTTATTGAGGGAATATGTGTATCAATTTAATGCCAACTCCAATTGCAAATGCTGCACACCACCAGATTGATCATAGTTTTCACCTATTATCACATGTTGCATTATTGCATCATTTGATGTGATCAGTCCAACTCTCTGCATGCAATTTGGCTTTTACAACATTGAGTATGAACTCTTAGGTATTTGGCTAATTGTTTTCATGTTTCTTTATTTTCCGCCATTCTACATTTACAGGATAGAGTTGGTTCACTCGAAGGAGGCATTAGGTTTCTTGAGCTGTGTGGGTTTGAGAAAATTGAAAGCGACGAGTTCTTTTTTCTTGCTAGGGACAAGGTGGACATGGCAGTATTGAACTCAGCTGGATCTGAGCTGACCTCTGCAATAAATAATCCGTTCTTTGGAGTCCTCTAAGCTAGTAAACTGTACTATACTTTTATTTTCTGAGGAGAAATTATGCTGTTGTGGATTAAGCTCGCTGTTGTCTCGTTACCATTTAGTGGCCTTCAATGAATCGGTACATCAGTTCAGGTTGATCTCTCCTTGATCTATTGGAGCTGGATGCCCTTCATACCTATTTCTCCGATGACAATTATATGTTTATTTCCATGTTTTCAAATTTCAAGCAGGTTATTCCTCCGAACAGTGTCTTATTTTGGTTCTTTGATTACCGTCTACCCCCCCAGAAAGGGCGGCTCCAGCCAGGTTCCCGCTGAAAAAGCGACTGGTAGCCAGTCATGGCATCTAAGCTCCATGCTGCTGCCCTTACTGCTGTAGTCATGAACTAGGGCCGGTCTGCAAGGCTGCGGCAAAGGCGAAAAATTGAAAACCCTGCTACATTAGGAAGCTGATTCTAATGCAATCTTGCAAACCTGGTTGGCAGTCAGGGAGTTCGTAGATAAAGAAAAATAAGCAAAATGTTGCTGATAAACAGAATTGGGGGCCGCGGAATAGGGCTGTGTAGCAAGCTTTTCCTTTTTCCCAAATCAATAAAATTTACCTCCGAAATTTACGAAGCCAATTAAAAACAGGTCACTTTAGAGCAGAAAAAAAGAGCAAAAAGCGCAAGTCAGAAAATTAATACAATTACAAAGGCATATTTAGACCGAATAAACCTAAAATTAGACCGAGTTAACCCTAAAATTAGACCGAGTTGGGTTTGGATATATTGACACGGAGATAATATTGATGGATATATTGATACACTAAAATGTACTCAAATTTATTTAAATCAACACCAAGAAATCTTATTTTAAAAAAATGAAAAAAATGATTAATTTCATAATTCATCAAATGATCTAGTTATCTTGACCATTTCTCATATTTGACCTGGATTATATGGGAGACATGTAAAATTTCAAGCATCACCACCTCTACACCACCATGACTAAATACTTGGACCTTCAGATTTGTATTCTATGTTTGAAAAAAAAATTTCTATCTTGAAAAGGAAGAATCGCTATGATTCTAATTCGTACATGCGCAAGTTATCATCCTAACGAAAGAATTGAGGACTAATTGCAGGATAATTAGGCTATTTATAAACTCACATTGTGTTCACAAATGCACATGAAACTCCACTATATCTATGTTATTATTGAAGTTTAATAATAATAATAATAATAATAAACACATAAAACTACCACTTTGACATCGATATTATGACTCAAATCCAAAGAAATAAAACATCATTTTATTTTTATTTTTTTTTAAATCAAAACTATGTTATTTTAAATGATTAGGTTAATTTAGATCAACCCTTCTAACTCATAACTCGAGCATTAATTGTGGCTAAATTTAAAGCTTGTTTATCCAAGTTTTGTTGCTTTTGTTTTTTGGGTAAAAAATCATTATTTTACACAAGTATTTGTATATATGGTTTAAACAAAATTTCACCCAAAAAAATTAATTTGTCTAAGCTTAAACTTTATTTCAACAACTTAAACAAACAACACTTACATGCTTTTAAATCTAAAAAGCATTAGCTTAGATTTAACACAAAGCCTTAATAAGTTTAAAAATTTATTCAAGGATATAAATTTAGAAAAAGTTATATTTGCCTTAATAATTTAACACATTTATTCAAGGATACCATTAATAAAACTACAATTATCTCAATACATTATTATCATTATACATGTACATATATTACCACAAGATTAAAAATACAAACTCTACTATCATTTTCCTCTAAATCCCATTTCTTATACTTTAACTTTTACCCTCCATTTCCGTGGACAAAACACCCTACCGATATCAATGTCAATGATATTGTTATCCTTCACCCATAGAAAGGACTAATCAATACCGATACCAATACATTTAGTATCAATAGTCTCCACTATCTGAACGACTAATCAATCAATGCCGATATTAGTTTCATTGAAGTCATTAGCCTTCACCCATAATAAGGACTAATCCATGCTAGTATCGATACATTCAGTACCATTAATCTCCCTCCACCATCTAAATGATTAATCAATCAATGCCAATATCAGTTTCACTAATGTCATTACCCTTCACCTATAGGAAAGATTAATCAAAGCCGATACTGACACATTCAATATCATTAGTCTATATTACTTGGATGACTAATCGATCAATGCCAACATCTATTTCACTGGTTTCATTAGCCTTCACCTATAGGAAGGACTAATCAATATCGATACCGATACATTCGGTATCATCAGTCTCCATTAACTGGACGACTAATCAATCAACTCATCCAACCTTCCAATTCATTTCTACAATTTTTTTCTCTTTTATTCTTTATAACATTACATCACCATAAAGCAATTGAACCCAAGATACTTTATTACATTACATCACTACTGTAAACCTCGAAAGAAGAAGAAGAATAAATGAATAAAACATAAAGGAACAACAACAACGACGTATTAGTGAAAATCTTGGTTAAAATTAATAACGGTGTAGAGAACCGGAAATAAGTCGTAATTGAGCTTAAAAGTGAAGAAGTATAATAAAATATTTTGGAATAAGAAAATGGTCTTAAGAATTAATGGGGGAAAAATTAAATACAATATATAAAAGGATTAAACAAGAAATTCAGATTTCTAGTGCAAAATTGCCAGTTAGATAGTTTTATTCTATCTACAAGGAACCTTAAAACATATTATTTTATAGTTGCGTAAAATTTCAAGATGATTGGAGTTTGGGAGGGCTGCGAGAAAAATGATGAAAACTAAATAGAATTATAAAGGATTTATTAAGGGCAAAATGATCATTAGGCATTTTTTTTTTAAAATAAGCTTCTTCTTCCTCTTTAAAGTGCCTAATAAGTTGGAGAGAAAAAAAAGACAGAAAGAAAAGAAAGGGAAGAGCAAAACTATCAAAACAATTAAATAGAAAAGGCAAAACTTAGGCTAAGTTCATGAGTTAGGAAATGTGAGGCATCAACCAACCCATCAAGCATGGAATTAAGAGGAAAATTAAGTGGGAAAAAAAGAGAGGGAGAAACAAGGCAGCTCACGACAAGGAAGAAAAAAAATTAGAGGAGTGGAAAAACTTTTACTAGCTAGCATTCAAAGTTTGTTTTAGTGCCAGGTAAGAAGTTCTAATTGTATTTGAACAAGTTTAAATGGCAAGAAATGGAATTGATGCATAATTATTAGATTTTTAAATTAGGGTTCTAAAGAGAGATTTGGGGAAAATGTGAAATTATAGTGGTTTGATGCAATTATGATAGTATAGATTATGGATGATGAAAAACAATAATAATAAAAAAAGATTTGTGTTTTTGAAGGGGTTAGTGGCCTGCCAACAATTGAATGAAAATGGAGTATGTAGAAATCAAATGAATGTTTGTGAACTGTGTGTAATTGATGTGTTGATGTATTTTATAGTGAATTGGAATGAATTTAGTAAATTTAATTAGTTGTAACTATATGTTAGTGTAATTGAAATTTGTTAGCGAGGAGGATTATGAAGATATATGTGATTATGATTAAGAATTATAATTTTTAGTGTGAAATGGTTGTGGTAATGAGTGTGAGAATTAAAATTTTGAATTTAAATAAAAAGGATATAAGGTTTATAAGGCCAACCAAGTAAGGAAATTATTGTAAATTAAAATTTTAAAGGCTAAGTTTGCTAAGTATGGAATATAAAAATTATGAGGATAAAGAACAAGTTAATGAAAAAGTTAACTTGATAAATAGAAATTGAATTTAAAAGTATACATATTACGTAAGATAAGTTAGAAGTAGAATGTTATGTAAAACAAATTAAAAATACAAATGTTTCATTGGAAGAGTAAATGATTAGTTAGGACATTTATAATGTAATTAAATGAGTATATGTTATTGAGAATTGAAAAATGTGTAGAGAATCAAATAAAAAGTTAGTTAAACAAATATGAAATTAATGAGATTGTTGAGATACTTATAATGGTCTCTTTTATGAAAGTAGGAGAGACACCAAGAATGATATCTTTTACAGCTAAAGAAGTATAATATGTAGGAGGTATAGTAATTCTTTCTTTTTAAAAGA
>Ga0307517_10013774_pt1 | contig 10952 bp, 6 predicted proteins | sample 23_EM_MG_FD_194515 | JGI IMG/M metagenome (GOLD analysis project Ga0307517, IMG submission 194515) | Populus trichocarpa ectomycorrhiza microbial communities from riparian zone in the Pacific Northwest, United States - 23_EM | ecosystem: Host-associated > Plants > Roots > Unclassified | place... | reverse complement strand
CATTAAGAAAGTTCAGTCAGACAGCATCGTCAAAATAAATGTTACTACCTGATTACGGAAGCACTCAGGACCTAAACCTAAATTAAGCCAAGGAAACAGAGTAAACAGAGTCCAAATCATATGTAAGTGGGAAAGAATAATCAACTAGGACAAGATTCTCAAGACCTAACAAATCACGTTCAATGTTGATACAATGCTTTTTGAAAGTAGGCAATGCATTGTGTCTCCCGCTGAAAGATCAATAACTATCATCATATTAAGAGAGTGCAGAGGAAAATGCTATCACATATAACTACAGATCATTGATCATGATGAGTTTCACAAAAAAAACATTAGAAGTCAGCCCCAATTTGGTCAATTTTGCTTCCATGAGTTTTACAAGGTCTATGAAATGTACAGCATGAACGAGAAAGATGTCACAAATGCATTCTCTCTTCTCTGCTATTTTTTTACCTATTTCTCTTATTGAGCAAAATATCAGGCAGGCGGTTCAGTCCAATGCCGTATATGTGTCAGATATGGATTTCCTCCAATATATTAACATTATCTGATTCAAATGCTGGATTTTCCTGAGATTTTCTATGATTTGAGATGCAAACTTTAAGGGGAAAAAAAGTTTCATCCTCTGTCAAGATATGTGCAACAAATAACCATGACCAAGATTTAAACCATGTAGTGTAACTTAACCAACAATAGTATATGTTGATCCTTTTAGATCACAACAAAGAATCCAAATGTAGGACCAATAAGAAAACTTTCAAGTTCTTAATAATAAACTAGCATGCCTCATCATGCAATGGTGCAAGCATTGTGTGCTTCCTGTAGCACTCAGATCAACAGACATAGGCTTTACAAGCCAATGTAAAGAGGCACAATTCAAACTCATTTGAGTGAGCGTGATGGGACTAAGGAAGAAAAGGAGATGAACCTTTTTGCGCTCTTGACGAATATTTTTTCTTTTACTTTGCTTCATATCCATCAAGAATTCATCAAAACTGCAGCAATGTAAGGAAATTCTAAACAAAATTTTATCCGTATATAAACAAGAAAAACAAATTAGATCTAGCATTAGGTCAAGACGAAGTGGCTGGGTGATTGATTCTGCTGAGAGGAAAAAAAAAAGCACTTCAAGGACTTGCTATATAAAATCATACATGATATTTAGAGCAAGATGAGTTCATGCAGTCAGAGACTATGAGATCTCAAGTTTGACAGGTATTTCAAACAGGGGAACTTAATTAACTAGCGCATACTCATTGGTGCTGTTTAAGTATTCATGAGCCACGGGTTTATGAAAAACATGAAGAGCCTTAGCTGTCAATTTGTAAAAATGTAGGCTTAATTTCAAGTAAAGGAAATTTGGTGGGACTGTGAGGTGGCTGGGAACAAGTTGTCATAATTAGATTTATAATATTACCTGAAAAAAGTTTAAGCTAACTGACATAGGTTTAAGTTATTGATTTCCTTTTTCTTTCTGTTGTGAATAAAAGGCCCTTGGAAAGGGGATGTATTACTGTACAAGTTCACATAAAAAGACCAGGGAAACTAAAGGCACCACCATCAAAGGTGAGATAGATAGATCAGGCTTTACTCAGATGGAGATTTATGAGCAAACAGAAAATGTAGAGATATTCTCGCTTAATATGGAAATTATGTGCAGATGACAGTGTAGCATAATTGACAAAAACAAAAGGTTGTCATAGTCATCCTAAATTGTAAGAGAGGTGGGTGTTAAACAAGCCATAGATTTCTTGACATTATTAATGGCATATTGCACAGCATAATCTCAGACACACTCTATGAACTGCAGTACAGGAAGGCAACAAGTTTCCGGACACTGTTGAGAAAACCATGACTTGTCTTCCCAAATCAACTTTTCACTGATTGCTTGGTAGCGGGGCTTTTCCTTCCTTTGATGCAATTCATAATTAGATATTGCATCATAATTGTATAAATTCTGAAATTATAAACTGCAAACTTACCTTAAAAGAGAGTGCAAGGAACTTTGACTGGACTAGAACTTTAAATGAGCAAAATAATTCACTTTACATGGTACCTCATGAAACACTCACTTTTTATAGTTACGATTTTTCCAGTGATACTGCATTCCAATCCTCTGCAGAAATCCCTTTTCCTTCAGCATGTGCCACTCTTTTTCAGTGGGGAAGGTGATGTGCAGTGATGAGACCTGGGACTATGAAAAGAAATAAAGCAATCAGAAAATTAATTCCAGGTTCTGTGGAAAGTGAATGGTCTTCAGAAGTCCTTTGCTAGTGATCCAAACATCTTAGACTGGACAGTTCTTCTGATAAAAAAAAAAGGTAACAATCACAAGTGCATCTAAGAGTAACAGATTCCTAGAAACTGAATTAAACTAATAATAATATGTAGGAAGTTGTGAACAAATGGACAGATCTTATAAAGTTAAAGTCAATCACGAAATGAGATTTAACTAGAATGATTGATATTAACACTCTTCAAAATCTTTTCAAACCCATGATAAGCATTGCTTGTGAAAGTGTCTCTGCATTTGAAAGTGTCTCTGCATTTGAAAATGCAGAGACAGATGACAAACAAACACAGAATCTCTCACCACCTCCACCAAGGAAATTTTCTCTTTTCTCAAGTTGATTGCCTCCTCTCGTTTTTCTTCTCCGGCCTTCTATCAACAAATGCAAGCTTATTTAGATAAGCTCCAAGTCACAACCAACCCCATCCTCTCTCTCTCTCTCTCTCTCAAATTTTAAAAAAAAAGGAAAGAAAGAAAGAAAGCAGGTGGCAAAAAGAGTTCAAAGTATTGTATTCTTCCACTCAAAACTGAGAAAAGATCATTTTTCATGATTGTGAAAATTTCAGCTACCAGTTTTGTACAATAGTCTATCATGCTTGATCTCTGAGAAAAGAACATTTTTCACAATTGTGAAAATTTCAGCTACCAGTTTTGTACAATAGTCTATTATGCTTGATCACACGACAAAACAATATTCAGTGGATAGTTAAGGTTGCATGATTATTGATTCCTTTTTTCCTAACTACAATTTAGTATAATTGAAAACTAATTTGCATCTGTAGACGATTTTGGTGATCAGAGAATAACAATAACATCAATTCTCCTACTGAATGATGTCATCAAGGCCATGGTTTAACCAAACTACCACAATTATAAAGCAATATTTTTCTAACACATCCTACTATAGATCCATAATAAAGTTCCCACCTTCTAGAAACATCAGTCTACCTGAAACAATCCAATCACATTGGAACAGGAGAGTTGATGCCAATGACACGGATGAACAGTGAAAATCACTCAGTCTTATGGCTGGTTTCTGGATTTATAAACCACCATCAGGTTTACATGAAAGAGCCATTTACAGATAAAATACATTCTTGAAGAGTATTTTAGAAAAGAAACATAGAGTTGATTGTGAAATGGAAACAATAACTCCACTCACTTAACCATCTTACAGAAATACATTTGGACACATTCCTTGAAAATAAAACCCCCATTAATCACTTGAGTTAAAAAATTATTTAGATAGAGTTAGAAGAATAAAATTGAGAAAGAATCCATGAGAAACCAGAAATATTTTCTCGTGACCTTGCATGTAATGGAAAAGGGAATAAAAACATGCATGAAACAGCAGTATTAATATATCAATTTAATATCACACCTTGGCTGCCAGATCCTTCAGGGCAGAGACTAGAACATCAAAAAGTTGATCTCTGAAGGGGGTATTGCGGACCAGAATCCTTGGACCAGTTACTGGAGTGAAAGGCACACAACACTGAAACTTTGGATAATACCTTGATCCGAAACCATAGTAGGCATCAGCCCAAGAATGGTCAAAAACAAATTCGCCATAGGAATGGCTGCACATCCAAGTAAAAGAGATGAAACAACAGCTAACCAATAGAAGTGTTTAAAATTGAATTGTTAAAAGGATTGTAGAACAAGGTAGATAAGAATTGGCAGTATGGGCAGCATAGAAGATGCAGAACCTTTTAAGATAGAGTGGAACAACACCCAAAACATTATCAGATTCATCCTTAGCAACAATGTGGCTAGGCATCCATCCAGTCTCCTGGAGTTGATTCAAAAAGAAAATTAACACAGCAGCAGAACATTCAAGCTTAATTTTATTATTCTAGTAGTTTACTACCCATGTCACACAATTTCCAAAAGGAGATAAATTTCTTAACCAAGATGTTAAAGTATTTCAGTTTCATTATCATCCGGTCCAACACTAAGGAAGACCAGACATAAATTGAACTCACATCCAAGATGAGACCAGCAGTCCCTGACTCAAGAAAAAGGTAAGATGGCAACTCTTTCTAATAAGCAAATCCAATGTGGTGAGGAAGGACAATTTTGGTGGCCCTTTGATCAGTGCTGTCCTTCACGAATCCAAGGTGAGTTTACAGCTTGAAATGAAATTTTCGGTATTTCAAGCAGGAATTTCAACTGCTATAACATAGCTCACAAGAGATCTGTTGTTTGGGAATATTTTGTAATTGAAAAAGGATTTACACCACATAAAATGGAAATCAGTCAAAGCAATATATCCACGACCAACAATTTATGTTAAATTGGAAATGAAGAAGCAAAACAGACTCATTTTTCAGGGCTAACTGAAAGACAGCCAATTATATTACTCTCAAGTGATGTCCAAGTGAGACCTATGCTGATTTAATGACAGAACTTGGAGAAGCTTAGAGTGAAGCAATGATTCTTAACCTTAACTGCCGAGCGTGACTCTTCCAAGCTTGAAAGAAAACCATGGCTAAGAAATGGATTAAACTTGTCAGGGCCAGTAGCATCCAAATTGCAGGCATCCCATTCATGCGACGAAACTTCTGAGATTGAAGAAATGATGGAAAGTGAAATCCTCTTAGGTGTTATTTGTTTTTCCAAACCACCCCTGAATTTAAAACCAACAAGATTGGAATTAGCTGCTAACACAAGAAGGAAAAAGATTCCGAATTCTGTGGGACCATCAAATATAACCTCCAAGCCTGACCCTGTTAGAATGGAATCTTGTAGTGAAACTGAAACATCCAATTCTTTTGGCTGCACAGACTTCTTCGATCCCCAAAACAGTGCACTGATTTTAGATTCCTGAACTGCAGTCCCCGCAACCTGTCTGGATGATGATTTTGCCTGCAATTACAAGAATTAGATGCATATGTTCTCATCATCATCTCTTTGCACATCCCCAGTTACAATGATAGCAGCCTAAGACAAAAGTAGTAACAGACAGTAGTTGATGTGCACAAACATATTCAACCAAGACATAGAATTCAAGCTTTAACCAGACAACTTAGATTCCTAGTAAAATTTCATTCAAGGTAATGCATGACTTCAAGACCATCTTCCTTACTAAGAAGAAACACGAAACATGGATCATCATGTACACTTTTTGAAGACAAAAACAAATCAGTTAGCTTACAAATGACCTGAGATGTCAAGAGAGAAAAGTAAAAATCACGAGAAGAAGACTTACAAGGTAAGATGGGAAGTGGCCCAGAAATGGCGAAGGCTTGCAGTAGTAGCTCATTACTACTGCTGCCATGGCCACAAAATTCTTGGCTCTCTCTCTCTTTCTGAAACCCGGAAAAAATAGAGAGAAAGAAAGAAAGAAAAAAATCAGTAATAACTTCATCCACGTTGCCAGTTACAGCGCCATATGTTCTTTTAGATTCATCAATTCTTCCACTTTCATCCTTGTTGTTTCCAATTTCTCAATACCATTCCTGTTTTTTCAAAAAAAAAAACAAAATACATACTTATAAGAGCCGATTCAAGTCCCACTCACATATAGACCTAGTTGATTTATTATTTTTTTATTAAAATAATATTATTTTGTTTTTTTTAATAAAACATGTTATCTTGTTTTATAAAATAAAAAATTAAAATAACATTATTTTAATAAAAAAAATTTAATTCAAAAAACCCAACTCCAATCAATTTACGAGTTGGCGATGCTAAAAAAATATATTTTATTTTATTTATTAAAAGTAGAATAATATTTTTATTTTTATTTATATATAATCTTTTTTGTATTTTAGATTAACATTTTTTTTTTCAAAATGAAATGATATGAATAAAATCCTATCCTTCTCTTTTATTTTTACATTTTCACCAGGTGACCCCTCACGGGCTAAATTTTATAACTACACGAAAAACTCCTTTCGCGTAAAAATACAAGTATAGTCTAGTCCTTAGATTTTGTAATTTTGCAAGCTATACACGGGACTAAAATCTTCTTCCAGCAAGTCTAGCACAAGTTTGGTGTCTTTAACCCTTATTGTGGACTCGAACACAGAATTCTCCATGTTTGTTTAACTGTGAACAGATTGATTAAGAACTGTCTTGGTTCTTACATTTTACAGCACCTCTGTAGAACTAATTCTATGGTTGTGTGTAGCATATAATGTGATGGGCTCGAGGTTTACACCTTATGCATCCATGCAGTCTATCAAAGTTAAAAAATAAGAAGATTTCAGCTAAGATAGCTGAGGGGGAGTTATTTTATTCAATGTTGACATTCCAAGCAACCAATGATTTTATACAGGAACAAGATTGGCAAGAAGACCACTTTTTAATTCTAACATCAGAATCGTGCAACCAATACTTCCATGCAAGTGCAAGAAAAAACTGTTACTTTCTTTAGCTGGACAAGAACAAATTCTTGACAAATCTTTCAGCATTGAGAAAAGCTAAAACATGCTGAAGAGAATAAACAGATTTCATTCAAACTCTCATGCCAATATATGTATCATGCCCGTGAAAAAATCTCATCGGTTCTCGATGCCTCGTCAGTTCTAGGTAGACATCTGATGTCCTGAGAAAAACTCTCCCGTTCCATCCATGAAAGTAACCAACTGTTGCAGGTCAGTGATTAGTTTATATTCGGAGGCTGATTAGCCAGAATTGAAATAAGAAAAGGATAATATTGTCATTGACCTCATGACACGACTACAAGCCAATTTCAACACTGAGGGGATAAAATATCCTTGATTGAGAGGCCAGGGGTATCCAATGCAACAAACAAGTGCCCTGAGTGCTGATTAGGAACTTGTATCACACAGTGAGAGATGCACCATTATCTGCTTCTGTTAGATTGAGTATCATTGTGGCTGCTTTTAGGGCCCTGATAATCATGGACAAAGGGTTAGCCGGTTAAGTGAGAAACAGGATGGTCCCTGGGATATTCATAACAAAGAAAGGGAGCAAATATAACAAGTAAGGTTGGTGCATGCGAGACAGTTGTGTACATCAATTCAGTACATCACCCTGCTTGGCATGAGTTTGTGACTAAGCACGAAAACCAATATATTTTTATGGTTGCAGATAAACAAGAAATATGCCTGTTTATTCTGTTCCTTCTTCAAATCTCTTCTGTTCTTTTTGTCTATGCACGTATGAGAATCAAACAGTACCAAAATCTGGCACAAGACTGTGGTAAGAGGATTGTCTTTTCATCTTTTGACTATCAGTGTCTACCAGAGCATTTTGTGTCAAATTAAATCAATAAATAATACATCCTGAACATAGTTTTATGTTATACAGTGACAAAATAAGATTTGAAAAATCAACATGCAAGTTAACTTAACCAGGATATTGAGCATCTTCGCCTGTTACAGGGTTGCTTCAACAACTTTCATAAGAGATTCCTACTTCTATTGTTTTAATATATACACTTTCTTTTTCTTCTTTCTTTTTTTGTTTTTTTTTTTGCAATTGTTATGTATTCTGATTTTGAACTGGCAAATCTTGCACTCGTTCACTACAATTTGAGCATTAGATTAAATTATTCAATCACACAAAAATAAATATTTCAAGACACTTGTGCTGTGCCAAGTTGATTCACTACTAATTTACTTAATGAAACCTTCACTTCAGATGTTCAACATGTCCTTAGCTACATCTCCTATGCTATATTTTTTATTTCTTCGTAGCACATGTGTTGGAACCTGAGGAAGACTATATCCATCCAAAATAATTATGAGAAGAAACTTGACAGGAACAAAAGACTGAATTTTAATACCATTTCAACTATTACTGTATTGGCCTTTCAAACCAGTTCTCAAAATTTTAATATAACCTCTTGCAAGATATATGTAAAGGACAAGATAACACATTTAATTTCACTACATTACCAACAGAAACAGAAACAGAAACAAGTTTTTCCTATAAAATTGATATAAATATATAACTCATAGAGCTCATGCACAAATTCATAGAGCCATTAATGGCAAAGATGATCTTATAGGGAGTAAACTAGATACCATGTATCAGGATCCTGGTACAGAGAAGCTGAAGTGCCAAAGCATGACGTGAGCATGTCAGTATGTATCACACCAGGATTAAGAGCAACAATTGCCATTCCTTCTGGCAACTCCTTCGCCACTGATCTACTTAAACCCTCCACAGCCCATTTAGATGCACAATAAGGTGCAACCTGTAAAAGATAAAACTGGTCAAAAACTAAAAAAATGCAGTTCAGAAGAAGTGCATAAGGCCACTTTGAAACAGAGACTTCACAAAAAATAAATAAATAAGAAACCCCACAATCCCAATCCCAATAAATCAATGCAAGCAGATATCTACAATACATGGAATAAGCCAAACTATATCACTTTTCCAAGGGTAGGTTTGCTTTAGGTCCCAACACTAAATTTATGTTTTGGATCTTCCCTTCATTAAAATTTGTTTGCTCTAAGATACCTTAACATCGATGTTTTGATTAAATATAACAAGATGGTTCCTTTTCAATTCTCAAATATATCAAAAGGTCTACAATTTTTCAAAACATGCAAGATTTTTCTGCCATCATTTCCTAAACTTTTCTCCTTTAATTCTTAAGGTAATGTTAAGTTGTCGAGGACACATGCCGTTAATGTCCAAAAACAAACAAAATCTTAAAATTCATTAGCCTCCTAATTGATATAACTATAAGGGAACATGAGCAATGCAAATCAGCCACAGGAAAACAACAAAAGAAAGTAATCTTTTTGCGAATTTACTTGCTTTCTACTCACTTACCAGCGCAGCGCCGGACCTTCCCCATCCAGAGGACATGTTAACAATAATCCCTTGCTTGTTTGGTATCATAAGAGGGATGAAATGGCGCAACATATTGGCTATCCCTTTCACATTTGTATCAATAACACTATCAAATTCTTCTTCACTGACCTCCCAAATCTTCTTGTTTTGGTTAATTGTACCCGCATTGTTCACTACATACCCAACAAACAATACCCGGCCGAATCAATTTTACTACAAATCCTATACAAAAATAAATAAATAAAACTTTAAAAAATTAATTAATTAATCTTACCTATGATATCAGGAACGCCTTTCTTCTCAACAACAACACGCGCAAGCTCTTCAACACTGCTATTTGATTTCTGCGACCAAAATTAATTATTAATTGATTGATTTAGAAAATTAAAAAATAAAAGATAGAGATGATAGTATAGTACCACGTCGGCGTCGAGGAGGAGGTGCTTATCGGAGGAGAATTGAGACTGGAGAGAATTGAGATTGTCCTGGGAACGGGAGCAGCCGATAACAATGTGACCTCTCTTGTCTAATTCTAGGGCTAATGCTCTCCCTAGACCCTTCCCCACTCCTGTTATCATCACCTTCTTGCTGCCTCCTCCTCCTCCTGCTGCGGCGGTTGCCGCCGCTCTGCTCACTGTCCCAAGCGCCGTCGTTGTTGGAACCGTCATCCTGCTCTGAAATTGCTCTGTTAGTATTGTTACAGGTAAAGAATAAGATATGTCGCGATAGTTGGGTGCAAATTGCAGAGCTACACCACGTGTCTTGTGGTGGGGGTTGTTTTGTCTTTTGCTGTGTGATGTGGAGTGTTCTGGTCCTCTGGACTCTGGTTTTTGCGTTTGCAACAGTGTCATCTACAAAAAAAAAAACATTTTTAAGTATTTTTTTTTATAGTTGTTATGTATTATTATTAAAATATATTTTAATAGTAAATTATAATTTTTAAAAATATATCGCAACATAATATCAAATGATGTGAAGTGGCATGGTTTTAAAACTTTATCAGAAATTATTTTAAGATAAAATTTAGATTACGGTAATCAATTTGTATTAATTTAATTCAATTAAAAAAAATTAAAATTAATGTGTTTATGATAAATGTTTGATAAGATTATCAGATTAATTAGAGTTTTTGAATAAATAATTCAAGTTTTTTTTTTAATTTATATCAGTTAAGGCCTCAACTTGATTAGGTTTTGAGTTTATTTGTCAGCCAAATTAGATTTTAAAATAATATTTTATATGTTTATTTTTATTAATTTAAAATGATTTTATTTTAAATATTTTTTTAAGATGAAATGATATTATTTAATAAAAAAAATTAAGTTTATCATCTTATTAATTAAATCAATGATTAACTTAATAAATTAATTGATTTGATTCTAAAATAATTAAATATTTTATTGTTTTAGCTTTTTAAAAATTAAATATTAAAATAATATTGATTTATATTGATTTTGAATGATTTAGTCATCTCTAAGTTTTAAATTAAATTATGGATCGGGCCTAGCTTTATAATTATGTTTTATAATAAGTTAATAATTTTATTAAGATAGTGTTTGATATTATAATAATAATTTATTTTTAAAATAATATTTTTTATTTTTTAAAATTAATTTTTTATATTCATATATTCATATTCCCTGTTTCAGGTACAAGTTAAATTTACAAATTATTTCAAGAATTATTCAAATTCATAAATTCACTACGAAACAAGGCTGGAGCCAACCCTGTGGAAAACCGAAAGAACTAGAAAGACGAAAAAAAAATGTTGAAGTTCCTCTCAAAGGTAAAAATTGAATTCAACGCACTAGACCCACGCGTAGCCTCATGTATGGAGTTCTTAGCTCAATGCAATGCCCGCAAGGCCAAAGAATCCAACCCTGCT
>Ga0307517_10013773_pt1 | contig 10953 bp, 5 predicted proteins | sample 23_EM_MG_FD_194515 | JGI IMG/M metagenome (GOLD analysis project Ga0307517, IMG submission 194515) | Populus trichocarpa ectomycorrhiza microbial communities from riparian zone in the Pacific Northwest, United States - 23_EM | ecosystem: Host-associated > Plants > Roots > Unclassified | place... | reverse complement strand
CAAGCTGCGAGACGCGTGCGAGGCCGCCGTCGTCGCGTGCGCGCGGCCCGCTGGCGGCGTGCTCGGCCTCCACCTCGAGGGGCCGTTTCTCAGCCCGGAGCGCCCGGGCGTGCACTCGCCGCCGTGGATGCGCAAGCCCGACCCCGGCGATATCGAGCTGCTCGTCTCGATCGCCAAGCGGTGGACCGGCGGGCGCGGGCGCCTGCTGCTGACCCTGGCGCCCGAGCGCGTCGACGATCGAGACATTGCGCGGCTCGCCGCCGCCGGGATCACGCTCGCCGCGGGGCACACGGCCGCGACGCTCGAGCGCACCCGCGAGGCCGTGGCCGCCGGCGTGCGCGGCTTCACCCACCTGTTCAACGCCATGCCGCCGGTGATCAACCGGCAGCCCGGACCGGTGGCGGCCGCGTTCATCGAACCGGACGCGTGGTGCAGCATCATCGCCGATGGGGTCCACGTCCACCCGGCGCTGCTGCGCTTGCTGGTCCAGGTCAAGCCTCCCGGCAAGGTGCTGCTGGTGACCGACGCGATGCCGCCGAGCGGGACCGACGCGACGTCGTTCACGCTGTTCGGCCGCACGATCCGGCGGCACGACGGGCGCCTGGTGACCGAGGACGGCACGCTCGCCGGCGCAGACATCGACATGGCCGCGTCGGTGCGCAATTGCGTCCAGCTGCTCGGGCTGCCCCTCGAGGACAGCCTGCGGATGGCATCGCTCTACCCGGCAGCGTACCTCGGCCTCGATGACCAGCTCGGCCGCGCGGCGCCTGGCTATCGCGCCGATCTCGCACTGCTGAAGCCAGACTTCAGCGTGCTCGCCACCTGGGTCGGCGGCGACGAGCAGTGGTACGGCGACGCGCGATAACTGCGCGCGCAGCGCGACCACTCGATAGTCGATTGCTGGCAGGCCGCATCGAGCACGGACACTCGTCCGGCGATGAGGTTGCGCGGAAAATTCGCTGAACAAATCTGGAAGGAAAGTAAGCCGTCCGGCGACTGACAGGCCACTCGTAGGGACCCCGAAGGGAGATCCATGGCTGTCAACAAGAGAACCGCGTTGCTGTCGAGTGTTTGTGTGATCGCCGCGTGCAATTCCGATCCACGCGTGGAGAGCGTCGCATCGTCAATGACGAGCACGAGCACGAGCTCGGTCGGCGCCGAGGCTGTCACGCTGATCACAGGTGACCGCGTGCTGTACTCGACCGGGCCCGGTGGGCCGTCGGCGCATATCGAGCCGGGGCCCGGGCGCGCAAACGTCGGGTTCTCCACCATCCGCTACGGCGAGCATCTGCTCGTGATCCCGCGCGACGTCGCGAGCCTGGTGGCCAGACACCAGCTCGACCGTGCGCTGTTCGATGTCACGACGCTGGTCGAGTCCGGCTACACCGACCGCCAGCGCGACGACCTCCCGCTGATCATCACCGGGCCGTCCGATCTGCTCGCCGCGCGCAGCGCGAGTGAAGGGCTCACGGTCGTTCGCCGCATGCCGGCCTTGCGGGCGGTCGCGGTGCGCCAGCGCAAGGCCAGTCCAGGCGCGGCACTCGCGATCCTGGGCCGCGGTGCAGCGACGAAGATCTGGCTCGATCGCGTCCGCAAGATGGCAGCTATGCCAGGCACGCCCGCGCTCGGCGCGCCTGCGCTTGGTGCGGCGGCACGCGGCGCGCTTGCAGCCGGCGGTGGTGGCCCCACCGGTGCCGGCATCACGGTCGCGGTGCTCGGCACCGGCATGGACGTCACGCACCCTGATCTCGCCGGCAAGGTGATCGCCGCCGAGAGCTTCGTCGATGATGGCCTCGGTGTGGGCGACCTCGACGGGTCAGGAACGTACGCCGCGTCGGTGATCGCCGGCAGCGGCGCGGCCTCGGGCGGCTCGTTCCGCGGCGTCGCACCGGGTGCCCAGCTGGTGAGCGGCCGCGTCTGCGAGATCTTCGTCGCCGGACCGTTCCGCTTCGTGTTCTGCCTGCAGTCCGAGATCCTCGCCGGCCTGGAGTGGGCGGTGGCCGAGCAGCACGCGAAGATCGTCGATGTCACGCCCACCGGTGGGGACACGCCGGACATCGATCCGATCGAGGACGCGATCGAGCAGCTATCCGCGAAGTTCGGTACGCTGTTCATCGGTGGCGCCGGTGACTTCGCGAGCTTTGGCGCGCTGGCGTCGCCGGGCAGCGCCGACGCCGCGCTGTCGGTGGGCGCAGTGGACGGCGCGGGGCAGCTTGCAGACTTCTCGAGCCGAGGGCCGCGCCCCGGCGACGGCGCGATCAAGCCGGACCTCACCGCGCTCGGCGTCGACGTCGTCGGTGCCCTGGCGTCGGGCGTCGATCCGATCGGCACGCCGGTCGGCACCGCCTACCAGCGGTTCTCGAGCACGCTGGCCGCGGCCGCGATGGCCGCCGGCGCGGCGGCGTTGCTGGCCGAGCAACACCCGGAGTGGACGCGCGAACAACTCAAGGCGGCGCTCACCGGCGCCGCGGATCCCAACCCTGCGCTCACGGCGTTCGAGCAAGGCAGCGGTCAGCTCGACATCGCGCGCGCGACGCGCCAGGCGGTCGTGGCGTCGCTGTCGAGCCTGAGCTTCGGCCTCGCTCGCTGGCCGCACAACGATGATCCGCTGCTCGAGCGCACGGTGACCTACCGCAATTCTGGCGCAACCGCGGTGCACCTCGCGCTGGCGGCGGCGCTGCGTGATCCGGCCCGCCAGCCGGCGCCGGCGTCCATGGCGCGCGTCACGCCGGTGGCGATCGACGTGCCGGCCGGCGGCAGCGCCGATGTCATGCTGACCATCGATAGCAATGGCGACGGCCCCGACGGCCGCTACGAGGGTGCGCTGGTCGCGACCGGCGACGATGTCCGTATCATCACGCCGATCGCGATGGAGCGCGAAGTTGAATCGCACGACCTGACGATCCGCGTGACAGATCTCAATGGCCAGGCGGCGCCCGCGTTTGTCGCGCTGCTCGGGCTCGGCGCCGATGCGGTGGACTCGCTCGACGGGCTCGACGTCGAAGGCGAGCTCACCCAGCGGCTTCCGCGCAAGCAGTACACGATATTCGCACAGATCGATTCGCTCGTGATGGCGTTTCCGTGCCTCGAGCTCGATCGCGACTTCACCGCCGACCTCGATGGCCGGCTCGCCAAGCCGATCGCGCTCAAGGTGCCGGGCGTCGACCCGATCCTGCGCGCCGAAGAGCTGTGGTATCTCGACGAGCACCGCGGGTTCACGCTCGCGTTCATGGACCTCAATCAGATGTTCTCGGCCAGCTTCGGGCAGGAGTCGGATGAGGTCCAATCGTGGGCCATCGTGTCCAGCCTCAATCCACTGGAGAGCGATCAGCCGGACACGGTCTACATGCTCGCTCATCGCGAGCGCGGCCACTTCCTGACCGGCTGGAGCGAGGTCATCGCGCCTGGCCAGCTCGCGCGGGTCGATGCCCACCACCGCGGCCACGGGGTGTCGGGCTGGCGCAAGTGGGCCACCGTCGTTCTCGACGATGCCCCGCAGCTCGGGCCGATGGGTGGTAGCTTCGGCTTCGCCGACTACTCCGGTGCGTTCGACCGCACCGAGTACTATTACGGACCGGGCTTCCGGTTCAATCCGCTCGTATTCGAAGACGCGGCGACGTTCATTGACGAGGAGCTCAATGTCGGCGAACAGGCCCGCGCCAAGCTGTATCGGCCCGGATCGCGCACGGTGGAGACCTGGCACCAGGCACCTTTCGGGCCGGCGTTCGCGGAGCTCGAGGGCAACCCCTCCGCAAAGCGTGTCGGCGACGTTCTCACCGTCGCGCCGTCGATGATCTCCGACCAGGGCTCGCCGGCGCGGCTCAGCAACACGCTACTGAACCACGATCGCAGCGCCTTGTTCCGCAACGACGTGCTGGTCGTGGAGCACGTCGATTTCAGCGAGAGCTTCTTCCCGTCGCTGGAGGTGCCGCCGGAGCCAGCCACCTACCGCTTCGAGCGCTCGATCTCGCGCGGCGAGACCACCCGGTTCACGGGCGAGCAGCTGTTCACGCTGTCGCCCGAAGTTTCGGCGGTGTGGACATTCCGCTCGGCGCACGTCGACGGCACGGCGCTGCTCGCGCTGCCGACCCTGCGGTTCACCCCGGCGCTCGACGACGACAACCGCACCGCCGCGCGGCTGTTCGCGCTGCCGTTCAAGATCGAGCGCCCGGCCGGCGCGCCGACCCCGGCGATCGCGGACGTTCACCTCGAGGTCTCGTTCGACGATGGCGCACACTGGATCGCCGCGCCGGTCGCGCGCAGCGGCGACCAGGCATTCGCGATCATCCTCCATCCACGCGACGCCAAGTTCGTCTCGCTGCGCGGATCGGCCAGTGACGTCGCCGGCAACCGCGTCGAGCAGACGATCATCCACGCCTACGGGCTCGGCGGTCGCTAGAACCACCACTCGGTGCGCGCGCCGAGGAAATGGGCGGTCTTCGAGGAGCCGACTCCGATCGCCTGCAGGTAGGGCGACATCTTCTGATCGACCGCGGCGTCGTTGTAGACGGCGAGCGTGTAGATCAAGCGCATCTCGGGCCGCGCCCACGCGCTGCGCTCGCCGGTGGGCACCACAGTCGGCGCGACCGAGAGCTTCACGGCGGTGCCGGTGGCGAGGTCCTCGTCCTTGCGCGCCTGGAACGTCGCTTCGGTGATCAGGTGGAATTGATCCGAGAAGTAGGAGGTCGCGCGCGCGCCCACCGAGTAATCAAGACGGTTGTTCGGCGTGGTGACCGCCGAGTCGGTCCCGCCGCGGCTGAAGTGCAGCGTGCCGTAGCCGTTGACCGATACCAGGTCCTGGACGTTCCACATGAAGTGCTCGACCACCTCGAGGCCATACGCGCCCGCGTACTTGCCGTCGACGCCGGGCGCGCCGAACGTCTGGTAGGTCGAGCCGCCGCTCTCGGCGCCGTTCGCGATCCGGTTGCCGTAGCGAATCGACGCGTCGCTGAAGTCGCCGTTGCCGAGATCGAGGTGCACCTTCACGCCGCCCACGGCGCCGTAGTCGGGCGGATTGAGGCTGCCTTCGGTCTGCCGGTTGACGTCGCCCGACCGGGGCACCAGGTGAAACTCGCCGAGCCCCTGCACGTAGGTCGTCCCCGGACCGACCGGCACCGAGTACTGAGCGATGAACATGGTGCGCTCGCGCTGGACGATCGCCGGTGTCCCCGGTGGGATCTGGCCGGCGTTCAGGTCGGTGGCGAAGAACGACGAACCGCCGGTCTGGGTCAGCACGGCGACATCGAGGCCCTTGTACATCGCCCCGACGCCCTGGCCGGGCAGACTGTTGAAGTAGAAGTAGTCACAGATGTGGATATCGTTCTTGCGATACAGGTTCGACCCGATCCATAGCTTCAGGCCGTCGGTCAGCACGTTCTTGGCCTCGACATAGGCCTGGAGCGGCATGATCTTGATGTCGTTGATATCGCCGTTGGCGAGGTCCGAGATGATGGCGCCGTTCAGCGAGAAGATCTCGAAATCGGCGACCAGGTCGACGCTGGTGTCCGTTGGCTTTTCGGCCTTCTTCAGGTGATAGCGGAGACCCGGCTGCAGGTAGTCGCCTTCTTCGAGCCGACCGCCGATCGCCTTGTGATCGCCGAGGTTCATGTACTTCCCGGCAACGATCTGGCCGCTCCCCGTCCAGCCGATTCCCATGCGGCCATATCCCATGAAATCGACCTTGTCCGCCGTGATATCCGCGGCGGCGCTTCGCGGCGCAATCGCGGGGAGGAGTGCAATCGCGGCGATCGTGGCGGCCCGGAGCGGCGCTGAGGCGTTACTGATTGGTATCATATTGGTATTTTCGACAATACCAATCTAGTACGTGACTTCAAGCAAAAAGTGAGAAGCCCGTCATGTAGCGGATCCGTATCTTGGCCCACAAATAGCCGCTTCTGGCCGATTCGCGCGCTCGTCCGGTGTCGATCGTGCGGGCTCGTGCTGCGGCCGGTCGCAGGGCTGGTTACTGATTGGTATCATCTTGGAAGCACGCGGGCTTGCGCCGAGCGAGCCGTGGTGCGCGCAGATCGCGCGTCGCGACACAGGGGTGCACCGAGCTCGATTGCCGATCATCGCGGCTACCGCCTCGTGCGGCGTTGTCGGGGACGACTGCCGATCACTCTGCGCCGAGGCGGCAGGGACTTGAACGCGGGCCCGCGGTCGCCGTCTGGACCACGCGCATCGAGCCGGGCGTGCTCGAATCGGCGCAGGTGCATCTCACGACGACGAAGTCTCCGGCTCCAGGCCATGGAGCTGCGAGCTCAGTTTGGTAATGTACGCGCTCGGGATTCTACGCCGTGACCGCCCAGGCCAATCGAGCTCCCCGGGCTGAACAGCTCGCTCGCATCTACGATGATGAGATCGCGCCGTGCTGGGGGGCTCCGTTCGCGAGGCTCTTGCTCCGCGACCTGCAGATCCCGGCGCGCAGCCAGGTGCTCGACGTGTCGTGCGGCACCGGCCACGCGATGCTCGAGCTGCTGCGCCGGATGCCCGACGGCTCGCGCCTGATCGCGATCGACGAGTCGCAGGCGATGCTGGACGTCGTTCGCCGCAAGATCGCCGCGCTCGGTCCGCTCGGCGACAAGCGGGTGTTCGTGCGCACCGAGAGCGCGCGGCCGAAGTTATCGTTCGCCGACGAGGTCTACGATCTGGTCGTGTGCAACCTCGGCCTCGGCGAGATGCCCGATCGCGAGCTCTCGCTGCGCGACTTCGCGAGGGTGGTCAGGCCGGGCGGCGAGGTCCGTTGCACCCTGCCGCTCGCCGGGACGTTCGAGCAGTTCCACGACCTGTTTCGCGAGGTCCTGCTCAAGCACGACCGGCGCGATGCGCTCGACCGGCTGAGTCAATGCGTTGCGCGCTACCCGTCGTTCGAGCGCGCCGAGAGCTGGCTCGCCGCGGCCAACCTCACCGGAAGCGTGGAGGTGGAGGAATTCTCGTTGCTGTTTCGCAGCTCTCGCGAGCTGTTCTTTGCGCCGGTGATCGAGTACGGCCCGCTCGCCGCCTGGAAGGCAGTGGCCGGCAGCGGTCAGGAGATGCAAGACGTGTTCTGGCACATCAAGGAAGCGATCGATGCCTACTTCGCCGGCGGCCCGTTTCAGGTCACGGTCAGGGCCGGGTGCCTGATCGGCAACAAGCCGCGGAGTGGGATCGGCCGAGCCGAGCGGGAGGAGGGGGACCCTGGCGGCCTGGACGCGGACGAGCTCACGGTCACGCTTCCCGACGATGAGCACGGCGCGCTCGATGCATTTGGTGAAGCCAGCCGGCGGCCGCGCCACCTCGGGAACTGACGCGAGGTTATGCTGTGAGACCTATGCCCACCGATCCGCGCCAGGACTACCTCGCGCTCGTCGATGACCTGACCGAGCACGATCGGCGCTACTACGTCGAAGCGAACCCCACGATCAGCGACATCGAGTACGACAAGCTGAGCCAGCAGCTGCGCTCGATCGAGGCCGAGCACCCCGAGTGGATCGTCGAATGGTCGCCGACCCAGCGCATCGGCCATGCGCCGGCGTCGGCGTTTCCCAAGGTCACCCGGCCGATCGCGATGCTGTCGCTCGACAATACCTACGATGAGCCCGACCTGCAGGCGTTCTTCGATCGCGTGGTCAAGGGGCTCGGCGGCGATGTGCCGGTGTTCTCGATCGAGCCCAAGATCGATGGCTTCGGGATCGAGCTGACCTACAAGCGCGGCACGCTGACGCTCGGCGCGACCCGCGGCGACGGCCGGATCGGCGAGGACGTGACCGCAAACGTCAAGATGGTCAAGGGCGTCGCGCTCCGCCTGCGCGAGCCGGTCGACATCATCGTGCGCGGCGAGATCTACATGACCAAGCAGCAGTTCGCCGCGATCAACACCGCGCGCGCCGAGGCTGGCGAGGAGCTGTTCAAGAACCCGCGCAACACGGCGGCGGGATCGATCAAGCAGCTGGACCCCCGCGAGGTCGCCAAGCGGCCGATGCGCACGATCCTGTACGAGGTCGTCGACGGCGAGCGCTACGCGGCCGGCCATCTGGCGTCGCTCGACCGGATCCGGGCGCTCGGGCTGCCGGTGTCGGCGCACAACACCAAGGCGGCGAGCTGGGACGAGCTGATCGCGTGCGTGCACAGCTGGCGCGATCGCCGCGACGAGCTGGCCTACGAGCTCGACGGCCTGGTCATCAAGGTCGACGACTTCGCGCAGCGCGCCGCGCTCGGCACCACCGCGAAGTTTCCGCGCTGGGCGATCGCCTACAAGTTCCCGGCGCGCCAGGTCACGACGACGCTGCTCGCGATCGACAGCTACGTCGGCCGCACCGGAGCGGTGACCCCGGTGGCGAAGCTGTCGCCGGTCAACCTGTCGGGGACCACGGTGGGTCGCGCGTCGGTCCATAACTGGGATCAGGTCGGCCGGCTCGGGCTCGGCAAGGGCGATCGCGTGCTGCTCGAGAAGGCCGGCGAGATCATCCCGCAGATCCTGGGCGTGACCGAGAAGGGGTCGGGCCCGGCGTTCACGGCGCCGACGCACTGTCCGTCGTGCGAGTCCCCGCTGGCGCGCGAGGACGGCAAGGTCGCGCTGTTGTGCCCCAACCGGCTCGGCTGCCCGGCGCAGCAGCTCGCGGCGATCGAGTTCTTCGCGTCGCGCGGGCAGATGAACATCGACGGCCTGGGCGAAAAGGTCGTCACCCAGCTGATCGAGACCGGTCTGGTCCAGGACGTCGCCGACCTGTTCGTGCTGACCACCGACCAGCTCGAGCGTCTGGACCGGTTCGGCAAGCTGTCGGCGAGGAACGTGGTCGCGGCGATCGCGAAGTCCAAGGCCGAGGCGACGTTCGCTCGTCTGCTCGCGGCGCTCGGGATCGCCAACCTCGGCGGGGTGCTCGCCCGGCCGATCGCCGAGAAGTACGGCTCGCTGTCGGCGCTGCGCGCGGCGGCCGATGGGGCTGACACCGAGGCGTTCGTGGCCGAGCTGTGCGAGATCGACGGGATCGGCGAGACGATCGCAGAGAGCGTCGACCGGTTCCTGCGCGATCCGCACACCCGCGTGGTGCTCGACAAGCTGGTGGAGCGCGGCATCGACCCCGCACAGCCGGTGCGCCCGGTGAGCGAAGGTCCGCTGACCGGCAAGACCCTGGTGGTGACCGGGACGCTGAGCGCGCCGCGCACGGACGTCCAGAAGCGGATCGAGGCGGCCGGCGGCAAGGTCGCGGGCTCGGTGAGCAAGAAGACGAGCTACCTGCTGGCCGGCGCGGAGACCGGTGCGGCCAAGCTCGAGGCGGCGACCAAGTACGGCGTGCAGGTGATCAGCGAGCAGGATCTGGAGGACTTGCTCGCCGGCAGGGCCCTCGCGCCGGCCCCAGGCGACGCCGTGCCGGCAGCCGGCTCCGACACCGCCGACGCGTGATCGGCGCCCCGGCGACGATCATCGAATCGATGTATCCATTCGCGGCCCCTTACTTCCCGGTGGCCTTGGCCCGGAGCTCATTGAACGTGAACACATAATCGACGGCAGCCTGCGGCTTGTGACACGCCAGGCAGATCGCCTGGTTGACGCCTGGACGCGGCGCCTTGTCGGCGGTGAACACGCCGTAGTTCCAGTTCGCGTTGCGAAGTAGCTCCGGGACGGAGCTGCCCCAGCCGGCGCGCGCTTCCATGCCCGAATACGACACGATCTTGTCGATCGCCCAGCTGCCATCCTTCTCGACCACCGGTTTCTTGTCGGCGTCGAGCCTGGCCGACGATGTGACGACGATGATCGCGCTGCCGTCGGGCAGCGGCTTGTTCGCCTGCGCTGCCTTCCAGCCGGCGGCCGAAATATACGATCTGGCGACGGTCTTCTTCTCGGCGTCGTTGGACGTCAGATAGAGCATGAAGCCCTTGGGGAAATCCTTCGGGAACCCCATGTGGGACTTCTTGATCGCGGCGGCCGCCTCGGAGACCACGGTATCGCTGCCGCTCGGCTGGCTGCTCCAGTAGGCGGCCAGGTTATCGATATCCGCCTCGTTGAGCTGCCCGGCAATCGCATTCATGATCGGATTCTTGCGGTCACCTGCCTTGAATGCCTTGAGCTGCTTCGCAATATAGCTGGCGCGCTGACCTGCGATGTGGGGCGTATCTCCGGATGGTTCGACGGCGACATGGCAGGTCTCGCACGCAAGGCTCTTTGCCTTGCCCGCGGCTGCATCGCCACCTGCATGCGCGCTGCGTGGAACACCCACCGCGATCGCCAAGAACATCGTAACGGCGTTTCGAACGAAGCTATACGAGCTCATGTGTGGCTCCTGGGGGAAGAAGGACGAACGGCAGCAGTGTGCCACCACCGGGGCAGCACCGGGTACGTGCGGTGTCGATCGCTGCTCTGCCGTCGAGCAATCGCGGGCTGCCGGCGTTTGCCGCGGTAGTTTCAAGGCGCGCGCGCATCCTGAAGCTGCAATCGTTCGCGTTCGCGGAGAGATCGTCGCGTGACGCCGGCGCAGCGATCCGACGCGAGCATATTGCCGTCCGGTCACGGAGCGACAGCAGCGCTGACAATCGCGATCGATACGTTGCGCGGGAATGCATCGACGCCTGCCTGTCCTGATTGGCACCCTCTGCTGCGCGCTGGGGACTGCAGCGGTGGAAGGCCGTGCTCAGCCCGCTCCGGCAATCGGTGACGCGCCCGCGGCGCCTCCGAGTGGCCCTGTCGGAACCGTGACGGGTCGGGCGATCGACGGCACCACCCAGCTCGGGCTCCCGGTGGCGACCATCCGGGTCCTGGGCGGGGCGGCGCCAGTCCCCGACGCCGTCACCGACCTCGATGGTGCGTTCACGCTGCAGCTACCGCGCGGCACGTACACATTGGTATTCGCGACGGACGACTACGCCAGCGAGCGGCGAACCGTCACAGTCGGTGAGTCGCAGACGGTCTCGCTCGATGTCGTGCTCGCGCCGGCGCTCCGGGAGGGCAAGTCCGAGCAGATCGAGGTGTACGGCGCG
>Ga0307517_10013771_pt1 | contig 10953 bp, 3 predicted proteins | sample 23_EM_MG_FD_194515 | JGI IMG/M metagenome (GOLD analysis project Ga0307517, IMG submission 194515) | Populus trichocarpa ectomycorrhiza microbial communities from riparian zone in the Pacific Northwest, United States - 23_EM | ecosystem: Host-associated > Plants > Roots > Unclassified | place... | reverse complement strand
ATATATAGCAATCAAAAGTTTGAGGACCAAATTTGATATAATCAGCAAATAATATGACATTTCTAAATTTTCACAACTTCCAGAAAGTGTTTTCCGTCCAAAATAAAAGGAAAACACTTTCCTGAAAACCAAGCCAAATTTTCCTTTGATTAGAAAGTGTTTTCCGTTAACCAACTTTTCTAATGGCAAACAAACATAGAAAAGTTTGGAAAGTGGTTTTCCGAAAATCACTTTCCAAAAAACAAACACACTTTAAATGGAGTTGCTGAGTAATTGTGCTAGATCCAATCCGAGTTCCGTGCGATGTAATGGCAAACATTGAGTTTGATTAAAGCAATTAAAATTAATAAAAATAAATAAATATGAACATGAAAAAGTAAAGTGAAAAGGAAAAAGAATGGAGTTTTTATTAATTATTATATTCTGAAGTATGTAATTAATCTAAATTCAAAGATATTATATATAAATTAAATTAAAAATATTATTTTATTTTTAATAAATATAACAAAATAAATATATATATTTCTTAACAACAACAACATTAACTGCATGCCAATCTTGGCAAGTACATCTCGCATTTTGGACCCGATTAATTGAAATAAGAATAATTGCTTCTTGGTAGTGCACAAAAAATAATAATATAAAAAACATTCTTTTTGTTTGGGCCAATCTTCTCCCTCGCCCACTCCTGACTCATCTCCAAGGTGGTTTAATAGTTGTCCTAAAATACACATCTCAATTGGTTTAATATTTATCCTAAAATACACATCACCCGCTAGTGCACACCCAATTTTTTTTGTACACGCAAGTCGCGCACTTGCTGATGTGTAGTAATTAGCCTAGGGTTTATGGATCCGATTGACAAATAAAAATGCTTCAATAAACTGTTCAAACATGAAGTTTGACTTAATATAATTTTTTATTTGATTATTGAATTGAATTTAAATTTTAGAAGTGTATTTCTAACAAAAAATAAAATAAAATTGAGCTTGTGCCAAGGTTTTTCTCCCATTACAAGCCTTTTCGCTATTCAGATTCTTCAAACTTCATTCCAAAGACCTTTAAAATTTCCTTCGAAGTATCAGATAGTATTTTCAACTTTTTTCTTGTTGATTTTGTATTTTAACTTTATTATTTTTCCTTATTGATTGTTTCCTTGTTATTATTACCGAACAATTTTTATTTTTTTTTGTAATTGTTGTTGTAAGTTTATAGGATTATAATCTAAAATATATTTTAGGATTATAATAGTCAAACAATACAAAAAAAAACAATGAATAATTGTTGAAAACTGAAAAAATACTATAACAATCTATAATATTTTATGAGAGAAGTAATAATATTTTTTCCACATGATTTAATTTTTCTATTAATATATATTAATTTTATACATAAATTCATCAACATCTCACTGCAAAATATATATTATGGCTTGTTAAAAAAAAAGATTTTATTTTAAGGCATAAGATCTAGAGTTTAATACCGATAAAGAGCTTTTATTTTTCTTAAGATTTTTGAAGTAATATGAACCGGTTTAATTAATCAAATCATAAATTTAGACTTGTTCTTACCAAATTAATTATGTAAACGATCCAATTCTGAGGGGTAGCTCAACTAGTCAGGTCGATCTTGGATCTGCTCCCCAATGGTCACGAGTTCGAATCCCCTCAGAGCAACTGGAAGCTTATATGGTCGTTAACTTCAGGGCCCGTGAGATTAGTTGAGGTTTACGCAAGTTGGCCCGGACACCCATGTTAATCTAAAAAAATATTATACAAACGACCCATTAATTACTTCAAAACAAATCGGTCCAAGATCTGGTTCACTAGTTCGTAATCAAATTGACCAGTTCCATCCGGTTATGATAATAATGGTTTATATTGGTGTACATGAGATGGGTCTCATTTGCAACAAGCTATGCTTAGGGCTCAAATTAATCATTTCGTTAAAGATTGGCACTTGCGAGCTGGTTCCATTATTCAGTCGAATCATCTGGTTTACAAGAAAATTCCCCTCTAGCTATTACGAGAGAGAGAGAGAGAGAGAGAGAGAGAGAGATAAAATAAAAATATATGCAAAAAGATATTATTTTATTTTAATTATTTAATTATTTATTTTATGATCGAACCGACAGGATAACGATGGTTTAGATTAGTATTATCAGATGCTTGCAACAAGCTATTCTCTAATATATGAAATTTGAATAATATATAGAAGGGCCTAAGTAATTGTATTGGTAATAAAGATATCTTATTAATCAAACCTTATAATAGAGGAACATATATAGGATACAATCAACACTTGGAATTTTTATTGAAGAAGTACAAGAAGAGCTACCCTTTTAAATTATTTTTTTCTCGATAACGTAAATTTAACTAACAATAATATAAAAATAGGAGATATGGCAAACAGAATCTCTTGCTAAATTTGGTCGTACCTCCCAAAACTAAGTTAAATGGAATATATTCTTTATTTATTTCAAATAAATTTACGTACTAGATTGAACATTGAAGGGCCCCACAGATAATTTCGTCCCTTCTTGTGCATGAATATTTTATTGGCTATTTACAATCTAATCACTTATTCAGTTTGATTTGGATTTAATTGATAGATTATTATAATTTTTATATTTAAAATAAAATAATTTAATTTAAATATATTATTAAAAAAATATTAAGTTGAATTAGTAATCTTGATTGTTTTATATAAAATTTATAAATTATTATTTTTACAAAAAAACACATCTTTTTATTAATGTAAAATTAAAATCTATAAATTATTTTATGATATAGAAAGAATTGCCCGGTGTACCTTTCTAATGAATAATTTAATATTGTGACAATTATTATAAATTAAAAAATGACACTTTCATTATCCCAGCAAACTAAAATCAGAAAGTAAGATATTGAAATATAATCATTACACATCTAGTGATTGCCCATTGAAACAATTAAGAAGCCAATCCTAAATCAAAAACTTATTGGCAATCTCTTAAATTTAGCTAAAATGAGGGGCGAGTTTTAAGAACAAGGTATGCACCTTCTCCTAGCTTCTTGATCATGGGTGCAAAGTTGTTGGTAGCGGGTAATATGCTTTCAGAATTATATATATATATATATATATATATATATATAAAATTATAATTTATGATTGCTCCTCCCAACATGTCTATTGGGGTTATGTTATGTATCAATTCCTAGCTCAGATAATAGTATTTCATGCTTGGTGTTGGTCTTCCTTGTTGATTGAAGAAATTGAATCCCTTTTTCCTTGTATTTTCTCCATACTAGCCATATGATTTCGAGTTTCCACTTCTAGGTTACATGCTCCTAGCTAGTATTTGTTTCATATTAGAAAACATGCGAGGCCTAACAGAGTTATCCCCGTAGCAGTCCCAGAAGCTACCATTTAGCCTTAACAGAGTCATTTTGATTTGGAAGCCTTTGATAGTCTTATTTTCCCACTTCTCAAGCAATTTCTTAAAGCCAGAAAACCAAAGCTTATGTTGAAGAAAAGAAGGAGACGTTAAAGAGAAGTTGGAGGGTTTTTTGAGGAAAGAAAGATGAATATTTTTTAAATAATATTTTTTTTAGTTGTAATTACCATAACAAATTAGAGGGTCTAGCTCCTCTCTAATTTTTTGTGTTTATTTTTTATGATTTGAATTTCATGTGGAATTCAAATTGATATCCAAACACGTGAAGTGAAATGATTTACCCTTTGAAATCGAATTCAATTACAAGTTTCAAATAGTAATTAGAAGATTTTGAATGATCGAATGAGGTGATATCTCACTTTGGTTGACAATAACAGAAGCTATTCTTTGGGTGGAATTAATGCCACTTGAGCTGGTTAAATCATTTAGCAGAATCTGGACAAGATGCAGCAGAAAATCATTCGAGATTGAGAACTAGTTGAAAGTGCCCAGGATTTTTCCAGGTGCATAGATCTAGCTTTTCTTTCACTTTACTTTTTTTAATTTTTTTTTTTTAGTTTAACGTGGGTGTCCGGGCCAGCTTGCGCGCACCTCGACTAGTTCGATCAGCTTGTGCATTTTCGTAGATATATAGTGGGTGGCTTGTAGGTTTTGGCAGGGAGCTGCATGAATATCCTTTTCACTTTTGTTAAAGAAGAAATGCAGTCAAACATTGGTATAATTTAAGCACGCATAAAATGATCATGAATATTGCAGCCGTATTTACTACAGGAGTGTTGGCGATGCTGGAGCTCGTAGCTGTTAAAGTAACAAGTTCTATCGTCACGTGCTTTTTTTCTATTATTTCTTGTCGGATTATGGGTAATTGTTGTTATATAAATAAGTCTCACTCGATCGCTTGAGAATTTCTTATGTTTTGATACTTTCGCTGTCAAATAATTAGCTGGAAACTTGCAAAAACTGTTGATGATTCTTCAGAATGAGTAATATAATGGTTTGAAAACTGGGTTTGAACTTTGAAAAATAAACCGAGCATGAGAAAGTGAAAAATAATATATAATAGTTTCATAGTGCGAAGAAGATTAATATGAACTCCATTATTTTGCAGAGCTGGCAGGATACTCCTGCCATTCTTCTCCTACCGAACACCAATTATAAATCAACCATATCTTTCGGAATAATAACAAAAAAAAGGAACTAAATCTTCAATTCACACGTCATGTCAATGTCATATCAATGTCATTAGGGAAATAGGCATAACTAACAACGGAGTCATGAATTATTTTTTTGCCCTCAGCTAAAATATAAATTCATATAAATTATTTTTTAAGATTTATCATTAACTTGTATTTATAAATTTATCAAGTTAATAATAAAGTTCAATCCAAATACATAATACAAAATATAAAAATTAAAATAAAATTTAAAGTATATAAAATTGAAAATAAAAATAAATTACACTATCAAAGTTGCACCCTTCGATGTTTTGTATAATAGAATTTATCTATGATCGAATCTGAATTAATATCTTCAACAAACTCTCGTTCAATAAAAATCATCATAGAATCCGCTAAGAACTTCTCTTTTATTTTATTGCGAAACACAGTTTTAACATGTTTCATAGCTGAAAATACCCGCTCTATAGTGGTAGTGGAAACATGCAAAGTCAAAACAACACGAATCAACCTATCAATCAAATGATAGTGTTGTGACTTATTTGTTTCAGCTAATTCTCGACATAATTCAGAAATGGTAGACATATTCTGAAAGCTCTTATGATGAATCACATCAATATGATAATTCTCTAGCTGAGATCTCAAATAATACATCTCTTGTTCATTGAAATCTTCAGGATAAAATTTCTCGGCAAGCTTGTAAATAGCATTAGCTTTAAATTATTTAAAGTTGTCCCTAGGTTCTAAAGCAGAGTTAAGTACAAAGAGTTCCATTGTCCCATCACTGAATCTAGAATTTAATTCTTCCAACTGAAAATCTATTGTTAAGTTAAATATATCATAATGATAATGCTGGTAAACTGTAATTGATCTTTGTTGCTAACATGAACGAACTGTAGTCTTTTTATACGAAGCATTCATATGTGGTATGTCAATTTCATTTTGTGTGCAAACATATTGTACATTTGCAAGGAGAAGATCAAATCTAGCATCTATCAAAGTTTGAAGCAATGTTTTAATGGTAGATATAAGATCCATTGCATTTAAGATGTCCAGTTATTTTTACCGCAAAGCTCGACAAAGTAAATCAGTAATCCCCATTATTTTATACATCAAATATAAGATGAATATAAATTCAAAAGATTTCATCACAATCGAACAACCACCAGCTTCTCCACGTAGAAGATCTTTCTTGAACCATACTTTCAAGCACAAGAATAGTTGCACCATACATATCTATTAAGCTACAAATAGAATAAAAATGAGAGCTCCACCAAGTAGTTCCATTTCGATGTAAATTACCGATTTGATTAGCTCCTCTATCAGTCTCACGTTCTCTAGTAGCTACTATATGTGCAATTTTTATAGCCTAAGCATGATGTAACTCGGTATGATGTTTGGGAGAAGCGCTAATAAGATTGATAATGGTTGTTAATTTTGAGAAAAATAATCAAATAGAAATCTCATTTCCAGCTGCTGCAAGTAATGCCAATTGTAGTGGTGAGCAAAACAATGTACATAATATGCATAAGGGCAATCTTTAAGAAATAAAGCTTGTAGTCCGTTCTATGCGCCACGCATATTGCTAGCACCATCATACCCTTGACCTCGCATATTGAGAATATGCAAGTTATATCGAGCGAGCACATCACAAATTTCTTTTTTGAGTGTTAAAGAAGTAGTATCTGAAACATAAACAATACTAAAAAACCTCTCTCATAAAAAACCCTAAATGTCAACAAATCTCAAAACAATAGCCATTTGTTCTTTATTTGATGCTTGAAGTGATTTCAAAAACGTGAAAAAATATAGTCTAGAATGGTTCATTAAAAAAAACACGAAAGATAAATTGTCGTAAAACAATTTGGTCACACTTCCTTCTACTCTACACAAATTAAGACAACGCATTTAACATGGTATTCAGCGAATCATGGCCTATGAATTGAGACCCATTAAAGTATTAAAAAAACTTAACATATTCAAATTATTAGATTTCTAGGTACAGTCTACTGAAATGAATGTGAAATATTGAATTTAAAATGAAAAGTCAGAGCTTATAAATTCTTAACTGGTGATTTTGCACTTTTATAGCTCTCTGTATACTATTGAAAAGAAAAAAAAAGCTAAAACGCCAAGTTACTTAGAAGGCATGTAAATATGATTTTGACACCAATTAATTATTTGAGTTTAGGTTTCCGTAAAAGACAAAGGAAAACAACCAATTAATTATTTGTGTTAGGTTTTTCGTAAAAGACAAAGGATAAATGGGTTATTGAATTTTTTGTAATTAATTTTTTGATCTGGGCTACAACCTACCTAAGCCTTCTAAAAGGCTCTACCCTTGAGCATAACTAGGGTATCCACTCTAAGTTAATTTTTAATGATGTGGATGATTTTTCTTAGTACCATGAAAATTTAATTCAGAATCAATGTTTATGTTTAATAAAATATATTAAAAAATAAAAAAGTTGATAAATAAAAAAAAATTGTTAATAATAATTAAAAATTAAAACATGAAATTGATCTTATTTTTTATATATAAAAAAAATAAATGCATATGTAAATATTTGATTATGGGGCATCTTCAAATTATTTTTATTTAATTATATAATAATTAAAATAAATATTTGCAAGAAAAACATTGATTTAAATCATTAACCAACAACTTTTTGGTCATTGGAGTGGCTCCAATGAAAAATTGGAATTCAAATTTTAATACTCAAAAAATCAAAATTTCAACATTGTTTAGCTCAAAAACATGTAACAAAAGACCTTATAAACTTTTAAAACCTTATTTTTAATAATAAAATATATTTTAATCGGATTAAAATCTCAAAATCAAACCAAATAAAAAACAATATCGAGCACTAACCTATTTTTTCAGCAAGGTAAAAAACATTTTCATTGAATTCTTTTCTTAAAGATAATCCATAGCCACCAAGATCATATTTATTGATTGCGAGAATTTGGCTACTTGAGGATTTTCCCTCTTCTCGTTCTTTTCGAGCAGTTACCTTTCTTTTAATAATAGTTAAGGATTGAAATGCAAAATAGATAAAGTTTCATAACTAAATTGTAAAAGTTAAAAGGAACAAGAATAAGAAATGCAAAAGATAAAACTTGAGGAATCAAATCAAAGTTTTTCAAGCCTTTTAAACAGTGTAAATAGAAAAAGCCATGTTTTTTTTCGATGTTAATTTTGGTCCTTGATTTTTGTTTTAAGAGTAACTTCAATTGGATTTTATAAAATTTTCAAATTGGATTTTATAAAATTATTGTTTAATTTAAAGTCTCAATATTCAATGCCACATCTGTACATGAGAGTATGCTAATCAAAACAAATTTCTATATATAGAACCATGTCAACATGAATTATAAAAAAAGAATTGAAAAAAAATAAAGTCAAATGACCAAAGTGAGAGAAGAAAAAAATATTTAGGGATCTAGAAGAAAAGATTGGCTATAAACAATGACATGTGAATTTTGAGCTTTCTTCTTCAGAATACAGGCTTTTCATGCGAGGTTGGAAATCACCGGACCCATGTGTACTCTTCGGCCAATCTCAAGATCAATCTAAAATTGGGCTAATACAGCAGTCTACATTTTATGCTTTATATAGGAACAAAAGCCCATGTTCTAAAAGCTTAAAAGAAAACCCGTCCAGTGGCTTGGGCTGGTTGGATCCAACCTCCTCAGATTATTCTTTTCTTCTTCTTTTTGGTGAGATTTTTTTTGTGGTGAAAATTATTCATTAGCTGCCTTCTCTTTAGTGTCTTTGGTTAAAGATTTGAAGGCGTTGCCTATTCTTTGGATGGAATAATTCAATAACTGGTTCAAACTTTCTAAACAATGACAGGATCCAAGCATGTCATACCGAAGATTTTTATAGAATCTTGGTGACCAACCAGGATCCAAGCATGTCATACCGAAGATTCAACCTAGGGACAACTTTCTAAACAATGACAGGATCAGGTGTTGCAATATCAACCGACAATAGGAAAATGTAATGCCCGTTTCGAAATGAGTCAAGATCTTCGCAAAATTCTGTGTCATTGAGATTTCTAAAAAATCCTGTGATGTAGCAGGCCCTGTGACAATGGGTAGTTGTGAATAATCAGTATGAGTTTACTATAATTAAAGTATAATTAAAGGATATTTGCCACATATAAGTTAGGTGAATGACCTAACAAATATATTTATAGATTAATGAGATAAGTTAAGATCCAACATAAGATCTAGTTGTATCAGAGCAGAATAATTGCGTCGCTACACAAACTGTCGGATTTATAGATATTAAAAATCTCGCTGAGACCTGATTTTAGCAGTTTTTGTGATTTTTCTTTTTTTTCAGATTTCTTATTTATTTTGGATTTTATATTTTTTTTCTTTGTAATTTTTTATTTTTATTTTTTAGTGGAGGGTTACTCATCTATTTAAAGTTTTGTAAACTTTTTAAATAAACAAATTTTATTATTATTATTTTAGAAAAAATAAACTTGTGAGAATTTAAGGTTTATATTTGCAGCTCTTTTCTCTTATTAAAATATTATATAGTTTTTATTTAATTGTTATTTTTAGTTTTCCGGCTGCATCAAACTATTTGGAGAATTTACGTGTGATATGAAAAATAAATTTAGCAAAAAAAGAAGCGTTTCTTTTTCAACCTACAGCGTTGCAGAAAATGCCAGGAGAAACTATATGCCGAGCTCAAGCACAAGGGAGAGCGGTGTTCTTTCCTAATCATATCTTCAGACATATTAAGGATTCTCACCGAACGGATGGCTTTGGTTACACGATATCGAATCAGCAACTTCCATGGAAGGTTCTCTCGTTCCAGGACATGTTTCGGAGGAAGTGGATTTTCTAACTGTGGCCAACCAGACTTTCATGTGTCTTATGTATCTTCCCTTCCTGCTTACTTCAGATCCCCTTTCTTAGGACTAAATTATTATGGATGCCGAACATGTTTCTCCTTTTATATATCGCTCCTGAGCCTTGACAATTACAGTCACTTGTGTCGCACGCCTTCTTCCGTTTACTTGTAGCTATATATATATATGGTACTAGCCAGAGTGTCCAAGCTAGTTGCGGAATAATTCTATTTTATAAAATTAATATTTAATTAGATGTCAATTTTTCTCAGACATCTCAGAACATGTAAAGAAAAACAACACATAAAGCAATGCCACCGTGACTTAAGAGGATAGAATTAAAAGAAATAAAATTCTATATCCAGAATGTAAAAAGAAAAAACAATGTTGTTTCTTGAAAAGTATCATCCATGCATGGTGAACATAGAAAGGTGCTACCATTTTCTTTTAGTTTATTACTGGTAACTAGTTTCCTAGCCATAGCTATACTTGCCAGGTAAATGATCAGTATTTTATTGAGCTTAAAAGAAATATCTAAGCTTAGGGAAATTTTTTAAACTAACACATAAGGTTAACTTTAAAAACTTCCGACTTACTTCTTGCTTAACTTATATTGTGACTCAATCGACTTGATAAATTCAAAAATAATCTATATAATGGTAAAAGAAATATGATTTGGCTTTAAAAAAATTTCTAGATGATATTTTTTAATATTAAAATAACGACATATTATATTGACTAATGTTTCGCAGTTTAACCTGTCAAACCTATGACCTTGTTCATGGACTAAATAGGGTTTAACAATTTTTTTTTACTATTTTGTTTACTTAATGATGCGATAACAAGAATAAACGCTTGCAAAATTAAGCACCAATCAAATATCGAGGTATTTGTTTGAAACTGCAATAACCTAATAGAAAGCAATCCGAGATAACTCGTGAATACCAATTCAAAATCAAGCAAATATTGAAAGATAAAATTGATTAAAAAACACACACACACACACACACAAAACACACACAAAGGATTCAATTGGAAGAGAAAAATTGGATGAGATTTTTTTTAAAAAAAGAATTTATTTGGCATCATTATTAAACCCAACCTGACAAGTCAACTTTGAAATCTTTCAACCCGACTCACTGTCTAGATCGAGTTTAAAATTAATCGGCATGGAAGTTGACTCTAAGTGATTCAGTTAATTTGATGGGTCCAAAAACAACCCGAATGACCAGTAAAAATATGATTTGACTTTAAAAAAATTCAAGATAATCTTATATATATTGAGATATAAACATATTGGATACACCTGAGTTTCACAACTTAACTCGTAAAATCCATGGCTCGGATCATGGACTCCACTAAACTTAAAAACTTTGTTTTTTAAAACTATTTTTATTTAATTATAATAATAAAAACAAACACTTATAAAAATTAAGCATCAACCAAATACCAGGAAGTTTGTTTAGACTGC
>Ga0307517_10013767_pt1 | contig 10955 bp, 6 predicted proteins | sample 23_EM_MG_FD_194515 | JGI IMG/M metagenome (GOLD analysis project Ga0307517, IMG submission 194515) | Populus trichocarpa ectomycorrhiza microbial communities from riparian zone in the Pacific Northwest, United States - 23_EM | ecosystem: Host-associated > Plants > Roots > Unclassified | place... | reverse complement strand
AAAGACAAAACTAAAAAAATTGAGAGAAAGATGTAGATCAAGATATTTAATCTCTCAACACAGGTCTTTGACATGGTTATATTTAATGACTTTGTTTATCAAAATCTAGTTTTTATTTAATCAAATGATAATATAAATAGATACACGTAAAATTAGTTTAATAAAATAAAAGTGAAAAAAATATCATGCAAGGTTATACATATTTAAAATATTATCCAAAAATAAATATTTTTTATTTATAAGTTTTTTTATATATACAAAACATAAAAAAATTTATAAATGAATTAGAATAATCTCTTCAAAAATTAAATGTATAAAAAAACTAAAAAATAATTATTATTTAAAAAAGACTAAATAAATAAAATAAAAACATTAGAGAGAAGAAGTATTAATTTAACTATAAATTAGAAATTTATTTAAAAAAAAAACATATCAAAAAAAAGCATCAATTAAAAAAATAAAATTTGAAAAAAACAATAAATAAAAAAAGAAGAAGAAAAAGGCAAGGCGTTGTTGTTGGGCCTAACGCATTTGATTATTTTTTTAATTGTTGACGGGGAAGACAACATGCACCCGATTTTTTGAGAAAAATTAAAGTCAAGCTACATGCCATTTGATTTTCCTGAAAAATCAAAACTAATAATTTTTTACTTAAAAAACAATTTTTCAACTTATTTCTGACCCAACACACCTAGAAAATACTCTGGGCACTTTGATAAATTCATTCATGTCTCAAAAAACTCAAACTCAAACCGAGACAAAAAATCTTCTCAAGCTCAAATATGTTTGTTAGGCAATTTAAATGTGAAAAAACACTTAATGGAACTCTTTTTGTCAAATAAAACTCGTTAACACTAAGATTAATTGTTTTTGTAGCCAAAATCGATGTCAACGGTGATTTTTTTTATCATAGAATCCGACAATTTTTTCTTTCATCCCTCAGACCATGAACTAAAAAAAATAAGAAAAATAAAGTTTTGGACTAAAATTAATTTTTTAAAAAACTTCAAAAATTAGAGGGACCCGAGTTTTCTAATTCGGAAAGTATGATGACTAAGTTGAATATTTCACAAAGAAGTTCAAAAACACCACTTATCTCTTTCGTATGTTTTACTTTGCTCATTTGTTATTTAATTTTGTCATTCCTTAATAATTTTAGTTAAATTAGGTTTTTAAAGGGTATAATTAAAAAAAATAGAAAAAAACACTCATCATGGACACAGTAGTGCCCATGAGTGTGTCTACAGTGCTTAGATGAAAAAATATTTCTTCCATGCCTTTTAGACATTCTTACAAACAAGTATTAATTTAAGCAAACCCAAAGTTTAAAAATTTGCGTAAACATTTGCATCAATTCTGGACAAGTAATTTGCTAGGGTAATAATAAATGAATTGGTTCCTCGTTAATTGTCTTGAGTAGGAAATGTTAAATTCATCACACAAATTTAAATTCCTCGCACATAAATATGCAAATACGTTTTGGTCTCGAAATTTTATAAAATATAAAGTTTCATTTACACACATTCTCTCTATATAATATATATATTGGTGTGGTTATAAGGGTAGATGTATAGAGTTGCTAATTGAAGAAAGTAATTAAAAGAGAATAGATCAACTCAGCCAAGGATACAAACAATATTTGGAAGAAAAGAAAAGCAAGCTTTTAAGAGGTTGTTTGTAAGGATAATATTTGTAATTACAGTAATAGTTGTTTTATAAAATAAAATTTACTTGGAAAAATATTAAAATAATATTTTTTTTATTTTTTAAAATTAATTTTTTGCATCAACACATTAAAACAATTAAAAAACATTAAAAAATTAATTAAAAGCAAGAACAAACTCAAGTTTTGATAAAAAAAAACAGGTTGAAACTCACTCCTAAATATCTCCTAACTCGAATGTCAATGCACTGTGAATAAAATTATTTAAGTGTTTTGAAAATAAGGTAACAATTACTTTTTAAAATGTTTTTCACTTGAAAATATATTAAAAAAAAAAAATTTTTTAAAAAATATTTTTAATATTAACATATTAAAACAATTAAAAAATTAATTTTAAACTAAAAAAACTAAATTTTTAAATAACACCAATTCATACTCGTTTACATTTTCCGTGGCATGCGGTCAGTTGCATTACCCCAATTTCATGTGGAAATCGTGGAGAAAGTGCATTATTATTAAAATAATCATGTCTATATAGTGACCTCAAGCCCAAGAGCAGAGCAAGCATAGAATCATCATGGGCTTTGAAGATTTCCAATATTTGGGCTCATGAAGCCTTTCCATTTACATAGGCCATCCCATATCTTCAGCTAGCGAACCTCAAGGCGCTTTGCGAATTTACCAGTGAGGCATCTCCATCTCTAACAAGGATGGTGGAGGCATTCTTCTCTACGACCCAAATGGACTTCGACTTCGCTCACCACCACTCCCTGTCCCAGTCGCAGTCCCACCCATTTATGCTTCTTTCCGGGCCTCCTTCCTGGTAATCGCTTATCCTCCCCCGATTTATTATAGTTTTCCAAGGTGTGATTATTTCAAGTGAGTGAATTTGCAGCGGGAAAACGTCTCTACTTTTCCAGTTCGCTTACAATGTCGCGTTAGAAGCTGAGGATGATCGCAAAGTGGTCTTCATATGCCACCGTAGCAGGATAGAAAGCGCCCCTCCTTTTCTTTCTCAGGTAAGAACTACTCTCCCTTGTAGAAAAGGAAGTATTATTGTTTCTTTGTTTCTCTGGGGTATAACCATCTTCTGATAGGGTTAATACTTCTTAAATGTTTCAGGGTATTCAACCGTCTTCTGATATCTTTAAACGCATTCAAATGAAGTAAAGAATCCACGCACTGTTAATTATCTTAAGCATGGCTTGCATTTGAGCTACAATTGTAATAATTGATCGATTCCCTTTTTTTTAAGGTATGTGGAAGACGATGAAGGAATCAAGAAGTATTTTGCTGCATTCCACCTGCATGATACATTTCCTCTATCTGTGGTTGTTGATGATTTTGGAGACTTTTTCTATGAAAGGTATTCCCTTTTCTTCATTTTCCAATTCTCTCCCGGTGTGAGAGGTTATATACTGAATTTATTGTGGTTAACTTCATTTGGGTTTTCTTACTTTCCGAAATTCTTTTAAGGAAATGCCAAGAGAGATATGGTAATCCTCGTGGAAGAGACTTAGCACTGGTTCGGATTTTAGCTTTGTGCCACAATGCAGTAATGTCCTCAAAGTAAGCTTTTTTAGTTACTACTGCAACTGTACTGCTTGAGTTTCATAATCTTTTATTAAAAGTTAAAACTAGAGATATCTGATTTAAGTTGTTGGAATCGCAGTGACAAAGGACACTGCAAGCTTTTGATCTCTGATACACACCATGGAGACTCCCCGAGGTTGCTCTTCCTTTATAAAAGATGGGTTCCATCCATTTTCACGATCAAAGGTTTGTTCAACAAAATGATATTTATTTTGTTTTTTGCTGCCTCCGATATCATATTGGTGTGTCTCATTTCTTCGTTTACAATATGGCTGATTGTTTATACTTAAGGTGATGGCAATGGATCATTTCTTCTAAAAAGTTACAGCAACGTGGGAAGTGACAGCACTGAGAAAATGAAGATTGCAAAGTACTCGTTAGTTTATCAGCGTCTATTGTTGGAAGGGATCATTGAGGATGAGGAGATAGACAACCATGCTGTTGTTAGTGCTAGTGTAGAGCAATTAATCGCCGCTAAATGATGTTATATGATTCCAACAACATTACGGGTATACAATCAACAAACAGTTCTTTTGGATTATGTGACTTCTAGGTCCAGTTTCCAGTAAAAGATGTGCCAATATGTGTTTATCTTGTACCCTGGTTTTGCAAATCGAAATGTTCATTCCAGCATTTGATAGTTCTAAACACTTGAGCAGAAGCGTGCCTTTTCTTTTGTAATTAGTCATGGTTTTTCCTGCACCTAAAGTTTACAGCACTCCCATTTTGGTTATTTCTTCTTCTTGCATTGTTTTACCCTCAGTCCCTCTTCTAGTTTCATTAAAATCGTCACTACATTCTACAAGATGAATGTGAATTCGGTCAAATGCAAGCCACAAACTCGCACTTCTGCTGTGGCTTGGCTCGTTAAAATGCTTTGCGTAGTTTCAATATCCGATGCAACTGACATAACCTGAACTTGAAATGATCATTTTTCCACTCTATTAACTTCATAATCATTTCCAGCCCTGCGCATAACAGTACACAAGAATATTTGATAGTATAGAAAGCTAAATTCACAATAAGTTTACTTTCAACTTTCAAGAACTTTAGTCTGGACGCTACCAAAAGATCCATATTCACAGAGTCAAAGAAAAGGAAGTCACGAACATGGTAGGGACGTAGGGTGACACTCGTATTTATTTTTCTTGATAAGATATTACTAGTAAACTCATCCCTGATATCCAGGGTCACAGAACTCTCCTCCAAGATCATCACAGGCCTCCTCTTGGAACACCCTGTAATGAAAAAAAAAATCCTCGTTAGAATCTCAGATTTTTTGTTCAATTCTTCTAATCGCAAATCTTTAAAACTTTTAAAATGAGAAATGGGATCCTAAGGTCTTACTTCTTGGGACTATTGTACTCTAAATATTCTCTGTCAATCTGCTCTGAAGTGCTGCGAGGAGTATTTCTAGCATCTGGTTTGAGCTTCACTTCAGGATACATCTCAACATCGCAAGCTTCCCCTCCTATTGTCTCACAAGCCTCAGCTGGGAAAACACTGGACAAAACATGTAAAGAAAGTAAATTGTTAATCATAACTTCTGAAGTTCAAGAAAGGAAACTGAGGGTGATGGAGGATAGAACATACGAGGAAAAGGAGCTGTAAACAACTATTGAGGTGTCGTTTGCCGCTGGTGAACTTGCTTTGATCGGGGGGGCAATTGGGAGTCTGTAACCTCGAGACGGCCCTCTGTGGCGAAGCCAAGCTTTTGTTAGGTGTTACAGGAGGGACAAGTGGTGGTGCAAGAAATATGGCTGCCTGCATTTTCTATGAACCGTGTGTGGAATTAGAGCTTGAAGCCACTAAGTTTGGTAATACAGACCTCATTAAAAGCATCAAAATATAAAACTTTCAACAGAGCACCGCGTTGCCAACAAGCACCTAGCCGTTGTAATTCTATCTTCTTTTTGTGTTCATGGAGAACCATTCTACCATAAATTAATTCATTTAGTTCTGGTTTGTTTGATTTGATAATTTGATTTTAAATTTAGTTCGATTTATTTGCTAGCAAATATTGAAATCCAAAAAAAACGAAAAGAGAATTTGATATTTTAAGCTCGTATCTTTAACCCAAGTTTATGAAAAATCATAAATTAAAAATCAAACCAAACAAAACACCCTTACTATGATAACATATAATGCTAATATTTAGCATTATAGTAGTTATTATTTTTTATTTAAAACTTAATCAAAATAATATTTTTATTTTATTTTTTAAAATTTATTTTTAACATAATTATATCAAAACAATATAAAAATATAAAAAGAATTAATTTAAAGGAAAAAAAAACCTCGGGTACCTAATTTGTTAAAAAGAAAAGAAGAAGAAGAGCCCCGTGCCATCATTGAAACCAGACGACATGGTTTGCACTTTGCACACTGGTCGATATATTGTCAGACATATCATTTTACCATCCTCCAATGCAATAATTAACTTTGGATCAATTATTTCTACGAGTCTGAAATCTCCGTCTATCCAAAAAACATAAATACATCTCACAAACGACAAAATGGCAACAGGTAGAGTTGCTAGCAGCCTGTGACCCGGCCTTGCATGAAAATTTAGGGATTATCTGGTGCGGTAATATTATTGTTATTTTTTAAAAATATTTTTTATATAAAAATATATAAAAATAATATCTTTTTATTTTTTAAAATATATGAAAGTGATACCAAAATATATAAAAAATAATTTTAAATAATTTTTTTTTCTTTTTGTAAATCACCGTTTGTGCGGTCCCAAATAACGCAGCAAGTGCCCGTGTAAATCCACAAAGGAATGGTTCGTAATTACAGCTGTAAGGGGCAATTGACACTTTCTATTATTACTCAACTTAAAGCCTTTCGCACCATGTTCCTGCTTTTGGTCCCGGAAGCATGACCTTTCCGATCTCTCAGTATCCCATTTCATGCTTTTTTGCAGGCTTTTCATGCTCCCAAGGCATACCCACATCATCAGGCACATTTTACCATATACATGCTCAGTGCTGGGCTCATCCCATCAACTTTCACTCTTCAATATAAACAGGAGAAATCCCAGAAAGACATATACAGGAGACACATAGCTGGAGTTAATGATTCCAAACCATTAAGTTCAGCTAAGTTCATACTAGAATATATGCTGTAGAGCTTTATTGGTGGTAGTGACATGCACGCGTGAACTGTCCACATGAAGATGATATTCTAGCTGTTTAATGAATTAAAAAGGCAAAGAAAAGGTGTCATTCTTAACCCAGAAAGGAGAAAAGCAAGAATAAACTGCACTGCATTCAACTTCAATGAAATGAAAAGAACAAAAAAACAGTTTGGATGGTCTTGCGATATTAAAATGGCCGTCCCAAACTCAAACAAGTTCCCACATGAAAAGACATTGCATGTATTGACACGTTGCATATGCAATAAAATCTACTTCCACCCTCGTTCTATCTGATGCAGTGAAGTTTAAAGGTTCATGAACATTGACAAGTTGCCTACACAGGCAACATTCAACAAAGATCAATCCACAATTGGATCAAATTTGATGCAATAAAGTTTAAAGGTTCCTGTTGCTTTGGAATTGACAGCACCCTTAATAGACAAAGTAGATAAACAGAGAACCGCGTGATTTTTTAAGGTAAAAGGACGTGCAATTTCCAAAAAGTTTCGTTCAAACAAAGACAGCCAACACAATCCCACCATCGTTAGAAGAGAGAACACGATAATGCAGATTGTGTCCCACGTAGTCGATTGATGATGAGTTTTTTCCTCTAAAGTAAGTAATCTCCTTGACTTACCAATCTTCAGTCACAGCACTGGTTAGGTATACAACACTGTAAACTACTGTATGATAATTAGCAGAACTTACAAATTCAAGAATTGGTGGAAACCAAAGAAAAAAAGCAACCATAGGGCTCCACATCATGACCTCTTTACCAATCTGAGAAAAGAGTTGGTCCACATGAACTGCAAACCAAAGAACTCAACAAAATTCCAATTTGACCTGTGTTTTTAGCGATTGTACTTACATTTCCTTTAAAAACTGTGCAGTTGGGATAGCATGGGGACAAGCTCGTCACTTGAAGGCCTATCTGCAGGCATTTCTGATTGACAAACAACAGCAATTCTCACTGCCATAAGCATCTCATCTTCCTCAACTTCTTCCCCAAGAAGACTCTTATCAAGCGCCTCTCGCGCCTCCCCTGCTTGTTGCAAATGTCGAAGCCAACGACCCAAACTACCGCCACTAGCTGTTTCCCCAAAGAATGGATCTGTAGGGTCTCTCCCAGTTAGCAAAACACCCAATATCATCCCAAAGCTGAAAACATCACTTTTATCCGAGTACCTATCGAAATTGGAAATATCATTCATCTTTGTTATATAACCACATAAAGAAGTTTTAGCTTTAAAACAAAGCATGCATCAGAAATAAAAGAAAGCAATCATGCATATCGTAAAAAAATAAAAGCTAAAGATCATGGCTGAACACATTCTAAACCCCAGCAAATTAGCATCAAGAAATCCCAATAAAAGCATATCAGGTGGAGACCTCTTAAAGGTACTTTAGCTAAGAGAGATTAATTTTGTTTATAAAGGTGCTTAGCGAATTCCATTTGCTTCCCATTCGTTTATTAGCGAGATTAGCTTTCACTTTAGTCAGATGATTCATCTTGTTTACAGCCTAATAAAACAGTTGAATCTTCAAAGACACCAAAGAGAACCATGAAGCAAGTCAAACGTTAATATAATTAACTATCAGATTATTAAGCTGCCAAAAGAAACGCAATAGTTAGAAACCATTCAGATGCAGAGACCATGCATAGTGATGAAGATGAAGCTCCCACATGTTTGAACTTTGAAGCATCACAATTACAAGTCATCGAGTCATATCATAATTACCGCTGAATAGAAGTGCAGCAAATTAATTTCATGTACCTGCAATCTTGGAAACACTCAGGAGCACTATATCCAGACGTAGCTCTATCCAAATTAGGCGTAAGCTTAGCCAGTCCAAAATCAGCCAACCTTGGTTCAAACTCAGCATCCAAAATCACATTCCTGGGCTTCAAATTATAATGCAAAATCTGAGGGGCGCATTCGAAATGAAGATACCTAAGCCCTTTAATAACCCCAACGGCAATCCGAAGCCGAACTTCCCATCCAAGTTGCAACTCATTCTCTCTCACTCTATTCATTGCATCTTCAAGACTCCCGGTTGGCACATAATCATAAACCAAAGAGAACCTATCTGGCTCGCGAACATAAGCCCTTAAACTCATCAGATTCCGATGTCTCAAACTAGCTAGCATTTCCAGCTCCTGCTGTATCCTTCTCTTTACTGATTTGCTCTGCCTCTCAGGGGAGCCAATCTCAAATGGCTCGAACCTCTTGACAGCAATGGTTAGCCCATTGTCCAGTGCAGTCCTGTAATACTTTCCATTGGAGCTTGAACCTAGCAATTGATTCTCATTTTCAAGAGCTGATTGAAGACTTTTAGGAGTGATTTTTGGAGAAAATATAACTGGGCCTTTGAGAATCGGAGTTCTCTTCATGTACCGGACCAAGAAACGGACTGCAAAAGCAAAAACAACGGCTCCTATTAATCCAGTCAAGACTCCTAAGAAGATGCTTACAAGTATTCTCTTGAGTCCATTCTTGGATTGGGTTGGAGTAGAAGGAGATGGAGGTGTGACTTTACTACTTTCTTGACATTGTACACTTGCGTAGTACAAGCAAAGAACGAACAGAAAAAGCAGTGAAGCTGTGACTTTGCTATTGCTAACTCGAAGACTGTATCTTCTTTTCTCCATTAGGACCTAAAAGGCCTCAAGACCTCCCACAGGACCCTATAAATGATACCACAAGCTCAACAAAATCTCCACAGCCCACATCTTCAAAACTCCTTCTAACTCAAGATTTTCGCTTAAACCCAAGAACCATTAATCATAAAACTTCAATCTTTAGCATTCTCAAGGACACCAAGTCCAAGGAGCTTGAAAACGAGAAACCCAGGAGTTTCAAGAGGACCAGTTTCTTAAAGAAACCCCATCATATATATTAAGCCATATTTGTTAAGAGAACTTTTTTCCAAGTGCTGGAAACTAAGGGATAATATGAGATAAAAATCGAATCCCAACTCAAAATCTTCACCAGAAAGAAACCGAGAATCTTAACGTCACTGATTCCCACTTCTTCGGTGAATTTCACACTAAGAGAGCTGCACTCACACTGTACGCATTGGTTACTGCCCCCAAAATACACCACATTTCACCAAGGAAAAGGTCTTCAACAAACCCCAGAAACACAAAAACATCAGAAATGATATAATCTTCTTTTCTTCTAATAGTAAGTCAGAGTAGTGACTATTCGTTTTCTTTGACTACCTCAAGAACAAAATCAAAAGGCCCTCAACTGCTTGCTGTTATAAAGAAAGAAAACAGTTAATATAATACTAAAAGTAGCAGGTAGAGAAACAAAAAAGAACTACAGCAGCTACTTACTAACTAAAGCCTCCTTCTATGGGAGTCTTTTTCTTTTTCAGTTTCTCTCTCTAGAAAATAAACAACACATTCAGTGTGTGAGACTCTCTCGCTCGCTCGCTCGCTTTCTCGATTTTCTTACAAATGAGAGAGGGAAGGGGACTCTCAATCTTTCTTTTGTTTCTCTTTCTCATGAGGACAAAACTTGGTAGGGGTGTTAGAAAAAAAGAAGAAGAAGATTTCGTTTATAATATTTGTATTATTTGATGATTCATCAAACTCGGAAAATATAAATATTATTAATGATAATAAATTAAAAATTTTAAAAACAAATATTGCGGAATAAATAATAAATTATATTTTTTAAAATCTAATTAACTCGATTTAACTTATATATTATTTTATTTTTTTGTTTTTACATTTAATAAGATACAGAATTAAAATTTATTTTTATTTTATTTAAAAATATTTTTACTTTAAATTTCTTGTTATTGGGTTTTCTTGTAAATTTTTTTAAGATAATAAAAGGTAGTTTATCTTTTTACCCGAGTAAAAAGATGTAATAATTTAAGGCATGAAAATTATATTTAAGGTATCATGATAATTATAATTAACAAGTTTGTCTAATATTATATTCAAGCAGCCCAAATTAAAAAAAAAAATTGAATAGATCATATTTTTTAATTTATAAAATATCCAAAAATAAATTGAAAACAATTTTAAATCCATCCTCAACAATCCTAAAACTTGGGGTTCCCTTCCCTTCCCGCCTTTCAGAAGACCAGAGCAGAGCTGGGTCCATAGCCATGTAAGGACAGGCATCACTCGTGTCCTTATCACCAGGCCGAAAGCGAAACATCGAACTCTGTTTGGGTGCGAGCGAGCGAGGGACAGCGTAAAGGAGGAGTTCATTTGTTGATGTCTTGATGAGATCTTGACCGTTGATATGGCAAGGAAGGAACATCACGGGAATCTGTGCTGGAATGAGGTTTTTACTTTTTATGATTATTAAACAAATGCCACTGTCTTATCGTAGGATTTGTAATTGTATATATTTCTTTTCTTTTCATCACCCGAGAAGAAGTGCATTTCCCTGTCGTTCTTTCTTTCTTTATATATATATATATATATATATATATATATATAATTATTCCCTCAGTCACAGCTATTATTATTGATGCTATTGTTGAATTTCCTCATATTTATCATATGTTGCTGCTAAGTTATCTCCATTAATC
>Ga0307517_10013766_pt1 | contig 10955 bp, 8 predicted proteins | sample 23_EM_MG_FD_194515 | JGI IMG/M metagenome (GOLD analysis project Ga0307517, IMG submission 194515) | Populus trichocarpa ectomycorrhiza microbial communities from riparian zone in the Pacific Northwest, United States - 23_EM | ecosystem: Host-associated > Plants > Roots > Unclassified | place... | reverse complement strand
TTACAATTGGAATAAGGTGTTAATAAGGATCATTAGTGAGACCCAGGCTAGTTGATCAAGTGAACGCACGCATACATCAATAATGACGAATTGCGAGCACTAAAGAGACTTGCACATGGCTTATAATTAAGTCCAAGCAAGTGTACTTAATATGCAAGCACTCTTAGAGTCATAACCTTAAGTCCCACTATCAATAATGAAGTGTGGCCACGTCATCTAGTAACTACAAAGCATATCAATGGGTGTTACTACATATGTGCGCATGTAACAAAGGGAAAGGGGACAAAAAACTCAAAAACACGAGCAGAATGAAGCCAGACCCTGATAGAGCTTAGGGGCTGCTGCGTGCATGCATTTATGTCCAAATTAGGCAATGCGCACAGGCACAGATGATAATCCAAGTTGAGGATGGATCACATCAGACAAATAATGATTGCAACCAATCAAAAAGATACCTGCGCGGGTTCAACAGCCACGTGCCTATACCAATAGCTGTTCTATTGAACCGGTAAACTATGCTCGCAATAACCATTTTGTATTGTTCCTGTTTCTCCGTTTCTGTTCCATCTTATTTCACATTCAACATCTTATTTCACGTTCATTTGTAAAAGCCTTGGCTCGTAAACAGTATAAATACGCTCGCAAATCAAGTAGTACAGCAGTTAATTGCCCTTGCTCGCATTAGCAAGCAGTGTGTTCAATTAGACTCTAGCAGTGTGGAGTTTGAAGCATAGACTAGTGTGTGATTAGTTCACGTTAGAGTCGAGTTGTGAAGCGTTGTGCTCACATTTTGGAGCAGTCCAAGTGCTCGCGTTTTGTGATAGTCTCGTTACGTTTCAAGACTTTAGCTTAATAGGCTAGTCTTTCGTTCTCATAGGCGCACTAGACGTAGGTGCCAGCGTCACATCACATACAGACTCACTAGATGTAGGTGTAGTCTTCGATCGTTCGCTCACATATGTATTCGTTGTCTCATAATCAAGGTGCTCGCACTTGTGATTCTCGCACATTGTCTGTTGTATCTTTGATACAGTTTTGAAGTCCCATATAAACATGTATTACATTTGCACATGCGCTTTGTTTTACAAGCAATAAACATTTATTGCAACTCTATCAAACAGTTACAAACCTTAGATTTGAAGTCCCTGTGAGATCTATTCTGTGCATACCACAGAAGTCTCCCCTCACACTATTAGAACATGTGATTTGTGTTTTTGAGATTGGTGTTGATTTGGTGTTGGTGTTTGTGGGTTTTGGCTTGTTCTAGATCTGCTCACATTTGCCCTTTTCACCCCATAGCAAAGATCACGCTCTTCAACACTATCAGCATTTCAAGTCCATTAGCTCAGATGGCACTTGATTTCTTATCTGCCCTTGGTACACAAACAATATACTACCAATGCAATTCATTGCTAATGGATGATATATACTACAGCCTCTTCTTGTGATGTGAAGCTTGGATTTTCCTGTGGTGGCCTAACAGTGTCAGTAACCAAGCTTCAACATTCCCTGTCAGATGACTCAATGCAGGCATCCACTGTTCTCCATGCCTGGAGTGAAATTCCTGGCCTTATACCTGAGGCCGACATAACCCAATTATTCAAAGATAAGTCTTGCCATTTGACAGGCAAGGAGAAAGAGAAGGGCACAGGGAAAGATAGATGCTATATATATTCTGATTCAGATGATTCTAGCGAAGAGTAGATATTGTATATTTTAATATTTATATATACAGTTACCTGGGGTGATCTGCATCCAACAGGTTACCTGCAGATGTACAGGTACCTGATCTGTGGGCACAGATCACCTATGGGAATTTATTCATACAAATCCAGGTTGCATTTTTTGGTTTGAAAATACCTGCAGGTCAGGTGTGGGTTGACCTACAGGTTAACTTGTGAAGTGCCCTGCTCTTTGATGCCTATGTTTCAATGTACAAGGCATGCAGTTATCCTATTATAACTAGGGATTATCAGGGATAACCCTGGGGTATTTCAGCTGTACCCTTACCCTACCCCTTGAAAACCCTTACCCTTGATTGAGGGTAAGGGTTTTTGTGGGTTGGGGTAAGAATTTCTGAAAACCCATGGGTTTGCTTAATTACCAAGGGTTTTTATCTAATTTAATGAAAAATAATCTTTTTAAAATAATTATTTTTATTTTGAATAATGAAATATACTGAAATTACTCTTATTTTGTGTATTATATTTTTATATGAACCAAAAACAATAATTTCAGAGGTTAAATTATTATTTTTGATGATAAATAACATAATTTATGCAGATATTTTTCTACTTGTCAATACCCCTGACCCCTGCCAGGGGTAAGAGTTTTTCAAGGGTATGGAAATTCATACCCTGACCCTTACCCTCACTTACTCTACCCATAACCCCTGGGGGTACAAAAACTCCTGATAATCCCTAATTATAACACTGTGCCTCAGGTTACCAGGAGGCATGGAGTTGTCAACTCACTTATGCTGTGCCTATTGTACACACAAGATGCAGAGTTGTCAACAGTTATCTCACACATATGCCACCTTGCTGGTGACCTGAGGCACAGAGTTGTCAGCTTATCTACATATGCCATGCCTCTTATACACCCAAGGCACAGGGTCATCAACTAACATGACACATGTGCACACCTCTGGAAGATGCAATGTGTGGTGTGTGGCTGTCCACCACCCTACTATACACCTGCATGGTGGCAATGGACATTAAATATTACTTTCCAAAGTCTATTTACAGGGTATATATGTGGGATATAGTATGTTATTCAGGCCAGAAGGCTGGCCATACTGCCTCCTAACCCTGAATGTTTTACTACCTGGTTCTAATAATCAATTAGCATCAAGGTATTTGTTCGCACTGTTAGATTTTTCGCTTTTCTGGAGCCATCTATTCCACTATAATCTTTGGTAGTCTTAGAAGGTACCCACAGAAGTCAGGAAACTTTGTCTATAATATAATGGTGGCTCATAAGGTAGGGGACATCCATATCCCACCAACGTCACCTGACGTGACTGATGGGTGACGGTGCTCGCCAAATCTGGACAAAAAGGTCTCGGAGACACATTGGAAGGCCATTCCGGAACCATCAAAAGCGAAATCGTGGAATTTGCTTCCTAGAATTTGTAGATATATGTATTTAGAATAGCTGTCATAAATTTGAAGCAATTCCGGCCACTATTGGCCAAGTTATTTCAACCGGAAACAAAAGACTGATCAAATGACTGATGGTGATTGCCTTATCAACACGCAAACTCCCTTGAAATGACATTCATGGGATCGAAAACTTCACGCTGTCTACTTAAACAATGCCTGCCTTCTCCAGGTCATCCATGATGCTTACCGGAAGCACACGATGTCCCCAATACTTCCTTGCTGCCCATGCTGCTTGACAGCCATTCAGTCCCTGCTCATACGCGTCCATAAATCAATGGGATCGGGTCGTGAACTTGTGCATGGAGGTGAGTGGAACAGCTTCTAGTGCGTCCAACGCGTTTTTCTCAAGGTGGTCCTCTCGAGATGATTCTGGATTTAATCGGTAAATCCGTTTTGCAAAGCCCCAACACTGCTCGATGAAGTTGAGCTCGCAATGGAATTTGGGGAGGAAAATCACCAGAGGGGATATTGGCGAAATCAGGCTGATTATAAAGAATGCGGCGACAGCAACAGCTTGTAGCCCCAGGTACGCACTTGAAACCTTTGCATTCTGCATGAACCTTGGCCATGTTTTGAAATCCCCTTTCCTCAAGAATCGTCACCATCCCCTTGAAAACGCCAGCGTGGGGATGACCCTCAGGGAAGTACAGCAGCTGTGGCCTTCCATCTGCAAATCATGCATTCCCCATCCTGATCTTCACTTTCTGGTATGAACCATTGGTGTTGCAAACAGGCTTTTGGGTGATAGGATCACGCTTTGTGACCTCAATGCCCCAATTGCTTCCTTCCTTCGGAGTGTTCTTTGGCATTCGACGGGCTGATAGTGAATCCTCAGGGCGTTTGAGGTGCGTCGACGCATTGTCGTAGATGAAAACATGTTCATATTGTGGCCAACATTCCCTGCAGATCCTGATGGCCTCCTCGGCCTGCAATTGGATGTCATCGCTCGTGAAATAGCCGTCTTTCGCCTTTCCCGGCTTCATGACTCGCCGTGCTGACTGCTTTCCATCAGGGGACCTCAGCCATCCGAAATCTGCTGAAACGAAGTCGGCAATCATGAGTGAAGCGCCTTCTCCCTTCTTGTATGGCTTCGCAGGTGCATCTTTATGGTACCAGCCTTTCTTTCGCCGATCATGCGTGTAGAAGATGGATTCATCATGGAATCATGTAATGATGCACAAACCTGGCATCTTCGGTCCTTGCTCAGGTTCGGCATCCAATCCAATCCAACTTTCCATCCGATCCTGAATTCGTCTCCACTGGGGCAGAAAAACCTGCTCTCAATAGTAAACAACATCCTCCCTTTCGTGTCCATCGGCATACTGTCCTTTTTTTGGGCTAGACCAGCGGTATCCTAGAATGTTCAGGTATCTTCGGGCTGTGCGTTCACTAATCTGTTTCTCGATTCCATGCTTCGAGCGCACATCCTCGCGAGCCAAAAAGTCCATAAGTTTTTTTGCTGAGATTTCCTTTCCAATCTCCTGAAGGTAGAGGTTGATGTCGTTGCAAAGGTCCTCATCGACGAGCATGGATTCGTTCCAGTCACCATATGGATTTATGGGGAGAATGGTACGATCCTTTATAAATTGGCGTGTAAGGCGCCGAATCCGACGAGCACAGTGTAACCCTTTCCCAAGTGCCATGGAAGCCTGAAGAGACGATGCGGACCATGCATCGTAGGTGAAGGATTGCTCGTGGGTGTAGAAGTTGAGCATCGTTCACATCCCTTCCATACGGCTTCTAACGAAGGAGTCCAGTCCTGGGTCGACATGGCCATGACCAGTTCTTTGTGCTGGGTTCAATAGCTGTTTGAGATCCTCCAGTGCCTGCTTTGCAACTGGCTGCAGCGGGGCTTCACGCTCCTTTCCTGGCCTTTCCTCTCCAGTTGAAGGTGCTGCCCCAGCTGCTGTTCCGCTTGTGTTCCCAAGGTTCTCCTCCATGTCTGAATCCCAGTCTTCTTCTTCTTCGTCGCAATCGAACTTGTCATCTGACTCTTCAATGTCCAAGAGATCGGGAAGGTCTTCAATGTCGTCAAACAGATCCTCAGGGTCAGGTCCAGTGTTGACTTGAAACTCATGAAAATGGTGCTCTGGTGGGCCATGGTCTTCTTGAAGAACATTGCATTGAAATACTGGCTCAAGTCCAAGTAATTGTTGTTCCTCTATGCCCAAATTCATCCCCTGGCCTCTCGAAGACCCTTCGCGACACATAGGTGCAGTCTATTATGGAGTTAGTAAGAGTTTCTCCCTTGAAATTTTCAATTTCCTGCACCAGGCTCACATTTGTGTTCTCTTTTCCTGGTCGTGGCTGGGGATGGTCGTGCTTCTGCTTCTTCATAGGGTTTTCATCCTTGCTCTTCCTCAGATTATCAATGCTTGCTAACGTAGATCGCTTTCTTCGACCCATTGTTTGTGGATAGGAGCAGTAGTTGTTGAGCGCAACGCGTTGAGATTTGACGTGTAGGCAGATGATACCCTTGTTCAGCTTATTTCTCGTGCAAAATTGTGAATTTTTTCAAATGGTCGCAAATTTACGTGTAACAGGACATTTATTACGAAATCTAGGAGCCATATTTGGCATATCATAAAGTGGCAAGTTTTAAACACAATATTAATGCTCAATTAAGAGGTATCAGCCCGATTTGGATACTGTCACATTCCGCATGTGACGTTGGTGGGATATGGATGTCCCCTACCTTAATGGCTGAAAATATATAAATATGCTCTGCCAATCTAGGATTTCTGAGTTTATTTGGGTTGAAATATGGAATTCCTAAGGTCTGTGTTATCATAACCTGGACTGTTCACTCAAAAAGTACCTATAATGGATTTTGTCATTAATGGAAAATCAGGGAACTGGACAGAATGAATGGACATTGTACTTAGAGTAAAACAATTACAGGAATATGATCTCATGCTTGACAGACAGAACATGTAGGTTTAGTTTGCTGATGGACACCAGAAATAACAACTTCAGTATCGATCATGACAAGAACACTTCCCATCTTTCATAACATGCATCCTCGACCTGTCCCAATGATGGATCGAAATGGATTCAAAAATGGTAATCTGCTTCGAGGCCTCATGACAGGCATCACATATCCTAAGGTTCTTCTTTAGGGTAATGTGTCTCATGCCCTGCGTGACGGCATATGCAAGCGCGAGTTTCTCGCTGTGCTGGCACCGGATGGACTCATCACTGATGCCACATAACCCCAACCAGCGACTCCATTCCTTCAGCTTCTGTTCTATAGCACGTCTGGCAGGTACGAGCGCAGGCGGGATCTCCCGTACATAGAACACATGTATTTCGCCATTGTCCATCGTTAGCGTGACCGCACCCCGCTCTTTCATGAGTCCCTTCCTCAGCCTCTCCTGTTGCATGCGGAGAGCAGCCATGGTGTCACCACAGGCATTGTAGATGTCAGACATGAGGACGTATGCCGACGCACGGTGTTCAGGGGAGCCTAGCCTCTGAATGGCTGCAAATGCGGTCTGCGCGACTGGAAGATTTTTGAAACGACGACAGGGACCGAGCACTGTCATCCACATCACGTCATCCTCTCCAACCCTTTGGCACTTGGCGCGGTCGATGATCGCGAGAGCCGATGCAAAGTCCCCACTACGCGCGTAGCCGTCCACGAGGGCGGTGTATGACTGTATGCTAGGAGTTTGGGATCCGTGCATTTCTACTTGTTCCAACAACGCGTGGGCTGCATCGACGTTGCCCGAATGGGAGAAGGCGGTGAGCGCCGCAGTCACCATGTACGAATTGAGGGAAGCGGGAGGAATGTGCTTGAGTAGTTCTAGCGTCTCGCCGTCGGCACCATACATAGCAAGTACTGACAACATGCTTCCAGTCACAACTGGGAGGTGTGCAAGGCCCATGTTCCTAGCTTCCTGCCAGACCTGATGCGCGACCGCTTTATTGCCCGCTCGGCCGCACAAAAGCAGATATTGAGCCATGACATAGCACAACTCCTGATCTCCGTGCCTAACGTGCAGTCGTGGTGCAGCCCACTGCCATACTCGGCCCGCCAAGTCCAAGTTGTGACGTACATGGGACACTTTGAGCAGCACACCGATGGTGCGCGGGTCAACTTCAGTTGGACAAGGTTGCTGGAGCAGCTTGTGCACAAGTCGAGCCTCTTCTTCACTTGAGTCGATGCCACTATGAATGACGCGGGCGTAGTCCGTGGTGGTCAAGGGAGTGTTTCGGGCCACGAGGAGGCGAAAGGCGTTGAGCGCCACTGCACCATTCTTGTGCCTTGATGCGTTTCCGAGTACTGCCCTAAGGACCCCTTCCCAGACGTAAGGGATGTCCTTGGGGGAGATGCTTGCGAGGAGGGTGCCCGCCAACTGTGGGTCGTCGACAGAGGGACCAGCACTGACGTGGGCGGCTGCCGATAGCAATTGCCAGGGGATAGTGCCTTCGAATCTGTGGGCAGCCTCGTTAATGATTTCTCGTACTTCTCGCGAGTTCTTTGCCTTGCGCAAGAGGGAGGTTAGAAAACCCCCGCCCACACTCCCGTCCCGGTTTTCGGCGAGGTCGACGTACTTGAGTAGTCCTTTCCGTGGAGGGCCATTATGGATGCGACCAACCAGGAAAAGACTTTTTGACATGCAGTGACGTGCAACGGCGTGAGCGATGTGCATTTTGTACATTATTGATAGTTCGGAAACCGCACTTGCGTGACTTTACATAGGTTATCAGAACAACTCATACCAAACAACAACACACAACGAGATTGATGTCGTCATTTCGCCCGACAATCTTTCATCCTAACTCTCTTCAGCCCTGTCTAGTTCTTCGTATATCTGGCCATGGAAACCTACAATTCTGACAGGTACGCATTATTTGCTTTCGCACCCTCGATTTTGCTTATTTCATCCGCCCACGCCCAGGTCTATTTTGTTACTCCGACTGGGCGAGTTCTCCAGAACCCTCCTTCTCTGTCGTGGATGGGAAGAGGCTCCATATACCAACAATACATGCAACATGGTAAGCGTTATACCCTTTCCTCACCCTCTAATCCACGTTGATGAACTATCGGCTTATCATGTTAGTCCTCTGTCCACTACAGGATTTCTTGACCTTTCAGTCCGAAATGGATGCGAACCTGTCTATAGGTCAAATGGTGATGTGCATCTCAGATAAAATGGCCAGGTAAGCGTTCTCTCTGTTTCCTCTTTAATGCCTGCCGACACCCCTCTTTAGTTCCCCTAAATCATCCCTGGACTATCAAATCCGGTTCCGCAAGTACGATTTACATCCTCAATCCCTTTCTGGTAACGACAACCACCCCGTTCGTTAACGACTACTGGACTTGGAGTTTTTCGAAGATGTGCCAGATGCGCACACTGGTTCCACTGGCAGTGGGGAGGGTGGAACAAGACGTAAGGAGAAGGACGCGAGGGAACAGGAAAACGTGTAGAAAGGGGAACGAGAGCGCAGGGTCTGTAGCGGGGATGAAAGTTAGCTTAGGTGCGTGTTTTCCTTCCCTCCTCAACCGCCGCTACTGCAGCATCAACAGCACCCCAAAGTCGACGTCCCATCAGCACCGCTCGTTTATGAGCAATATATCCCCGCACCGACACCTACAACCACAACCAATTGTTTCAGTAGCGAACGACTCCAACTACAATGAGGAATTGAGTTCCAAACGCCACACCGGAAAATCCGCAAAAACCAACCTCCTCTGCGTCCCTGTGAGCAGTCGCGTAGCATGCTTCACCACGCATGAACGACGACCGCCCAGGTCCCAACGTAGCATGTTCATAATCTCCTATAATACAGTTGGCTGGGGGCTGGTATTGCACCCGTTGAGAGTCCTAGTGATGTGCGGGCCCGGCTCGGCCTGAAAGGGCTTGGGCTCGGCTTTTGAGAGCCTGGGCTCGAGCCCGAGCTTTGAGCCTTGAGCGAGCCGCGGCTTGTGGGTATAAAAGTGTGAGATATCATTTGACAGTCAAATTTTCGAAAACATATTCCTAGCGTACTCTATCTAATAATCACTCTGAGTCCACCTCGTCAACGAGAAGGGTGTCCCAACTGAATTCGTCTGCAATTGATACTGCATCAGTAGCCTTACCAAGCTCCTGATCAATAAGATCGTCCTCCAACTCCTTCTCCTCCTGAGCCACGTTGAGAACCTCACGAAACAAAATGTCTTGATGAATGAGACATTTGATGCACTCAAGTGCTTCAAAAATATCCCCTTGAAGTCGGTTGCGGCGCTTGCTTATTGTGATTCCTGCAGTCGAAAAGGTTTACCTCCCGTTTTGCTGGGTTGTTATCTTGCCGGAAAACGCCGAAATGTTCTTTTTTGAGGCCATTTCGCCTCCCTTAAGCCACACAGTAGCCCTCACCCTCTGTAATGTCGCATACAGGTAGAAATAAGTAATTAGAATAAAATTGCCGATTCAAAATTGTGCACGACGTGCTGTAAGGTAATAGCGAGCTCCGGATGTTATCTGCCACTGCCAATTGCAGATGATTGGGACCCTTGTTATCTGCCGGTTATCTGCCAACACAGCCACCTCACCAATGGTTCACATCTTTGTTCTTCGTGTCTCTGAGAATTTCGGTAAGCACTTCCCTTTATTTTCTTTCTCATTTCTATCTCTTAGCGCCTTCTGACCTATTTTAAAGCAAAATCATCGGTTTACCTCCTGTTTTCTGGTAAGTTATCTGCCTGAACAACGCCAAAATGTTCTTTTCTGAGACCATTTCGCCTTTCTTAACCCACATAGTCACCCTTACCCTCTGAAAATTTGCACATAGTTAGAACTAAGTAATTCAAATGAAATTGTCAGTTCAAAATTGCGCACAATGTGTTGTAAAATGGTCGCGAGCTCTAAACTTCGTTATCTGCCACTGCTAATTTTGGATGACCAAGACCCTGCACCACTACCTCGCCCGCAAGCCTTCCGTATTTCCTACACATAGGTGGATGTTCTTGCTCTGAAAATTTGCGGTCAAATAACAATCAAATAATATGCATATTTATGCATGAATCCGTGTCTTTGTAATTTTAATAATATATGTTGAAATGGGGGAATTGTGCTTGCAACCACATGATTGGATAGGCTCGCTGCCATCCTCATTCTCACATTGGGGATTCGTTACATAGCCAGGAAATAAAATACAATAATATTTTTTACGATCCGCTACGTAGTATTTTGGGGCAGTGGCCAAATACATATTTGACTTAAAGCAGATTTAGTTCAAAAACTGTATTTTTGATCGAACAAACAAATCTCACTGTTACTTCTCACATCTATCTAGGGATCCGCGCGTGTTAGCGAGCGGGAGAATTTTTCGAAAGTCCATAAAATAAAAAATCATATTTCAGAGCATCTCCTTAATCCACTTACAACGGCTTAACCCGATGAGACTCGACTCCAGTAACATGGCTATGTAACCACGTGATCTTCTTACTTGTAATACTCAGCATTTCTCGTCCTTGTTCTGGCTTCCACAGTTAAGAAGAAAATGTAAAAATATTTCAGACGATAAAAATCATATTGAAGAGTGTAATTCATAAATTTCAGCATGAAAGAGCAAGAATTGAGCTCAAATATTCTATATTTCAATGGAAACAGCAAATATCAGAAGAAACCGCACGCGCAGGTGCGCGAGAAAAAATTGTACTGTCAGTACAAAGAATGGCATTTTATTAATATTTAGCAATGTTGAGCACCTTCCAATCGAGAGGGTAGCCAGGGGAAGCGATGCTGACTAATCCCCTCCATTTCTTTCTTTTCGATTTCTTTTTCTTTCTTTTCCTTTCTT
>Ga0307517_10013764_pt1 | contig 10955 bp, 8 predicted proteins | sample 23_EM_MG_FD_194515 | JGI IMG/M metagenome (GOLD analysis project Ga0307517, IMG submission 194515) | Populus trichocarpa ectomycorrhiza microbial communities from riparian zone in the Pacific Northwest, United States - 23_EM | ecosystem: Host-associated > Plants > Roots > Unclassified | place... | reverse complement strand
ATTGAAACAATAAAAATAAAGCTAAAGGTGTATGAAAATTTTTAAAAAATAAAGTTATGTTGGCCCAAGGAAATAGAGTTTAATTGGGCCGAAAGCTTTCTCTCGTTTGTGGACTTGGTTAGGCCGATAACTCTCATTTATGAGCTCGTCATCGAAGTTTATAATAATAATCGATCTTGGACAACGACTAAGAACAAGGCTTCATTGATAGACATATCCAACGGGTAACGAAGGCCCAGCTGGATTGGGCCACAGAGGCCTAATATTTACAAAAAAGGAAGGCGTGTGTTGATGTCTTCTTGCATGAAAGGAGAAACAAGGCCAGTTCAGATGAGGTTAGGTCTCTCTATCTTGTAAAACAGAAACAGAGGCACACCTGAAGACAGCAAAATCATCTCTGTTTCGAATTCAATTCAATCAAGCACAACCATGGCTCATTGTCTCACAATCAACAATGTAAGGTTCCTGTCTATGCCTCTGTCTCTGTCTCTGTCTCTATGTTCTTTTATTTGAGAAATTTTTTTCATAATTTTCAGTTTTGATGGCCTGTCATTTCCCTTCGAGCTCTTCACTACACCCCAAAACCACCATAAAACCCCACCAAATCCCACTAAGAACCATCACTTACCCTTCCATTAGATGCAAGAAACAAGACCCAATTCTTGAGAATGATAACAAAACTGAAAATACCAATAAAAAAACCCATTTCAGTTTTCTCTCTTTACCCATAACTCTCACTATTATCTCCACCTCTCTCACTCCACACCCTGCCTTTGCTGCCACACCAACACCCAAAACTTACCATAAAAAGAAAACCTTAAAAAAGACACAACAAGAAGCCTTGACACCGGACCAGCTTAAACAATGGTCTCAGAATCTTCCAGTTGTATCCAATAGAATACCATATACTCAAGTTTTGATTTTAAAAGAGAACAACAAGCTTAAGCATGTAATTAAAGCGCCTAATGCTTCTTTAAAACAACGTCCGGAGGCTGTTTTAGTGGTTTTAGATGATAATCAAGTGTTCAGGACTGTCTTGCCCTCGTTAGAGAGTAATAGGAGGTTTTGGGATTCATGGGATGAGTTCAAGATTGATGCTTTATGTGTGAATGCATATTCCCCTCCGGTTAAGAGACCTGAGCTTCCTAAGCCATATTTAGGATTTTTGTGGAAAGTTCCAGAGTTTATGCTGTCGAGGTTAAAGCCTAAGAAGGAGTCCAAGAGAGCTATGGAGTTGAGGATGGCCAGAGAGGAGTTTAAGAGGCAAAGAAAGGAGGAGCTGAAGAAAATGAGAGAGGAAAGAGAAATAATCGAGAAGGCAATCAAGATGCAAAAGAAAGACGAGGACAGGAGGAGAAAGAGGGAGACTAGGACAAAGAAGTATGAAGAGTCATTGCGTGATGCTCGGAAGAATTATACAAGAATGGCAAGTATGTGGGCAAATTTAGCACAGGACTCAAATGTGACAACTTTGTTAGGGTTGGTGTTTTTTGTAATATTTTATCGTACAGTGGTGCTTAGTTATCGGAAGCAGAAGAAGGACTATGATGATCGGCTCAAGATTGAGAAGGCAGATGCTGAAGAGAGAAAGAAGATGAGGGAGTTAGAGAGGGAGTTGATGGGTATTGAAGAAGAGGAAGAAGATGAGAGCGTGCCTGGGAAAGCGGAGCAGAATCCATATTTGAAGATGGCTATGCAGTTCATGAAGTCAGGAGCACGTGTTAGGCGTGCACATAATAAGAGATTGCCTCAGTACTTGGAAAGGGGTGTGGATGTGAAGTTCTCTGATGTTGCAGGACTTGGGAAAATACGTCTTGAACTTGAGGAGATTGTGAAATTTTTTACACATGGAGAGATGTACCGCAGGAGAGGAGTGAAGATCCCAGGTTAGTTTTTGGAAAGCCATTGTATGCAATTTTAATGATTTTTTATTTGAACTTTCAGTAGGATTTGTTTTCGTGGCTTGTCATCTCATTTATGTTCTTTATCTAGTTTGAGGATTTGGTTGAGAGGACCTTACATTTTATGTTATTGTTCTTGTTTTAATTACATCAAACACTGCACTTTTTCTCTGCATGTTGTGGAGTCACTTTAAACATTCAATTTGGAAGTGGATTGTGCAGATAAACTTCCCTTGTGCAGAACTTGTTAAATAAAATTAAAAGATAAAAAAAAGCAGCACAGATTGAACTATCATAGCAAATTAACATTTCACACTAATATGCTGCCTTGCAGGCATTCATTCTTTCATGAGTATTAAGTAATAAAAAAAACTCAAACATAACTTTTACAGACAACGTCGTAGAGGCATAAAGGACTGGAAATAACAGCTTGCTTTTAGCAAAATTATCATAGACTATTTGTGATATTCTCTTTAAATGCTTGACGTTCACTATGTAAGTTCTATCCAACACATTCTTTTGGTTGCATCTCAAATTACATGACCTCATATACTGGTATGAATCTTCCCTTTGGTCAATTTCTGGGATGATTACAGACACTAGATTTGATCTAGTTGAAGTTTACTGGAGATTCTTGAGGATAGAGTATTCTGTGCTATTAAATGTTTTTGAAAGCAAGAGATGAAAGGGATATGGAGCGAAGAATTATGTTTTATTTATGTTTGTGATTCCTATGAATTTTCATTGCCAATTAGATTATTTTTATGAAGTCATTATGCTTGTGATCCTGTGTGCATGACTTGTCCGCTTGAATCCATTTTTCAATCAGGTGGCATACTTCTTTGTGGTCCCCCTGGGGTGGGGAAAACTTTACTGGCAAAAGCTGTGGCCGGTGAGGCAGGTGTAAACTTCTTCTCCATCTCTGCATCTCAATTTGTGGAAATATATGTTGGAGTTGGTGCTTCTCGAGTTCGAGCACTTTACCAAGAAGCAAAGGAAAACGTAGGTGTTCTCTTTAGCTTCTCTATTATCAAGGTTCTTCACATGATAGCTTGGAGTGGTATTGCTGATGTTAAATTCTAAACTTGTTCTCACTATGAATTTAGACATGTATTTACCTTTTTTTCCCCCAATGCTTTCAAATTCAAATATAGAGCTGAATATTGTTCAGAATGCAACACCTCTTTTTCAAGCTCTGGGAACTTTAATCTTTTTCACATGTCATCATACTTATTTTTGTTTGCATAGGCTCCATCTGTTGTTTTCATTGATGAACTGGATGCTGTTGGAAGGGAGCGTGGTTTGATTAAAGGTTCTGGCGGACAAGAACGTGATGCCACTCTTAATCAGGTTGGTTGGGGCATATCCTAAACCTGTACTTTTAGACTTCAATGCTGCTGTTTTATGATAAACCTGCATTTGAGGATTGATGTTCAGTTTTCTAATTCCAGCTCCTTGTATCCTTGGATGGGTTTGAAGGTAGAGGGGAAGTGATCACTATTGCTTCCACAAATAGACCAGACATTCTAGACCCAGCACTTGTGAGGCCTGGGCGGTTTGATCGAAAAATATTTATACCTAAACCTGGCCTCATAGGCCGCATGGAAATTCTGAAGGTAATGATTTATGATCTCCATCATGTTTTTGTGTTCTCCTCTTTTTTTCTCCTGTCATTTTCTTTATGGCATTGAGAAACTAGGCCATTCCACGCCTTTTAGCTTCTTTTTATCCTGTTTTATTTTTTATTTTTTTTGGTAATAGGTTCATGCTCGTAAGAAACCCATGGCTGATGATGTGGACTATATGGCTGTTGCAAGCATGACAGATGGAATGGTTGGTGCAGAGCTCGCCAACATAATTGAGGTTGCTGCAATTAATATGATGCGTGATGGAAGGACTGAGGTATTGCCTATTCTTGTAAATTGAAAATCTTACTCCATTTGCCAGTATGATTTCATGTCATTAGACCTGAATTGCTGGAGAGGAGCTGGGAGAAATGGAATGATTTGGACTTTAGGCAGCTTTTAATGTTCTTTGAACCAAGTAGACAGAAAAGCATTTGTGTACTGGGAGGCCTCCCATAAAACTTGATGGAACTGAGACTTCAATTTCCTATTCAGAACATTCTTTGTCTTGGCAATCTAGGAGACAATATTTTTCCGCCCCAAATATTACCTTGACAAGTATAATGTGTTCATAGCCACATCCTATACCAAAATAAACTTTAAGTGTCTGCTTTTGTTATGGTCAGGAGAGGTCCATTTTGTTTTTCTATCTATTCCTAGGAATTATATTGTGGTAACGACATAGCTAACTACTGTTGGGACCAATCATGGTTTGTACACCGTTGTAGATTTAAGTTTGCTTATAATTTATGATCACACTAAAAATCACATTCTATTTAGTCCTCAAAATTTCGAATATAAGAATTCCATGTAGATAAAAACCAGCCACTACTTGGATGTGACCAACCACCTCTAATATTGGCCATTCCACAATATGGATGATCATGAGATTTTGAGTCATCTAATTTTTTATCCTCCTTTACTGCCTCGGCTACTTCATCCCATAAATCATTTTATTTTAGTTTGCATATTTTTTTAATATTGTTTGTTTTTGTGAAGAATTGAAATGTTAATGAAATATTATTTGCCTAGCTGTAAAAAAATGGATATTTGCTTATTTCCTGTGGCTAATTTGTTAGTGATATTATACAGTCTTCTCGGTGATCTTTTGCCCAAATGATTTGATTTATAATTTTAATAATTACTTTTGTGTATAGCATAATGTCAGTGAATAATTTATTGCATCTGTGCAGATTACAACTGATGACTTATTACAAGCTGCACAAATAGAGGAAAGAGGAATGCTGGATAGAAAGGAAAGGAGCCCTGAAACATGGAAGCAAGTAGCTATTAATGAAGCAGCCATGGCTGTTGTGGCTGTGAACTTTCCTGATCTCAGAAATATCGAGTTTGTATGGCTTTTAAATTCATTTTTATTAGTTTTCTCATAGTACTGTTTCTTTCATTCAGTTGCATTCCTTGACTCACTTTTATTCTTGTTTAGAGAGAGATTTTAAGTTAAAACTCATGATGTTTACTTGAAATGCCATTTTTTATGTGTGAGATGGAGAATATAGGGCACAATTCATAGCTTGTTTCTATGTGTAGACAACGTGAGTGCAGAATAACCGCCTAATCATTTTTAAAATCGGTCCTAAATGTACCACATAATTTTTATGCACTTTTCTGAGTCAATGAATATTTGCTCAAGCCTTTTGAGTACTGGTTGTGGTTCTATACAACTGGCATTGATTTTCAAAGCACAATAAAAATGAGAAGTTGCTGGCTTTTTTCAAAAAATAAGTTGGATTAGTTAGACACCTTTTATTGAACTCTTTGAAGATTGGGGAGGATGAATCAAATTCATGGCATATGTTGATGATTTGTATGCATTTTGACAGCTGAACACTTTGATAGTCAGCAAATTTATTTCACATTTTGTTGCCGTTGAGTGGTTAAATAATTTTTCTTTGGACAGACTAATAGATTTAAGAAAGAAAGAGAATAGATTCTGCCTGTTCTTTGTTTGTAACCTTGATTTTAAGGGGATGTTGCTTTTTCTAATGATATATATTGCACATTGAAAAATTTCTCTCATATTCTTGGAAACTCTTGGAAATTCTAATAGAAAATGGTGAAATTCTAGAGCATGACCATGGACAGAGAAGCAGAAATATTTCAAACAATGGACTCTATAGTATGGTGTTAGTCTTTGCTGTGACTTCGGGGTAATGGTGTTTCATTATCATTTGCCCAAAATGATGTTTTAACTTTTAGGAAAAACATTTTAAACGATCAAAACAACTCTACAAAAACTATGGCAAGTTCTTGGGTTTTTACATGTCGAATCTTCCCTGTTATAGGGATAGGGCTTTTCTAGGCTGCAACAGGAGTTCAATTTCTGGTGGTTATCCTTCTGGTTTTCCAATAATGTTTCAAATATTTTAAAATCATCACATCTTTGTATTTGTCATTTGTCTTTAGCTTGGGGAATGTCAGCGTCTTGCCTTTTATTCTGCTTGCTATTGAAATATTTGACTTTGTTGAGATGATTACCTAGAAATTAAACTTGTTGGGTATTTGTGCTAGTATATATCACAAATTGTTCCCATAATAAATGTACTTTGAACCTTAAAATTATAGTATTATACTTATCTATTTATTGGATTAGGTAACAATTGCTCCCAGAGCTGGCAGGGAACTTGGTTATGTTCGGATGAAAATGGATCATGTCAAATTTAAGGAAGGAATGCTTAGGTATATATATCCTTTAACTCTTCAATGTCTTTTATTGCTCAAAGGATAGCCAAATATCAATCATGCCAAACTGTGATTGATACAATAGCACTGTGTTACGATTACTGCAGTAATTTTACTGTTGAAATTGTTTTATGGACTCATATTTTTCTTTTAAGATACCCTCTTGTTTCTTTGTATCATGCAGTCGGCAATCCCTTCTGGACCATATCACTGTTCAACTGGCACCACGTGCAGCTGATGAGCTTTGGTATGGTGAGGGTCAGGTAAATAAACCTTTGTTAACATGTGTGATTCAGTAGGTCATTGGATATATGTTGTGATTGATGCTTGGATATTAGCTATTCATTCTTTTGTTAGCATTTAAGGTCTTGTTTTATTGGTTTCAGTAGTAGGTCTTTTTGCATTTCCTAAAGAAACAAACAGTCTTCTGAGTCATTTGCTTGATTTAACTCATATTAAGATCTGAAGACTCGAAGTCAAATGATGTTCATTCTTTGTTGAGTTGTTGATTAAACTAATTACAAGCTATTGCACGGCGGCAGAACACTTCGCATAAAAAAGCATCCGACCATGAATTCAAAAACAGATGAATGATATAAATGAAATATTGCATCAATTTGTTATACTATTCTGATTAGAAAATTTTTTTTCAGCTTCTCAAGCAAACAGTTTTTTTACTTCGTTTTAGTTGGACCACCTTAATTCTTAACATTCAGGCTTTGAGAAACCTATTGTCATTGGTAATATCAAAACCCTCACGTAGTTTTGTGTTTTTGATATGATCATGTGGTTTGTCGTGTAAGTTGATTGTTCTGTGTATCAGGGTTAGTATTTTGTATTCTATATATCTTAACTGGTATGCTAATACTTGCCTTGATACATCAAATTATTCCAGTTGAGTACAATATGGGCTGAAACAGCAGACAATGCTAGGTCAGCAGCACGGAGCTATGTTCTTGGTGGCCTTTCTGAGAAACATCATGGTCTATCCAACTTCTGGGCTGCAGATCGAATTAATGTAGGGATTCATGATCTTTTCTACACTTTGCATCATGGTTACATGCACCACGCATTTTTTGCACCTGAATTACCATATAGACTAACGTGATTATATTGTTCCCTTGCCATTTATACAAGCTGAAAGTGGATTGAAGATGGCTATATAGAGCAAATTTACAATATTTTAGTTGAAATGACACGCTAATGCAAACATTTTCATCTCTATTATATGCTAATTATTGCACTAATGCATTCTAAGATGGAAATTTGCAAATTTCAGGAAATTGATTTGGAGGCACTACGGGTTATGAACTTTTGTTATGATGTTGCAAAAGAGGTACTTAATATAATGCAAAAGAAGATCTTAGTTGCAACTTCCCAATATCCTTATCTTGTGCAAACAATTTGTCTGTGTCAGATTCTGCAGCAGAACCGAAAACTGATGGATGCTGTTGTTGATGAACTTGTCCGAAAGAAAAGTTTGACCAAACAAGAATTTTTTAACTTAGTTGAGTTGCATGGTGTGATCAAACCTATGCCACCAAGTATACTCGACATCAGGGTTGCCAAGCGTGCACAGTTTCAAGAAATGTTGGTGCACCAGAATGAAACAACTATAACAAGCAATGCAAGAGCAACATGCCAAGAGAGCTCAATTTAGCATGGAACTCGATCTTTGTTTATGCTGCAACATTAGCCAAGGAAATTAGCCATGGGAAGCAGCTGTTACCTTGATTGCATGGTAAAAATGAACGGCTAGTTGTGAACCGTGCAAATTATCACCTTGATCTATCACGGATGAGCTGATACAATAGGCACACAGAAGTCCAAGTTACGTGCGGGGAGAAATTTTGACGGTGCTTCATCCTTTTACCTTTTTTCTGAACTCCCATATATTCTGCAATCATTTTCTGTTTTGCTTCACATATTATGATTTGTTTTTTGTCGAATAGGCTTTAGTTAGCTTGTATTTGCTTCTTACTAACTGGTTGTGCCCTCAAAGGCCAAGCCATTCCTATCTCTGTGCTGAGTTTTACTGAATTGCTAATGAAATTTTTTTCTCATCCTGTGCATTCTATTGTAATGGTCAGATGTGCGATTCTCTCATGATGGATGCTGTGTTGTTTATTTACATGTTCAAGAGCTTCTACCTTCCATTAAGTTTAGAAGTAGATCTTCCATTCCATGTACAGAATGGTCTTAACGTTTTGGTCTAGAACCAACTACAAGTAGCTAGTTAATCTTTCATTTGTATCAACTTAGCACGAAGTTTTTTCGCTGACCATGCTGCATAAAACTCTGGTTCTAAAAATTTCATTTTACTACTGTCTTGTAAAATGGGGAGAGACAGGCCTTTTGCGTCTAGAACTCATTCAAGTTCTCCATTCTACTTGTTTACTCCATCGAAGATTCTAAAGTAATGTTTTTAGTTTTAGTGGCAAGGCCAGTATTTACTCTATCGAAGATTCTAAAGCAATGTTCCTAGACCAATGGCAAAGAAGTTTCAATTGTTGGGGGGTGGTCTCTGATATATGGTATTATTACTTCATCCCACGTGATTTTAAGGAAAGTAACGCGGTATGATTATATTTGAAGTCATTATAATTCCAGAGATTTTAAATTTACGATTTAACGAATACATTAATTCGTAATAAATTAAAACTGATTTCCTTTAATAATAATAATATTTACTCCTTTAAGGTGATAAATATTTATTTTTTAATTAAATTCCTACTTAATTTTTCATAACTTCATAATTACGTTCGACTTGGCCATGTTACCAAGTTTTTTTTTAAGGTAATAATCTAATTTTTTCAGTTGTAATTGTACTATAATTTTAAATAACTATCAAAATTACAGAATGAATAATATATATATATATATATATATATATATATATATATATATAATAGCTTGAATAATCATAGAAATTGTCAATATTAATAATAGTAGTGTTTAACATTATGTTTGGGAAATGTTTTTAAAAAAATTAATTTTTTTTTTATTTTTTTACTTTAAATTAATATATTTTTAATATTTTTAAATTATTTTAAAAAAATATTCTGAAGTGAAAAATAATTTTTTAAAATAAAAAAATATTATTTTTTATAAAAATATACTTTAAAAAATAATTCTTAACACGTTCTTAAAATTACAATAGCGTGCCAATAAGTCCTCTTTTGAAAGAGTCAAATCAATTCTAGATTTCTTCAAGTCATAATTGTCACTAATCCACACTCGATTATCTCGCCAACCATCCATTACTCGATTAATGTAACCGCCAAAATCCTCCACGTTCTGAGTTGAATTAACTACCAACCACTACTTTCCACACCCATCATATCGATCATGCTTTTGGTTAAAATATATAAAACCCTCTAGCAGATACATGCAGACGACAACAATGAACATCACCAAAATGACATCTCTTGTGGTTTTCTTTTGCATTTGTTTTATCATCACTGTTGCGTCCATGAATGGTTTGGTTATCGCAGAAAGAGTGTTCAAAGTTGGGGATGTGTTTGGATGGCAAGAACCTGGACAAAACAGCTCTTCGTTGTATGCTCAGTGGGCTACTAGGAACAGATTCCAAGTTGGAGATTCTCTCTGTGAGTTCATTACAGTTAGCTAGATCTTGACTATACAGTTTGCTTTCTACTTCTACACCTAAGTTTTTTGAATGCTGTTAAGATTGTATGATTTTCTCTGGTTATCAAATATCTTACTTGGTATGTAACCGTCGTTCGGTTACTGATGTTTACATGGTAGAAACGTAAACTTTTCTTTCACCAGGAAATTTCTTTTTGATGTTCTTCTACTTGCTTATGAGAAAGTAAAGAAGGAAATATGGGCTGTCCTGTGTAAACATCATAATTCTGAAACCAGATAAGAATGATTTATGACCAAAGAGTAGTACTGTTCTTGCAAGAGAATGAGTACAAGCTTAAAACAGTGTTTTCTTTTTTGTGCAGCCAGTAGTAGCATTTACGTTCTCAGATTTATGATTCGTTCTGTTGTTTTCGTTCTTTGCAGCCTTTGATTATAATAATGACTCAGTTATTGAAGTAAACAAGTGGGGATACTACCACTGCGACGCTAGCAAACATATTGTTGCCTTCAACAATGGAAATAGAGTGTTCAAGCTCGACAAGTCAGGACTATTCTACTATATTAGTGGAACCCCAAGTCACTGCAAGAATGGCCAGCGTTTGCTAGTTGAAGTGATGGGTCTCCACCACCATTCTCCTCCATTTATTGCAGCTCCACCTGGATACCTAGCGCCATCCCCACAACTAAGTTCAGGAGTATCAGTCTCAGGGACACTTGGTTCATTGTCAATGGCTCTTATGGCCACATTGATTGCTTTGTTATGGTCTTTAGCATAACCTATTTTCCTTTTCAATTGTTATTAGCTATATATAGGTTGGTTTTCTTGAAAAAAAAACAACCTTAGTATCTGATTCCCGCTGTTGGAATCTTGTGTTTGAGCATTTGTCTTTTCAGTCATTCATTGCATATTGTTGGATCTAATATGCTAGGAGTTTGTACTTTGATTTTTCCAAGAAACGTTATTGCTATTGAATTTAAAGCATTTTATTAATGTCTTACTCCATCCAGTGTGATTTACTTGTGTTGAAAGAATGAAATCTTGGCAGGAGTACCTCCTGGGTTTGAATCATTATATATATATATATATATATATATATATATATATATATATATAGAGAGA
>Ga0307517_10013763_pt1 | contig 10956 bp, 14 predicted proteins | sample 23_EM_MG_FD_194515 | JGI IMG/M metagenome (GOLD analysis project Ga0307517, IMG submission 194515) | Populus trichocarpa ectomycorrhiza microbial communities from riparian zone in the Pacific Northwest, United States - 23_EM | ecosystem: Host-associated > Plants > Roots > Unclassified | place... | reverse complement strand
CGCGCCATGTTGTACGGAGCGTTTCTCGAATTGGCGCTGCAAATGCAGGGCGAGGATGGAGCGCAGGTCAAGCTACTCTTCCGGCGTCGCGGCGCCCGCGCCTTTGCAACCGAAGCCGAAGAAGCCACCACCGCCCGCACGCAAGACGGAAGCCCGAAAACTCCGAGCAAAGACGCCAGGCCAAAGGGCGAAGCATAGTGCCTGTCTCAAACCTCCCGAACGGCGGCTATTCGGATTTGAATAATGGCCGACAGCAAAGCGACTGTGCGTGAGGAAATCATTCGGCCTTCAGATGCGGCAACGCAGCTTCAACCGCCGCCTTCGCCGCCGGCAAATAGCTCTGCCACATGGGCTTCCCTTCGAACTTTGTGTTCTCTGGATTGCCCTCCAGGCGACACAGCGCCCGGGCAGCTGATTCGAGGGCTTTCTCGATGTTCAACATGATCAGACTTCCATCAGATCGGCCAGTGCTGAGACGCGATAGAGCATAGATCAAAGTTGGCGCGAGGACACCCATTCCCGATCACATGCGCCACGTCATGGACGAACGCCGGTTGCGTTGCCGCCGTCAGGAACACGGGAAAAGGGGAAGAGCGGGTTGTGGGGTCGCACCTCAACATTCGCGGTAGACGGTGTTGGCGTGGGTGGCAGCACTGCCGCACCCTCGACCGTCGGACGTTTCATGAACAGGCGCGCCTCTTGCCAGCGCGGTGCCGATGCAGTCGCTGGCGGATCCTCGGCATTTCGGCCGAGCCGCGCGGTGTAGGCGATGGTTTCCGCCGGCAAGGGTACGCCGCCCTGCACATAGCGCTGATAGCGTCCCGGACCCGCATTGTATGCGGAAAGGGCACCCGGCCACCCGTAGCGCGCGGCGAGCTCGGCGAGGTACATCGCGCCGCCGATCATGTTCATCCGCGCATCATAGGGATCGGCGCCGAGATTGTAGCGCGCGGTCAAATAGGTCCATGTTGCCGGCATGATTTGCATGCAGCCGATCGCTCCCTTGACCGAGACGATACGCGACTTGCCGCCCGACTCTGCGCGCATGACGCGCATTACCACGTCCTCGGAAAGACCCGAGCGCCGTGCCGCTTCCGGGACATAGACGTCGCATCGGTTGGACATCACCGGCTCGGGCGCCGCGCCAGGCGAAGGCGAAGCCGAGCCGGCGATTGCAATGGCAGCGAGCGTGCTGATCCACCGCATCGTCATGACCATGTCCACAGCGGGATCGCGCGACCGATCACTTGCGCGCGATCGACCGGACCGAAATAGCGGCTGTCGAACGACGCGCGGAGCGCCGGCGCGATCAGCACGAGCTCGTTGCGGGCCACACGCCGGCAACCCGACCAGCTCGGTAGCGGACGGTCGAAGCGATCGCGCGGGAGCGCGGTCGCAACCGCGCGTCCGTCGAGCGTGACACGCAGATTCGTGCGGCAGAAGCTCGAACCGGCAAGGGCCGCGACTGGCTTCACCAGCAGCGCGCCCGCCTCGACATAGCGGCGCTCCGCCATGAAGCGGGTCAGCGCTGGCGACGGGCGCACCGCGACCAGATCGCCCACGCGCAACACCGCGTTGGGTTCGATTCCGTAGAGACCAATCGGCACGCTCGGCGAAGCGTTCCAGACGAGGCGGAGCTGCGGACGGTGCAGGGCCGGGAGGAGTAGCGCCGCGAGCGCGGCGCCCGTCCCGGCGAGCACGCCGACGCGAAGCGAATGGCGGTGTAAGCCGGTGGCCGCCGCGGGGGTGCCGGTGGCGGGCCGATCGAGAGCGCCAGCCATCACCGGTGCTCCGCCGTGCCGCCGGGACGGCGCACGGCCGGCAACACGGATCCGTTATTGGGATCGGAGGTAGACGCGCATGCGCCGCGATCGCACCAGGCGCGCAGTTCTTCGATCGTATAGACGACGCGGCCGCCGATTTTCCGGTAAGCGGGACCGGTGCCGTAGGTGCGATGCTTTTCGAGCGTTCGCGCCGAGAGGCCGACATAATGGGCGGCCTCTTTGGTGCGCAGATAGCGCGTATCCTTGATGATGTCGGGCATGTTGGACTCCGTCGATTTTGGAGCCCGCGAGGCGGAGCGAGCAGCGCCTCGCGAGCCCGGCGATCATCGGCGTCGAACGGCGTCCACGGGTGGCCGGAAAGCGGGGGCCCGCGATCCGACCACATAGGGTTGATGATGTTGTCTATGCTTTGGGGCGTGCCCCAAGTAGTCGCCTATATCCCCCAGACACCATCTCGGACGCCGCGTCGGCAAGACGGCGCAGATCCGATCGCTCCGAACTCAGGCGCCAGTCGTCAGGCAGCGGATCGAGCAGGTGCCCGGCAATGTCGCGTAGCGACGCGCCATCGCGCTGGAGGTCGTGAATGCAGAGCATCGCTGCCTGCCGGTGTGCATAGGGGTTTGGTGGGGCGTGCAACGGCGCGCCAAGCCCGACCGCGCGTCGGAAGGTCTCGGCCGCGCGGATCCGGTCGCTGTGGTGCCGGTCAGGATGGAGATAGAGCCCAAACGGCTTGCCCGGCACCGGCTCGAGCTCCGCGGGAATCCAAAGCGGCAATTCCGGGGCGCTATGCCTGCGGATCAGGAGCGCCATCCCACCCGGCGCGGCCATGCGGACGACGCGGTCGCCCCAGGTCGACGGCCGGAAATGCAGATCGCCTATCGTGCGCGCCCAAGGGACCGGTCGTATGACCGTCAACGCGGTCGCGTCCAGCGATGGAAGCCAGGCGACCGGCGGCGCTTCGGTCGCCGGCGTGTCGGGATCGACTGCGAAAGGTGAGGCCCCAGAGGGACCACCTCCGCGTCAGGGGATGCTGCGGGAGATCTATTATGGTGCGCGCCGAGCGCCGGACGGCGGTTTGGGCGAGCGCAGAGCTGCGGCGGGCAGCCGCGCCGGCCGATGCCCAGAGTGCGCGGAAGTCAGCATTGCGCCGGACCCATTCCCACGCAAAGCCGCGCGCATTCAAATTCAGCAAGGCCCGATAAATCTCGGGCAAACGCATTCTCTGATAACCTGGCATCGCCATACTCCTCGATGCCCCCTGCAACGATGAAGTATGTTGCGAATGATTCGCGACACAAGGCCGCCCGCGCTTATCGCCGGATAAGCATGGGTTATCCCAAGTGGTTAATATTACAACCAAAATGGATCAAACGAAAGCCCCGCCCGGTCGGTCCGGGCGGGGCTTGATCGGTTCGGCTCAGTCGCCGTTGCGGCGGGTCGGGCGCGACCAGATCAGGTTGTAGGTCTCGCCATCCTCGTCGTCGAACAGGTTGGCGTAGATCGGAGCGGTGAAGCTCGGATCATCGAGCTTGAGGCCGAGATATGCGCGGCCTTCGTTGGACTCCTTGGTCCAGGCAGCGCCGATTTCAGCCCGGCCGACGAAGACCCTGTGCGAGGGCGCATTGTCGTTGGCGCGGTTGCTGTCGGGAACGACGCGGACGCCCTTGGCCTGGACGCCGAGGGTGACGATGTCGCCGACGAACTCGTTGTTGGCGGTCTTCTTGAAGGTGCCGATGGTAGCCATGTTACGTCTCCAGTTTTGATCCACGAGCCCGTGCCCATCACGGCCTCGATGGCGTTGAAGGTGACCGGGGCTGCCGCGGCTGCAGTCGAAGACCCGCAAGCGCAGCTGGAGGACGGCGGTGGGGCGCTTTTTTGTCCCCGCGAGGAATGACGGCGAAGCCGGCAGGGGAAAAAAGTGACCCAAAGCCGTTGCGGCCCCGAGCGGCAGAGGCGAAGCCGGTTTCGGTCATCAAGCCATTTCGAGAGGCCGTTTGGGCACGGGCCCGGATCTGCCGGAAGGAGACGTGGCCCCAGCATTACCGCCTGTCCAGAAGCCCGACGCCGTGGGCGTGCTACCGGATAGATGCACCTGCGAACCGGCGGGTTCGTTCCGTCTCGATCCCCGCTCCACCACCAGGAGCCCCGTCTCAGGAAGGATTTGGGCCGCGTGGAGTCGCGCGCCTGAAACCGGGTCCGACGATGACCGCAGCACAGTGGACCGCTGGCTCGCCATCCGCATGCCGCAACCATCGAGCGCCCTCTTCAGCGGTGGGCGACGACACACCTGACCCCATCGCCCCTCCCGGGCAATGGCACCATGGACCTACAGAAAGCCCCGCCCGGAACGACCGGGCGGGGCGATGTGAGGAGACATGACGTCGATACTGCTGCGATCAGGCGACCGGAGCGGCTAGCCTGTGAGCCGCGACAACGCCGCTCAGGCCACCGGCGACAAGCGCAATGACGACGCTGGCGAAGCCTGCGAGCGACGCGAAAGCGCTCGCGACCGAGAAGCCGGCAATCGCAGCGGGGATCGCGAAAAGGCCGATTACTATGGCGCGTGCCGGGCGGTTCGAAAGCGATAGAGCCGCGAAGCGACCGATCGCGATCACGCTCATGAAGGTGGCAATGCTGATGACGATCGAGGGCAAGGGAGCGATGCCGAGCGCGGCACTGCCGAAGCCGGCCGCCAGGCCGGCGCCGAGCGGCAATGCGATCGTCGCGCTGGCGAACAGCGCGTAAATCAGAAAACCGACACCGATCAACGTCAGTGGAAACAGGATAAGCATCGCGTCACGTCCTTTTCTTCAAAGGGTTTGACGCGCTTCCACCAGCCACCACAGCGCGTCAGGAATATAGCAGAAAATCCCCGACGACGAAACCGTCGCCGGGCTCGGTTCGGCGCTCGCGCGCAACGATCAAGTCGCAAAAACATCATATTCGCGAACGACATGGTCGGCGTCGCCGTCATAGTCGTCACTCGGCATCGCGTTGTAGCCGTCATCGGTCTCGATCAGAATGATGATGACCTTGAGGGTGCATGCCAGGTTCCAGGCGTAGCGTTGTGCGGTTTCGAGTGACATGACCGGCTCCTGTCGTTTCCGGAGCGGGGCCTCTCCCCGCTCGACAGGCGCCGACGCATCCGGCGTCCGGCCGCGATCACCGCGTCAGGAGGCGCAGCCGATTAGCGGCCGCATGCAAAGCATAGCGGACCCTTCACGGGTTGATCGTGGAAGGCCGGAGGCCGGAAAGGACTAGCGCCTCCAAGAGCGGGGAGAGGTTTCGCGGACGCTGAAGAGGACGTGGTGGTTGAAAACCGTAGGGTATCGGCCTGGTGATTTTCGGGCACCGGAGACACGACCAGACAGTTCGCTCGGATGTCTGCCGCGGTGGTTGGCGCGGTTTTGCCTGGCCGCGATGCGCTGCGGTCGTCCGATCCGAGCTTTCCCGCCCGGCTGCGATTTGCTTCTATGACGAGCTGGGAAAGGTTGAGTGCGCACATGGATCGAGTCGAAGCATTGATCGCGAGGCTCGCCCCCGTGCCGATCTGCGACGAATGTATCGTCGAACGCCTCAATCTGGCGGCGCTCCATCAGGCAAGCCAGCGCACGCGCGAGCTCGCCGGCCAGCGTGGCTATGCGCGCGCGAACGCCGAATGCTCTACCTGTGGCGAGTCGAAATCCGTGATCCGGAGATGCCCGAGATAAGTTCGCGTCTCGACTAACGGCGGCATACGCGCATGGCGGCCGTCATTCGAACCGCCAGACCGGGATGCCCATCTTGCGGGCCTTGTCGAACAGGTTTTCCTGGATGCCGCCGCCGGGGAACAGGATGATCCCGACGGGAAGGGTCGCGAGCACGACGTCGTTGCGCTTGAAGGGCGCCGATGACTTGCTGTGCTTCACGAAGTCCGGCGCGAACGGGATTTGCGGGACATTGCGCTGGTCGGCCCAGAGCGATCCGATCTTTTCGGCACCCGTCTTCGATCCGCCATGCATCAGGACCATCGTCGGATGCTTCGCGAACACGCTGTCGAGCACCGACCAGATAGTGCGGTGATCATTGTAGCTGGCGCCTCCGGAGAGATAGACTCGTTCCCCCTGTGGGATCAGCGCCTGGCTTTCGGCCCAGCGGCGGGCGTTGATGAAATCCCGGCTGTCGACGATGCTGGCGGTCAGCGCCTTGCGGTTCACCATCGACCCCGATCGCGGCATCCAGGGTTTGCGAAGATGGGTGCGGAACTGGTCGGCGAACGCTTCACGGAAGGCTTCCATTGCGTCGCGGCGCTCGATCATCGTGCGGCCTTCGGCGATCGCCGTTTCGAGCTCGACCGATCTGACCTCGCTGCCGTCCTGCTCGCGCTGGAGTCGCTTCTGCGCCAGCTCGTTCCTGTCGAGTTCGCGTTCGATCCGCTCCCCGGCCCGGTGGAACACATTGGTGAACCCCCAGAGCAAGTCTTCGAGATCGGGTTCGAGCCGCGTGTCAGCCAGGCAGGCGGCCATCGCGTCGAAAGTGTCGGCGGCTGCGGCTTCAACCAAGCGGCCCTCGGGCAAGGGTCTCGGGTCGGCTTCGTCCTCGAAGGGTCGGCGCCCATAAAGTTCAAGTTCCTGGAGGAGGTGGGAGAGCGAGGATTCCGCGTGCTCGGGTTCATCGCGGCGTTCGGGGTCGGTTGTCATGGTGCTCGCCTCGTCGTTTGACCGCGCCTCTCGCGGCCTTCGTGGCGACGACAGCACGGTGGGCGGACCGGGCGCGCACGCCCGAGCGAAGCGTTCGGGCGGCAACGCCCGACGGGGGCCGAAGCGAAGCGGAGGACGGCGAAGCGCGGCTATTTTGATTCGCGATGCAAAGCGGATCCGAAGGGTGCGCGGCGGAAAATAGTCGCGGCGCAGCCGTTGCGCGGCGGGCCCGCCTGCCGTTCCAGTCGCCCTCTCAAGAAGGCCGATAGGCGCGGCTCTTCATCGACGTGAGGCAGCATCGGGCCGCCCCGGTGTCCCGACGAGGCCGTTGCATCCCTCACTCTCCCCGGCCTCAACCTGCGGACACGAGAAAGCGTTCGGCATCCTCGGGGATGAGCTGGCGGGCAAGATGCGCGCGAAGCCGGTCGAGCCCCAACAGGCGGAGGTCGGCATTAAAGTCGTCAAGCTGGGGCTCGAGCACGATCATCGCGATGCCGGCAGCATGGGTGCGGTCAGTCAACGTCGTCACGGCATGGGCGCCGGCGGGGTCGTCGTCGCGAGCGACATAGAGGCGTTGCAACTCCGGCGGGAAGGCTATCGCGGCGAGATGAGGGGCGGAAAGGCCGGCGATCATCGCCAATTGAGGGATCGCCATGCGCAGTGACAGCATCGTCTCGATGCCTTCGCCGGCAATCATGACCGGTCCTGATGTGCCGAACCGGACGCCATGTCCGAGCAGGTCGCCCATCGCCCGGCGCGGCGTAGCGACCGGTGCCTTGTCGGTGCCCACGGCGTCGAGCCAGGTGCGGTGGGCCCCAGTAATGGTGCCGTCGAGGTCGGTCACCGCTGCGATCAGTGCCGGGAAGGCATTCGGTGTGTCCGGTACGTCGTCCCCATTGGCGCGATACCAGCAGCGGGGATGGAAACGCAGCCAGCGTTCCGATCGCATGCCGGTGATGGCGCGATGGCGCAGGTAGGTTTCGGCGAGGGTGCAGGCGATCGGCTTCGACGCCGCGAACAGGCGTCTTGCGGCCTTGCGCGAGCCTGCTGACGGCCGAGGTTCGTCCGGGTCGAAGTCCGGGAGCTCACGCGGCAAGGACAGGAAATTGCGCGCCTCCTCGATGGTCTCGGCGAGCACGCGATGTCCGCAATTGAGGCCGATCAGGTCGAGCAGGTCTCCATGTTCACCGGTGGCGGCGTCGGTGTTATGTTCAACTGCACATAAGACCGAATATGTTGCGCCCGAGGTTATGTTGCGCGGGGAGGCTCAGGACCATCCGGCGCGGCGGACGGGTAGCGTGCAGTCAACATAATTTCCTTACGGTGAACTGTCGGCATGATCGGAACTCCATCGTCATGGAGGTACGATCATGTTTGACGAACTTTTCGACATTCCCACATTCCGCAAAAAATATCAGACCTCGCCGCTTCTCGAAGCGCGGACGCGGTATCTTCGCCATCTCAGGGATCTCGGCAGTTCTCGAGGTACTTTGCGCAAATGCGCCAGTGACCAACTCCACCTTGTCCGGCTTCTGGATCTCCGTGAAGGCCACAGGGTCACCATTCACCGGATCGAGTCCGCGATGGCAATTTGGGCACTGCCTAAGGCGCGCGCATGCGTGCGCGCTGCCGCGCCCAAGGCGCGTGAACGGTTTGTCAGCCGCGGTATCCAGTGGCTGCGATTTCTGGGCTGGCTGGATGAACCAGAACCCAACCGCCACCTACATCACGCCGAGGTCCGGCTCTTCGAGGGATGGTTGCACACAGAGCGTGGCCTGTCCGGCGCGACGGCGCAAAGCTATTGCGAAGCCGCCGACCGCTTCTTCTTCTTCTGGCTGGCCGGAACCGCGCTTCCGCTGAGCGCCGTCCGCATGACCGACATCGACGACGCAATCGCGGCGGAGCACAGGCGGGGAGCCTGGAACCGTCGGACGCTACACGATTATGCGCAACGTCTGAGGGCATTCTTCCTGTTTGCCGAGGCGCGCGATTGGTGCCGGCCGGGGCTTGCCGCGGGGATCATGGCGCCCCGGTTCATGGCCGACGAGATCGTACCGAAAGGTTTGCGGCGGGAAGATGTGCTGCGGCTTCTGGCTTCCGTTGATGGGGATCGCCCGGTCGACAAGCGCGACCGAGCGATCCTGATGCTGTTCGTCGCCTACGGACTGCGGGCCGGAGAGGTTGGCGGGTTGCGACTGGACGATCTTGACTGGGAAAACGGGATGCTCAGCGTTCGTTGCCCGAAGCCCGGCCGAACCCATTTATGGCCGCTGTCGCAGGGCGTCGGACATGCCATCCTACGCTATATACGGGAGGCACGACCATCAGGGTTCGGCCGCAGCCTCTTCCTCACAGCATATGCGCCGATCCGCCCACTCACCAGCCATACTTTGAGCAAGATGGTTCGCGACCGCTTAGCCCGAATCGGGATCGTCTCCGGCCGGCGGGGACCGCATGCACTGCGACATTCTGCTGCCCAGCACCTGCTGGATCAGGGCATGTCGATGAAGGTGATCGGCGACTTTCTCGGCCACCGCGACCCGTCCTCCACCGCGATCTACGCCAAGGTCGATCTCGCATCGTTGCGCGAGGTGGCGGCCCTCGATCTGGAGGGTCTGGCATGATGCTGCGCGAAGCAATCGACCAATATATCCTCTGGCGGCGCGCTCATGGCGCGAAGTTCACGACCAGCGCCAACCTCCTTCACCGCTTCTTAGACCACGCCAATGGGGATGCGTCTTGCGACGCGGTCTCCATGGAGCAAATTCTGTCCTATCTGGGGAGCAAAAGACCGCTGACACGCCATCGCCAGAACAAGTACTACGCGCTTGCCGGCTTCTGGCGCCACGCAATCAGCCGGGGCCATGCGACCCGCTCACCGTTGCCGGACAATGAGCCGAGATCGCCCGCCGAGGTGCCGCCCTATATCTACTCGCGCGACGAGTTGCGGCGGCTCCTTGATCCCTCGACCATGAAGGCGTGTCGGCGCCGTGCCGTTCAACTCGACGCGACGACGTTCCGGACCCTGCTGCTCCTGTTATATGGAGCCGGGTTGCGCTTCAGCGAGGCGACGCGGCTCACCCTGGCGGATGTCGATCTGGCAGAAGCCGTTCTGACAATACGCGCAACCAAATTCTACAAGAGCCGCCTAGTCCCGATCGGGGTGGAGCTTGCAACGGCGCTGCATGCCCATATGATCCTGTGCCGACGCGGCGGCGCTGCACAAGGGGAAGGTTCCTTTCTTCTCGCGAACCGGGACGGAACGCAGATCGTCAGCAGCACCGCTCAAGCGGCCTTTGCTATCCTGCGGCGCGCTGCCAAGCTCCGCGGCGTGCCGGGCGGGCGGATTTTCCCGCGCATGCATGATCTTCGGCACAGCTTTGCGGTCCACAATCTGACCGCGTGGTATCGTCAGGGGGCGGATGTGCAACGGCTGCTGCCGGTGCTTTCCACCTATCTCGGCCATGCCGATTTGGAAGGCACGAAGGTCTATCTGTCGATGACGCCGGAACTTCTGCAACAGGCCTCGTCGCGTTTTGCGCATTATGCACGAGGAGGCCAGGATGCGTGACATCGTAACCCTCGGCCCGTGGCTCCGGCGCTTCCTGTGCGAGCATATCGTCACCGAACGCAATCTGGCGCGAAATACCCGCACGAGCTATCGAGACACCTTCAGCCTGCTGCTGCCGTTCATTAGCGGCAAGTTGCGTAAGCCCGTGGAACGGTTGGTCGTGCGCGATCTCACCTCTCGGCATGTTCTACAGTTCCTCGCGCATCTTGAGGAGGATCGGGGCTGCTCGGCCCAGACCCGCAATCAGCGGCTTGCCGCCATCCGGGCATTTGCGCGCTTCGTCGGTAGCCGGGATCCAGCCCATGTCGAATGGTGCGGCCATATCCGGGCTATCGCATCGAAGAAGTCCATGCCGCCGCCGGTCGGATGGCTGACAAGGGCGGAAATGGAAGCCATGCTCGCTGTGCCCGACCGGAAGACGTCGCGGGGCCGCAGCGAATATGCGCTTCTTCTCTTCCTTTATAACACCGGGGCGCGGGTCTCCGAAGCCACGCAGTTGCAGGTGAGCGACCTGCAGATCGGGCGCGGCAAGGGCGGGCACGATCTCGTCACCCTGCACGGAAAAGGGGGCAAGACTCGCCAGTGCCCGCTGTGGCCCGAAACAGAAGGCGTTCTGGCCGATCAGATTAGCAGTCGCGCAACCGGTGACGCGGTGTTCCTGAGCAGGCTTGGAACGCCATATACTCGCTTTGGGGTATATCGACTCGTCGAACGTTGCGCGGCCCGCGTCCCGGAACTGGCTGGTCGAACGATAACCCCGCATGTGATCCGGCATACGACGGCCTGCCACCTGGTACTCGCTGGCGTGGACATCAATACCGTCCGCGCCTGGCTCGGCCATGTCTCGATCAGCACCACTAACATCTATGCCGAGATCGACCTTACCCTCAAAGCTCAGGCCGTGGCCCTTTGCGAGGTCGGC
>Ga0307517_10013762_pt1 | contig 10956 bp, 4 predicted proteins | sample 23_EM_MG_FD_194515 | JGI IMG/M metagenome (GOLD analysis project Ga0307517, IMG submission 194515) | Populus trichocarpa ectomycorrhiza microbial communities from riparian zone in the Pacific Northwest, United States - 23_EM | ecosystem: Host-associated > Plants > Roots > Unclassified | place... | reverse complement strand
AAATTAAATTATGTACGTGAGATTACACAACACGACGACACTGTTCTGATTCCTCAAAATTTTAAAAAAATATTTAGGTGCGTGCGTGTTGGATAGCGTGCCAAAACAAAGTGGAAGAGAAAGGGAAAAAATCTAGCCGAACCAAGCTGGGTGTAGTCATTTGAGCCAGAGCCCAAATGGCATGCGTGTTGCCATTTGGGCCACGAGGCAAACGGCAACAAGGAAGAAATTATCGTTATTTTCTTAAAGTTGTGCACCTTCAATTTCCAAACACAATCTGGATTGTCTTTTGACAGGCTTTTTGATTGTAATGCATTGAGTTATGTCTTCCACAATATGATTTATAATGCCAAATTCTTCTCTTACTCACACATGTAAGCGTCTCCATTCATGCACATGCATGCCCTTTTGGTCGTTCTCATTGCAATTTAATAGAAACTAACCTTGTTTGTGAGTTATACTACTTCATGATTATTCGGATTAACTATGCTTCTGATCTTCAAAAGTGATCTGGAATGGATTGTGGCTGGTATGATTTGTTGGACTTATAGCCTGAGATGAAACTCAGCAACTGTACTTCTAAAATTTTGCTGTCAAGTTGTGAAAGCATTTTTTTTTCTCTTTAGTTCTGAATTAATTGGTCGATTTATTGGTTCCTTCATGTTTATCCTTACATGCATAGTCTTGTTTTGAACCAGAACTTGCAGCAGAAGTCATCGGATGGAGTACAGACTATGTTACTCAAATGCCAGAGCACCATTGTCGATCGCATCCGTATCATAGTCACTCTAGAAATCAATTTAAGATATGCAGTCTCAATGTTCTAGTGTAATATTTATGTGTTTCTGAGCATGCTTACCATGCTTTGTTTCTGAGCATCATGAATGGGAGCTAGTGCAGCATTGGCCTACAAATTTATGTCAATCATCCATTACTGACTGGGCTCGTGCAAAACCTACCCAACATGAAGAATTGAACTCGAAACCGAGCCTCCTCTTGGCTCCCCAATTCTCACCAACTGGGGTAAGTCCAATTACTACAAGAAGCATCACAATAAGTTGACGCCATAGACCACAGCTTCTTGAAGCTAATTTGGACCACTCCCAACTTTTCTTTCATGGGCTATGGTAAATTGGTAGTTCATTGAAGAGAAATATTAGGTCAAGATTAACATGGTAAAGTAGTAATGAACTTACAAGGTTAATTAAAAACACTTCTAGTTTTGAATAGATTACAGCATCATTATTATAAAAAAAAAACTAATATTAATGGTGATGATATTGGAGATGAATTAGTCCAGTAAAAGGGACTCTGCTGTCTGATTTGTCCTAGAAATTCACCAACATGACCAGACTAGAGTAAGAGGTTAATACTCTTAGATAAGGGGTCACCTTGACTTGTACACAAGGCTCTGAGCACGTATTGTTTTCAATCATCAAGTTTAATGGGACACATTGTTTTCTATCTTTATATGGAACACAACTCCAGTTTTTGTGGGGACTAAGTGGCTGTGTTTCGTTCACATATTTTGGTCAAAAATTGTGAGCTTCATTCACTTTCGTTTAGACGTGTTGAACTGAGGACAAGTCTTCTTTTGCTCCACCAGAAGTCTTCAAAATCGTAGATCTAAGCTACATTGTTTTCATGCTGAAAATCAGAGTCCATTTACAGTACTTTCAACTTCAAACCACTTCAAATATCGTATCTTTTTCCCTAACCAAGGAGACCATTCTTCCACCCGTGGAAACAGTTAGATGAGCCCATAGCTCCTTAAAGTCAAATTCCAGGTTCAAGGACACGGGAAATGGGTGCCCACTCTCTCACTGGCTCGAATACAGACAGCTCCGTAAGACAATTCATGTTGGGGCATCAAGACTTTAAGGCTTAAAAACTTCAAAAAGCAAGACATGACACAATCTTTCTATTATAGACGGGACTTGGAAGAAGGATCTGCACCGAGCACATAGCTTTGATTGCCATAATTTCCAAAACCCCATTAATGGGATGAAAAAAAGTCATGCGCGCTTAGCACATGGAATTATTGTTATTTGGAAAAAATATGGAGCCTGTTCAATATATCTTTCAAACCTCAGACAGAAAAGTTGTCTGGTTCCTATTAATTTCACTTGTCAATACTTGATCTACATTTTCTCTCTATTCAACCATGAAATTCACAATGCCCTAGCTTTTCTTCTACTCCACCATGTCAATGGCATTATCCTCTCCCACTAATAAATCCTTCCAACCATAGAACAACCCTCTCTGTAGGCTGTCAAAATCCTTGATAGCATGACACGCTATGGAAGGCCATGACTCCTGATCACTCTCTTATAGATTCATGAGTGGGACCTATATTAGAAAGGCGTATTGTGTTATGCAAGCAGAAAAGACGAAGAAATGTCAATTCTAGGTGATGGATCAGAGTTGGTGTGTGCTCCCAACCCACATTTAACACAACATAAAAGTTAGAGGGTACTTCACATCTTGGACCCCATAGAGCCTGGCATGAGATTCAAATTTCTCGCCTGGTTCTGTCTACTCTATCTCCTTCGGAACCCCCCCATTAATTCAATGCATGAAATCAACATGATACATAAATCTCCATTGATAAGCCACTTTTGTATTATTCTGCCCCTTCTGGGGTCTGAGTCTTATCAGGGACATGCAATGATTTAGGGACAAAACGATGGACCAAGCTTGAGAGGAGAACAAAACAGAATTAAGCGGGCCTGCAATATCATTTTTCATGGAGGGTTTGATGGTAGATACTTCGCATACCATGTGGGAACAGCTCATGGGTTTTTATATATATATATATAGTTTGCTCTCCTACTTGTTACTGCAACTTTAAGAATTTATTTATGAGGACGAAAACGTATTATCTCGATGAAGAAATGAGAAATCAATTGAGAAAGTGAAATCCCCTGAACATGATAAGGGTTTGCTGCTTAGATATTCGGCTTTCTTTCTTCACCAAATAGTGTGAGATAAGGGCACCTACGAAAGTATTTGTATTAAAAACAAGTAAGTAGATTAACGAGCAGACCACTCTAGTTCACAGAAAAACTTAAACACAGAAATTATTAAGAAAATTGGAGAGGAAGAAATGAAATCACACCTACAGAATTGGAAGGCAGTATAATCATATGCTTTAAAATGCCATGCCCGTGGCATATCTAGAGAGGGACAGAGCTCCTAATTCAATGGCCCCACATGCCAAGATCCTAATATAATTATCAAAGGTTTCGTTCATTTTAGAGTACACCTTCACAATCATTTGTTAATCTACTTGGAAAATTTTATTCTCTTTTATCTCCAAGTCTATAGGTGTTTCACATTCATCAAAGCCTGCAAGAAGGGCATGAGCCCATTTGGAGTGGGAAAAACACTTTACACTTGCATTTGTTTACGGTGGAGTGGATTATAACCACTAAAAAAACAATGAACTAGACTTGAACTGTAGAGGAATCTTTTTATGTGTTTATTTGTCATTTTAAAATTGTTTGAGGATAGCTTGGTTTTTTTGTAATTTTATCATAGTTCAATTCCTTGGTTAATCTTAAAAGAAAAAAACCATAGAGTTAACTTTAGCCTAAGAGCTTTTTTGATAATTCATTTTGCCATGCAGAATGTGATTACTCTTTTGCCCATCAAGCCAAAAAAATATGAGGCTTAACTATACGAGAATATTAGTTATTTTATATTGGTTTTTTTACAATAATCATATGGCCCTAGGGGTGCTTGGGTAATTTAATGAATATTTTTTTTAAAAAAAAATTGTTAGCACGTTCCACGAACAGGCCATCAAGTAAGCCACCTCGTCGTCATCGAACGGTGCAGGCAACTGCTCACGAAGGCCAAAAAAAAAGGCTTTCTTGATGTTTTCTTGCTCATCACGAATGGTAACACTTTTATGGGCGGCATATGTTCCTAGATTACCTCCTATTTGGTGGTGGTTGACTTTTTTTTTTTTCTCATTCTTAATTTTCATGCCTAGCTTTTTAACATCTCACATTAGCCCTTCAGTTTATTTTTTCTTAGGATTTTATCCCTATTTTTTTATTTGAATTAATTTATAAAATTGAATTTGTTTTTTCGATTTTATCCTCCATTATTTTTTTATTTTAAATTTGATCCTTATTCTTTTGATTTCTATTTATTTTATTTATGATAGTTTTTTTTTATGATTTCATCCTCCTATATTATATTTACATATTAGATTTTATCATCATTCTTTTGATTGTTATTTTTTTCCTTGGCAAGTTTTTTAAGTTGATATTTTTTTTTATTTCATCCTTGAAAATTAAATTGAGATTCTTGATTGACCTTGGATCTATAATTTAAGAGGTTGTGAATTTTTATGCTTGACCCATGTTTATAAGATTCACCCAAGTTTATTTATTTATTTATTAGAAAACTCATATTTATGGAGATTGGGTTCCATAATTTTTTTCTTGGCTTTTTATAGGATTTTTAACTAATTCTAAAATAACCCGGTTATAATGAGTCTTTTTATTTTTGTTCTTTGCTAAATTTTTTTTATTATATTATTAAACTAACCTGACTTAATGGATTTATTAAGATTAATGACTCGAGTCTTAAATGTTTCCTTTCTTTTTTAAAATCACCAGCATTGTCTAAGCATTTTTTATGTTAAAACCAATTTGGTATAGGTCGCGGCATAGCACGGGTTGCCAATCTAAGTTTACTCGAGTTATTTTTTTTAAATAACAAAGCAAACAGGGATAAAAAATTAAAAAGATAAAAACATATATTTAAAATGAATTTATTTTAAAGATAATTTTACAATAAATTTCTGTATTTTTAAAATAAAAAATATTTGGACCCATATACTTTTTAACTTCCTCATTGTCATTGCTTTTTATATTTTAAAATAATAACTAAACATTACCTTAATTTCTCTCTCTTGAGAAAGAAACAAGAGTTCACATTAAGTTATACATAACTAATCTATCATCAACTGCTAAAATGCAGGATTTAATATACAAATATTCAAACATAAAACTTAATTAAGTTATCTGGGGATTAAATTAAAGTAATTATGTGGTTCAGTAAGTGACTTTTGCATCGAATGGCATTTTGTGCACGTGAATTAATGTAGTGATCAAGAAGATTTACGTAGATTAATTACTAGTAGTATCAGATTAACAGCTAATATTTTGAATCTGTAAGAACGATTATAAACCATGTGATTGACTGTCAATGAGTGATTAGTTCCTAATTAGGACAAAATATTTTACTTAATTTGCCTCCATGATCAAGAATATCAGGGAAAATTAAGGCAGCTTAATCTGTTCCTATATATCTTAACGATCAGTCCTCTTCATTGCTAAAGAAGAAACTACTAACAGCAATTGTGAGACAAACATCAAATTTCAGTGAGATATGGGGACAAATCTCTGAGGCAGAACCTTAGAAATTCTTTCTGATATTGGTATGCCAACAAGAATTTTCACAGATAGCTGACTGCGTGTTCCTGCAAATTGCAACTGATTAAACCAGTAAACTTATCCTACTATATATGGCATGGCAACCCTGCCTAACTATGAGAGTTTGCATGGGGGGTCAACCACAAATGGAGGTGGTGTCTTTCTAGCTATGCAAGAATTCTGAAGCCTTCAAGTAATTTTGGAAGGTAGTACAAACTAAGCACGAAAACAGAAGGTAATGTTTAATGAGGTAGAAACTGTCACCTCAAGCAAGATTTTCGAGGAAGTTCTTCAAAACTATAGGCATATCCAAGAGGGTAAAAGGTAAAATGGTGATTAATTCCTCCACCAATATATCTTAATTCACAGATCTTTAATTATTTTCCAAGATTCAAAGAGACTGGATATCATCAATCACTCAACTTTGCAAATCTTTGACACTGGACAAGCTGTTCCTCTTGCTTGCCCACTGAGACAATACCCTGCATGCATACCTCTAGTTGAAATGTGCTGACATTATTTCCCCACCCACCCACCCAGATATATATTCTCAAGTGCATGTATCGAAGTTGGGATTTCAGAACTAATTAATCTATCTATAAATTAATTCCTTTTCATCTTTCAAGTATAGTGCCTTGTTCATTCATGAACTCCACTGCTAAAAATCTTTAAGTTCTTAATAGAGTATTGTTTAATTGAACCCTTTCGAACGTGGAATCATCAGTAAGATAAGAAACGTTATTCTCGTTCATCTTATTTTCTAGTGACCACTAAGTAGTGCCTATAGTTCGATAGTCAATTATACTCTTTTGTGTCCACATTATTTCCTCTGAATTCCTCTTTCAATATAGAATTAATTCAGCCTAGATGTTAGCTAGCTATACCTATAGCTCCACTAAGAAATTCAACATGCTCTAATGCTCTGTACATTTAACTCCATTATTTTCTTTATTGGTGCTTGAATCACGAGTTAATGATTGATATAACTACTAACTTATCGAGTTTGATCGGATTAACTTTTATATAATTTTAATTTAATTAAAAATTTAATATAACTTAAATTCTGAATCAAGTTTGACTAGATCAACCCATTAAACAAGTTTAATAATAAATATTTTTGTTGATGATGGGTCATGTCATGACTTCCAGGACTCCTAATTAGATTTTCTTGCTAGCTAGCTAGCTAACTAAATCTCTACTTCAAGGACTTCAGATTCCATGCAAGTACTTAAACCGGAAGCTTGTATATTTCTGTTCCATCAGCACTGCACTGGATTAATAATGCATATATTGTATTATTGTTTGCAGGAGATCACCAAATGCACATGCAAGAGCCTGGAAAACAACAAGAAAAATAAATGAAGACTCGTTATGCGAAGATCACATGGTCAGGAGTCTTTGATCCAAATATCCTTTAAATATTAATACTCATCTACCAATAATCTAGTACTTCTCCGATTTTTCCCTTTAAGATTTTCATGTTTCTTTATAATATGACTCTTCAACCATAATTTATGGATATTTAATTCATTTAAGACCATTACATATTCAAATTCAAATTAATTTTGCCCTTGCAGAAACAGGAGTTGTGAGGTTTTGAGTTCGAGCCTTGTTTTAGTCGATTTAATTCTTATATAAGTGGAACAACCGGGGTTAAAAAAAGGAGAGTTTTTTTTTATTATGCTCTTTTAATTAACCCTAATATATGAAGGATAATATACAAGAAGAAAATGCAGTTTCTCCAAAGTTTCGTATGATCCTTGTAAAGGTTCTTTTTTCTTCACAGAGCCAATTTAATATAGGGTAGCTCAGGTTCTTGTCCTTATTCAGGATATGGATTTTTTTTTAATTTTGTTTTTAATTTGCTTCATGTCTATCTTGTAGAGTTGGCAAAGCTGTCAGTCTATTGTCAAGATGCCGTACATGCTGGGATGTGAATAAAAAATATTACAAGCTACTATCTTAATTATTGTCATCTCCACTGAAAACTTGGTCAAAAGTAGACAACTCCATTTGACATGGTTCACGCTGAAGCAAGGTAACATTCTATGCATGATTCTCTACGAAAATGACAGGCATCCCATGAGGTTTGTCCTCGATGATCCTAAGATTACAAACCTAACTTCTATTATATTTAGGCATTAGCACTGTTGTTTGATTCTTGGTGGGTTCCTCAGACCATATTATAATTTCAAACTTGTAAGAAATGGATAACAAAATCCACCAAAAAAAAAACTTCATTAGAGAACATGATATGGACCCAAATGGCACACCATAATTTCATTAATCTATTGATTATCGATTATGATTATACCGACATCGTTAGGGCCCAGATCTTAGCTACATCATCCGCCAGCCTCCAAAAGCTACCAATTCTTGCTTCTTTCAATCTTATTCAAGTAATGGGTTCATTGCCAGATCTACTTTAATAATTTTCTCAAGTCTTGTTTAGTTAGTAGTTTAGAATAGAAAGAATAGGTATAGAAATTAAAAAAAAAAAACCAGGTGTTTAAATGAATTTATGTACGTTTAAAATATAAAGCAGATAAAAACAAGTGTTTTTTTTTTATTATTCTTGTCTTGTATTTTATAACAATAAAAAGAAAATATTACGGTAAATTTGATTTCACTTCAATATTTTTTATACTAATATGTGAGATATTATTCTCCATGATGATAATAAATAGAAGTAGCTAATTTGGATGCAACTTGCTAGATGTCAAGGACAAAATCAAGTGAAAGTGGGGCTAAACTTGTACTATTTCAACGTCTTTGATGTTCATGTTGTGTCAAGGAGTGTCCTCCTCTGAAATTGCCAGCACTCTTCACGATGTTTTCAATGAATGCGCCTCTGGACATTGCCGTGATCCAAAATTGTACTGATTGATATTGATTTCTTCAGTGAGGTGTGACTACTTCGACAGCTAATTAACCACGCCAATCTATCTCATATTGTTTCTTATTTTAATGTATTTTTTCCAAGTAAAAACAACACTTTAAATATGGCAATTCCAACTACTAAATCTCCAATAATATTAGCATGTATCCGTCAATATTTTCAAAAGCTATAGTTGCATTCAAGGACATAGTTGGGTGGAGGACAAAGGAGATGAAGATTTATCCTTTTGATTTTTTATTTTATTCCTTTTATCTATGTTTAGTGTAGGTTTGAAGGAGAGAGTTTTAATTAATGAAGGTTAAATTTTAACCCTAAAAAAGGGTTAAATGTTAGGGGTAAGGAAATTTTGAGGGGGATTTTGAAAAGGAAAGCAATTGACAGAAACACTTAACACCAATCACGGGGAGTAAGTTTTGCCCCCCACTTAATTAATGGAGGAGAATAAAGCCTCATTATCACTTAATTTTCATCATTTATTTTAATTTCTCAATTCATCTATGTATTTTAAAACATGGGATCCACTAATATTATTTAGGAACCTAATTTATGAAGTGTGAATCTCATTATTACTCATAACTTTTTCAATTACAATCAAACATTCTTAATACTTTTTTTTCTTCTAAATGTTTGACCTCATACCAAACACAATCTAATTATATACTAGGACTATTTAGATAATCTAGGGCATGCATCTAAGCAAACAAGGATGCTACCTTTATTATAAAATATATAATTATCTATAATAAGTATATTATAAGAAGAAGAAAAAAAAGTCGAGACATATTAAGAGGGATTTGATTAATTTGATATATCGTCGATCAATTTATTAATTTGCGTAGAAACTAAGTCATGTTCTAGGGCTAAATAATACACGTTATTGAGACATGCTAGACAAAATGTTAAACAAGACATTTTATCATTAAATCCATATATTGGATTAGTCAAGGAAAGAGACAACCAAGTTGAGTTTTCACCAAGAAAAATCGAAAAGGGTTACAATTTCTTTTTCAGCCTGGAGTTTTCCTCTAGGAAATTAAAGAAAGAGACATGAATGTGAGCATTCAAGACAGGCACCAAACAAGCTCTAACCTTCAATCTAGATATGTTTCGACATATAAGAAAACATGAACAAGAATATGTATACATCGACATCATTAATTACAAGATTGAAAGCTGGAAATTTGGCCCACAATATATAATGCTCGCTCGATAACAATAAAGTACGTGACTCATGACAACACTACTAAATAAAATTAAGAAATTTCTCTATCGTGTCTAGCAGCAGCCTCCAGAAGAGAAATTACAAGAAAGTGATGGATGTAGCCAAGTCATGATCAATCAGTTTGGTTCACATTTTTATGCGTGTCCACGTTCCATAGTCAAAAATTGTTTGTTAAAAATGCAAATGTATAATGAATAGATTTCTTTGAGAATGACACAAGCTAGAACAGCTTGCTTTGGGGGATATGTGATGATGGATGTCGATGATGCCAAAATAAGTGCTTGCAATAATTAATTTGGGGCTGGAAATTTTTCGAAGATTCCCAAATGGGTCTTATTTTTCTGGTTTGTGTCAATGGAAAGGGCAGAGAAATTAGATTGTGTTTGTTGACAAAACCAATCGATCTAAGTAATTAAGAATGAGAAGCTGTATCTTCATGGGAAAAGAGGATAGTGTTCAATTCCGTCGTGGTTGGTGTCTACACCGACACTATTATGAGGATAAATTGATAATTTCGAGAGGGAATTTCTTGAATTGTTGCATTAATGTATACATATGCTTTAATTCTAAGATTGTATTTATAAATATACGAAATCTTGCAAGAAATTAAGAGTTATAACTCAATCCTGATGAAAATATTAAGAGAGAAATTTAGTATTAGAGCAAATTAGAGTATGTTTGGTATTGAATTTCAAATTATTTCAAAAGATCACCACCATTAGTGTTTGGACTCTTAAAGACTGATTGAATCAAGAAAATTCACTGCCCATGAGCAAAGTCTTGCCACTCTAAATAAAGATCGCAGGGGACAACTTTCGTTTTGTCTCTTGTGCCTTTTTAACTTCTTTCTTGAAATGTTTCTTTTACTTTTTTTTATAGGTTAGATATTAATCACTATAGCATATCTTATCTTGGAGCCTTTTCGAGCTACTGCGTGAAAACGTGTTGCCTATGGTGGTGATGTAGTGCCAAGACTTTGTCACAAAGTGGGGGTAAAAATCTACCTTATCTTGTTGAAATTATAAGCATCCATTCAATTATTTTTGACGCGTATTTAGTTGTTTGTCGCCATTAAAGCACTCCTTCTTTTACTTTACAAAAGACATGTATCCATAATAATAATTATATGCGTGAATTATTCAATTTCAGGATGTTTCTCCAAAGCAACCTACAAAGTTCTATGAAGGTGCATGACTGAATCGAATTTTTCTAGAAAATTGAATGAATAATTCAATATTTAGTTTTTTCCCACGGATGATAAAAAAAATAAAAATATTTCACTTTTTAGTTTATAATGGGTTGTTAAGCTTGAGACCCACAAGATATTTTTCAGCAATCTTCCTATGGCGGTAGATTTAACTGGTAGAAAATCACTGAAATTGATT
>Ga0307517_10013761_pt1 | contig 10956 bp, 8 predicted proteins | sample 23_EM_MG_FD_194515 | JGI IMG/M metagenome (GOLD analysis project Ga0307517, IMG submission 194515) | Populus trichocarpa ectomycorrhiza microbial communities from riparian zone in the Pacific Northwest, United States - 23_EM | ecosystem: Host-associated > Plants > Roots > Unclassified | place... | reverse complement strand
CCACAATGCCTTAAGCCGACTTTCCATTGACAAATAAAATGAAAGAAGGAAACAAAAACAGTAAATATAGAAAGAAGGAAGAAGTGCGTAGCTAGGGAAGAGTGCTTTGAAGTAGAACGAACCAGGCTTATTTATAGAGTGGAGATCTAGCTAACCAGTGCATCGTGTAAGCGTGTTCTGTTGTAAGCCACCTGTTTTTTTCAATCTAATTGTGTACTTTTTATTCTCTCAACTCACTTTAATCATTTTTGCTTCTTTCCTGGTAGACTAGCTTACGAGCCTTTTTTAGCTTTCTTAATGCAATAATTTTGAACGAATTTTTCTTTTTAAATTCTATGATCAATATAAGTTGTTGTTTTACTTTTTCAAACTTCTCTATAGAATCAAGATCAGTAATTGAATAGGCTATCACACTTTGTTCAAATAGGCAATTAGGTATATCTTTCTAAGTGGTTTTTTTTGTTTGTTTATTTTCCAAAAATATTTTTATCTTGAGGAACATCAACTAAAATGATGTAAATATATGAATATTTGATTTTAAAAATGTTTTCTATGGTTACAATGTATCACTTTCAAAATTTACTTAATACATTCTTGCTCCATTATGACCATAGTGCACTTTGCTTACAAAGTTTTTAAATGAAAATCATAGCTTCTATGCACTCCTCTAGATCTTGGACTATCCTAACCAAGCTAGTCAATGTTACTTCTGGTTTTGTTCTATAAAAAGGCTCTTGAAAATAGTCTTGCATCTCTTCCCGCTTATTGATGGAGTTAGATGAGTGGGCAAAACAATGTACATAATATGCATAAAGCCAATCTCTAAAAAATAGAGCTTGTAGTTTAATTGTTCCATGCACCATGTATATTACTAGCACCATCATACCATTGACCTTATATATTAAAGATATGCAAATTATATCAAGTGACACATCAAGCATTTTTTTTATTATGGTGTTGGTTTAAATACTATGTTTTTAATCTGATATTTTGGATGACGGTTTTACAATTTCTTATGGAGAGATTTAGCTAGCATTCAATTTGCAACTGATATTTAGCATGGGTTATAAATAAAGCAGTCCAACTAAAGTTCAAATTTATTAGTGTTGGTTATTGGGTTAGGCCTGGTCCGCCCATGATGGATAGGCCTGGTCCAAGTTATTAGAGGAGTTATTAAAGGAAGTAACCGCCTCCTCTAATCATATATAAAGGGACATAACCCATATGGATAAATATGAAGGTTTTTATTTGTTGAATAATCATTCTCTCTTTCTCTTCTCTCATCTTGGACTCTCTGTATTACTTTAACAAGATTTATAAAGACGTTCGTACTGTGAAATATCACTTTGGTTCTAGTAATTGAAATGACACTGAAGTAATCGATTCAAAAATAAGAAAACGAATTATTACAAGTAAGTTTTCCTTTCCAATCTACATTGATAACAGAGCCATGGTTTTTAATATTTTTTTATGCAGTATATCTGTTATTACATGAACGATAGATGTAAATTTTGTGTTAAAAGAATACTTCCATTGAGAATTTTGAATTTACAAAATTTCATGAAGTAATTTAGTTATGACTTTGTCTTTTCTATAATTAATTAGAAAAGACATTCTGCATGGTAGTTGTATAATTCTATTATCAATTCATGTGTGAATTGATGATGGAAATGGAGATTGGAAACTGCCATTTCCATTTCCATTTCCAATTGACTGCAATTGCAGTAGTTAATTGGACTGTCATTTGGCAATTAAGTAACTACCATTTGACAGTTGAAAAAAAAAACCTCGAAAGAACACATCTTTTAAGAGATGTGTAATTGTCATTCAGCAGTTAATATTTTCATTTCCAATTGACTACAATCCCAGTAGTCAATTGGAACTGCCATTTGGCAGTTGAAAAAAAAACCGAATGAACACATCTTTTAAGATATGTGTAACTGCCATTCGGCAGTTAATATATATTAACATTAAGAATAATATTAAGACAATTAATTTTTTTTTTGTTAATATAAATTGTCAAATTGTGGTGCCAATTTATTTACTGTTAAAATAAATTTCTTAATTTCTATATGTTTTTTTTTTAACATATATGATGATGCATGCTTTAATTAAATATTAAGTATAATATTTATGTGCTTTTTGGAATATTTTGTTGTAGTGGATAGATAACAACAAATTGATCATTTATTGAGTTATGCCTTTAATTCTGTTCACAAAATTCAAGAGCACATTGATTATATGTATCATTGGATGAGTAGACTAGCTATGAGTGGTGTTTATGAATTTTACATGGAACATCAAATGTTAATCATTCTCAATTCTCTGCCTGAGGAATGGATGTCAGTGCGAGTATCGTTGGAATTTAGGCTGGAATCCTTAGATTTCAACAATCTGGCAGATGAAATGCTGCTTGAGAGGGAACGTCAGTATACCGAAAAGGGTATACGACGCACTGGAGGAAGCACATGTCATTTGGATGCTGCTGCTAAATTCATTCCATGGTTTGAAGAGAATGAACTTGGAGGAGATGGCTTTGATGAAGTGGATGATGTAATTGAAGACCCTACTTATGTGCCTACAATATAAAATAATTCATAAATTTATTATTTTTAATATTGTATTTTTTTTTGTAATTGGTTGTTTATTGTGAACTGCATATTTTATGTAATTTAACTTTTAATTACATTATATGCATATATATGATAATATCTGCAACCTGATTAATGGGAGTTAATAGTTGAAACTAATAATATAATTTTACACTCATTTAAATTTTCAATAATAATTAGACCATACAAATGGAAATTGATTAAGTGTTTAACATTCTTTTCATTTCTATTGTAAGTGTTAAATTATTATTTGTTTAATTTAGAATAGAGTGGAAAAATATGTCAATTAAATTATACTAGATACTAATATTTGTAATTGTTGTCAATAACGCTTAATATGGCTGCATCTAAGAGTATTATTATTGATTTGAACCATGGAGACAAACTAAGTGAAAAGAATTACGATGTTTGGCATCGTAAGATTGAGTATCTCCTCGAAGAGTAAGAAATGCTGGAAACAATCACACAACCTATGGCTAAACCTGAGCAAGGAAACAATGCTCAACACAGGCTTGATATGGAAGCATATCAAACCTATAAATGCAAGGATCGTGTAGCTTGCATTTTGATGTTGAGCAACATGAGAAATGATATAATGCTTCGTTTTGAAAGGCATCGTTCAACTCAATTTGTTTGGAACACAGTAAAGATTCAGTATGGAGGAACCTCCACTACTAGACTTCGTCAGCTAACCCTCAAATTCGATGGTTATAAGAAGCACCAAAATCAAACAATGAGGCAGCATCTTACGGTCATGTCTAACATGATCAGTGAATTAAAAGGTGTTGGACATGAGATGACTGATGAACAACAAGTCTACGCAGTTATCCGCTCTTTGCCAAGCAATTGGGAACACATGTGTGTTAACCTTACCCACAATGACAACATCAAGACATTTGATGATGTTGCTCGTCATGTCGAGCTTGAAGAAGATCGACTTCACGCTAAGAAGCCTATAAACGAGGTTTTTATATCTAAGACTAAGATGTGTGGAGCATATGGCTCTAAATATAAAAAGGGTAAGGCTAAAGGTCTCAAATATGGTGTTATTACTCATTTTTTTGAGCTCTACGTGCTAATGGAGATCGTGTGTATCCCTTTTAAATCGAAGGCAGGAGTTTAGTTCAAGGTTGCTAGGAAATTGACAAAAGTAAAGAAGAAAGAAATGTTTTTCGAACCCTGTTTCAGCTAGCTTCTACTCTCTTTATCCTTCCTCTCTACTGCTGAAATTGTCAGGATTCTTAGGCTAATTAGGAGTCTTTTGATGCTAAATTCATTCCTTTTTTATATGATCTTTAAGGTTGAATAAATCCCTCAGAAGTGGCACTAAAAAACCCGGTTCTGCTGCTGCCGCAATTTTTTTGTTCCAAATTAGGTCTGATTCTGTTCTGTAAAACAATTTTATCTCACTTCGAATCCTTCATCAAAGTTGTAGTCCTGGACGCATAGATGATTTTGGGCTTTCGAATCCCTTGATTTCGATATCAGGAACTCAAGATATTCATGTTTGAATATCTGACGAGAATTCTGCCGCGAGCAGGATTCTGACCAGAGTTTCACTAAAAACTCTGCTTCCATCATGATTTTTCTGATTGTTATTCTCAGGTTATACTCTCAGTCATATTGGGATGCTCGGCATTCCTCAGTTTTTGAATCAAATCAGGAGACCATTTTTTACCAACCAGATTGCTGCCCGATTCTGTTCTGTAAAACGATTTTATCTCATCTTAAATCCTTCGTGAAAGTTGTAGTCCTATATGTGTAGATGAATTTGGGTTTTTGAATCGCTTGATTTCTAAATCAAAAGCTCAAGATATTCATGTTTGAATATGAAGTGAAAATTCTGCCGCAAAATTCTGCCGCAGGAAGGATTTTGCCCCCCAAGTTTGCAGGACTGAATTGAAAAGAACTGAAATAAGGGAGTTAATTGCAGATAAAGATTGGAAGAGCTCGGCTGGGTTTTGGGAAGAAATAGAAAAAACAGGGATAGGATTAGAAAATGACAGAAATTCTGCCGCGATGGGTTACATTTCTGCTGCCTTTCTAAACGACACCGTCTATGTATTTTTTTATTTCACTTCTTTAGCTAAACGGTGCCGTATGAGAACAGCCCCATCCTGAATAGCATGGTACTGTACCTCGTCTGCATTCCCTTCCCTCCTCTGCAACCGTTTCCTGCTAGTTTTTGAAATTGCTCGTCCTTGCATCCCCTGCAATCTGGCGTGTGCAGGACAGCACACCTCTTCACACCATGTCCTTAGCTGCCAGTCAGGATTTCACAAGGGAAACCGTTGCACCTCACTGTGCCAGCTGTGAAAGAAGACGCAAAGAGGAGCCTCATCATCATCTAAGGGCTGGGATTGTTTCCCTAAGACATAGGGTGGAGATGAGAGAATGTGGGGGGTGGTCTTCAGTTCTTGCATATATAACAGACTGCTTTGCAAGGAGAAAAGAGGAGGAGGAGAAAAGAGGGAGACAGGGAGAGTTTAAATACAGAGAGAAAAGAGGGGAGGCGGAGAAGGATAGAAAACAGAGAGCTAGCATAAGGTTGAGTTTAGGAAATCAATTAGAACGAGAGAGGATCATCTCAGTCTATCCTACATTGCCAAGCAGGAGGTAATAAAATCTAAGGGTTTTTTTTATACTCCTAACGGCAAAAAGAGGAAGGCTTTCTTCGGTCTTCAGAGGCAGCAAAGCAAAGGCTTTCCCATCTGTCCATACTTCATCGTCTGCAAGCAATATCTGCAGGTATGAGTCTCTGCCTTCCTTGTCATATGTATAGTTGATGTCTACTGTTTCCTCGTTGCAAAACCTATTCCTGCTCTTATTTTAGACATTCGAGTTCTGTTGCAAGTGCACGCTTGTTGCCGTTTCTGCCATGGCTGTGAGTTTAAATGGGTGTGTATGTTAACATTGCGGCCTCCTTTCTTTCCCTTTTATTCGGGACGCATCGTGAGCCTTACAGTTTCCTCATCAGTATCCCTCTTCTTCCTCTGTCCGGTCTTTTTCTTTTTTTGTCTTAGAATTATGTAGGGAAGTGTTTTTGCTCCTAAGGGTTATTTGTCCAGAGGAGAAAGCAAGAGCAGGAAGGAAATTCCTTTTTACATGAAGCAATCATGTTGACAGGGTCTTCCTGCATATGAGGTGATACTTCGGCTGGGTTTTGGAGTATGTTTTCCTTTTGTTCCTTTGCAAATGAATAGCTGGCCATTTGATTTACTGGCCCTGTTTTTTTTTTAGTGTCTTTGATATACATTGTATAAAGTCACTCTTTAAGTTCTTTCCTGTTTGTATGAGACCACCGATGCTGTGTCAGAGATGAAAAAAAGGTCATGCTATGTTAGGCTTGGAGTGTAAAAGGCTGATTTGGCTTCCCAGTTTCTATGGCTGTGAGAGACCGTAGGTCTAAAGGATTTCGTTATCTCTGCCTTCCTTTGGTTTGAGTGTCTCTGGGCAACTGGAATACTGCATGGGAGTAGTTATGGCTTATAGGTGCAGAAGAGAGAATAGAAAACGTGAGGGAGGGTCCTTTTATTTACGGGGATTTTGTATTGGCAGGTTCTGGTTTTCATGTTTTTTTTTGGTTCTTTTGTAAAAAATATTGTTTTTAGTCTCGGAATTTAATATGTATTCTTTCCTGCGGAATTTAATATGCATAGCATTTGTTTAAAGATAAGGAAAAGGACGGGTGGTGGGGCAGTTTCTGTTATGGGTTTCAGATTCAGAGCTTTGTTGTTTTTGGTATATGCGGATTTGTGTTTTTTAGAGTAAGGGGCAGATTTGTTTCGGACTTTAAATTAAAGTCGAAATGCTGGGTTTCTGTTGCTGGATTTGAATTGTTCCAAGCTTCCTGCGAATTGGAATACACAAGTGTATAGTTTTTTTTTCATTGTGATAATTGGTTTAATTGCGTTGTTGGTGTTTTGATAGAAATAAAAAAAAATTTATTGTATACGGCCAATACCTTAACATGTTCTTAACGTTTTTTTTATATAAAAAAAACAAATATTTGAAGTTTTTAAAAATGTGTTTTCGCATGGATTTCTTAAACACAACACAAAAATTATTTTTTTGCATCTTGGATTTTACAACATGTTTGTAAATTCCAAAGGGTGTTGGCCAATATTCCAAAAATATAAAAATCTTATTTTTAGGACTTCGTCTTTATTCACTATTAGTGTTTGGATAAAGAAATCCCAAATGGGGTAAATATCCAAAATATTATTAGGAATAATTTGTTATTATTCACTATTAATGTTTGGATAAAGAAATCCAAAAGAAGTTAATATCCAAAATATTATTAGGAATAATTTGTTATTATTCACTACAAATGTTTGGATGAAGAAACCCCAAAGGGGTTAATATTCAAAATATTATTGGGAATAATTCGTCATTGTTCACTGTTAATATTTGGATAAAGAAACCTCAAGTGATAAATATCAAAAATATTTTTCTAGGAATAACAAGTCATTATCCCTTAATAATATAAGGGCAAATAAACCTATCAAAGGTAGATGTCCAAAATATTGTTAATAGGAATACAACTTGTTTATTTTTAACATAAGGGCAGATTTATGCCTAAAATTTTATTTAGAACAATTTAATTGTGTATCCTTGAAAGAAGCCTCAATTATAATTGGGGACATTTCAAATTTTGATTCCACAATTTATGAGTCATGAAAATATGAAATACTAAGGTAAAAATGGGCTTTTAAAGCAACTTGAATTTCCTTAGATTTCTAACTTAGTTTTTCTTTTCTTTTCTCTTCCTTGCGATTTACGAGTCGCGAAACACTTGAAATACTAAGGGAAAAATGAGCTCTTAAGCGCATTGAATCTCCTCAGATTTCTATCTTAGATGTCTCTAAATTCATAAATTCTAAATTTAGTTCAAATCAAGCATGGACTTCAAGAGTTCTGCACCGTTTCTCTTTGGCACTCTATAAACATATCTAAAGGTATGATTCATATTGGCCAAGGATTCTTTCCCTTAAACTTTGAACCCAAGTTCGTACATCATAGCAGACTTATTCTAGGGAACTGATGGGACTATAGAATATCAACACCATAGCAATTATAGGCAAACCAAACACCAAGCAGCTTACCTTAGGTAGGGCGTACTAGGGGTGCTAAAACCTTCCATTTACGCAACCAGTCCCTTACCTTAGAATCTCTGAAAGACCAGTTAGGTTTTCTAGTGACCATAATACTAGGTGGCGACTCCCTTTTTCACAAAACAAAGACCCCGACATCAATCCCTGCTACCAGGAAGGGTCGCTGCGACGTCGAGCTCTCGAGAGGGTACGACATATGGCAAGATAGGAATAGAAGCAAGTAGTAGTTGACATAAGCGCAAGCGTGGGAAACGCGGTGATAAGAAAGACAAGAATATGAATTGTTTCAATTGTGGTAAACCTAGTCACTTTGCTCGTAATTGCACTAAGCCAAAGGTAATGTTTAACCACAATCATCCTTCTAACTTATACGTTAGCAGTTGTTTAATGCTTGTTGAATCTATTCTTTTTTGGACTATAGACTTAGGAGCAACTGACCACATAGCAAGGGATCGAACAACCTTGGTGGAATTCCATCGAATTCCAAAGGATAGATACATATACATGGGGAATAATGTTGCCGCTGCTGTGCTTGGGATTGGTGCCTGCAAACTGGATTTGCGGGGCGGCCGCACACTTTATCTTCATGATGTACTCTACGCTCCAGAAGTTCGACAGAATCTTGTGTCTATTCTTGCTTTACTCCAATTAGGCTTTAATATTGCGTTTGTTGGTTGTTGCGTAAAAATGCATATGGATAATATTTTTTATGGTTCTGGTTTTGTATTAAATGGTTTTATGGTGTTAAACACCGTTAATGTATCTATTAATTATGATGCTTCAAGTTATGTTGTTCAAAATTCCAGCACTATTAATGATAGTAATATCATAACTTGGCATGCTAGATTAGGACATATTGGGCAAGATCGATTACATATGTCTCAGCCTGACATCGCGGCGACCAATTAAAAATAATCTCTTGATTGGAAAAGGAACATATATCTGACATCTTGTTCTTTTAGGGAAAAAGGTCTTGTTCAAGGAGTCGCCACCTAGTATTATGGTCACTAGGAACCCTCACTGGTCAACAAAGATTCTATGATAAGGAACTGGTTACGCAAAAGAGAAGATGCTATCACCCCTTAAGCGTCCTACCTAACGCATGCTGCATTGCTGGTTTTGTCTAAAATTGCTAAGAATTTGCTCTCCTTTTTCTCTTTTTTTATTCTTCCTTTTATGTTCCTGACTTTGGTGTCGGTGAACAATTCCTACGAATATTTCCAACTCTGGCGTTGGGAAATATCGCACAAATCCAAAAAATATGATACTCCTGACTCTGGCGTCAGTGAATATTTTCGCAAAAGATTAATTTGAAGAAGAAATTTTCTATGTCAGTTTTTCTTGTTTATCCTTTATTATTATTTGCCCTTTCTAGATGGAAGTAAAAAAAAATATTGCATGACATATTTGCATTTAACAGTAATAGTCCACACATTGAGCACATCTACAAAAAATACAAACACAGAAAAAAATAAAACAAAGTGCGAGGTGCCCACAAATAAATCAACAAAGGCCCCAAATATTTTTGGAATTTTCTGTTATCGAAAAGGGGTTTATTTGGTCAAATATCAAATTTGAATGGGCATAAAACATTATGGCCAAGACATAAGGGTGTGTTTTGCCAAACACACCCTTAGCAAACACAATTTGGGTCGGCTAGGCCTAAAGCTCAGACCCGACCCATTCTTTTTTTTCTTTTTGGGCTGGATCTAGCCCAGTCATGCGTGAAAGGCTCACGCATGCATGCAACATTAACCAGTTAATTATTTTAGCAAAGAAGGAAGGAAACTTACCTAGACGTGTGGCTGCTAGAGGCGAAGTCGAGGGAGACTAGGCTAAAAAAAAGGTTGCGGGGGGGCGGCGGCTGCTAGTATAGGGTTCGCCGCCCCCTTTTTTTATGTTTCTCTCTTTTAGGGTTTCTGGTAATGGCCTCCTCTTAGGGTCTCTTCTTTTAAAGTTTCTCCTTAATCGTCCCCCCTAAGACATACACTGAGATCAGTATTGATAGTGCAAGAGTCCCTTCGCTTGTGGGAAACCAAGTTTCAATCAAACTCATTCTCTTCTTTGAAGTTTGAATTTGATTAAGAATCAAATTTGAAAGCGGATAACTATCATTATCTTGAAGACAAAGATTATCTTGAAGATATGGATTATCTTGAAGATAAAGATAGAATGACAAAAGCACATTGTAGTCCTTAATTTTCACGCAAGTTGACAAATCACACTTTTCATCGAAATAAATCTCTAATCTTTTAATTTTACATTTTAAACCCTATAAAAATTAAATTAAAAGCCCATGGGCCAAAATTGGGTTACAACAACATAGATTAGCAAAAGCTGGTCTTTTAGGATCACTTACCAAAGAAGAATTGCCCGTTCATGAGCATTGCCTTGTTGGAAAAGCAATTAGATTACCATTAGGCAAAGCTAAAAGAGCTAGTAGTCCATTACAGCTTATTCATTCAGGCATTTGTGGCCCAATGAATGTGAGGGCAAGACATGGAGGAAATGATTTCATCACATTTATAGATGATTTTCACACGGTTTGATCATGTTTATCTGATCTCACGTAAGTTTGAAGCATTGGATTGCTTCATTCAATACATAAATCCGGTGGAGAATAAACTAAGTACCAAGATCAAAGCTTTAAGAACTGATCGAGGACGTGAATATCTATCTGAACAATTTAAAAAATTTTGTGAAGAAAAGGGTATAGCTAGACAACTAACTATTCATTATACTCCACAACAAAATGGTGTAGCAGAAAGGAAGAATAGAACCCTATTTGACATGGTTAGGTCAATAATGGCGTAAGCTAACTTACAAATTTCCTTTTGGGAAGATGCATTGTTAACTGCTGCTTATATACTTAATCATGTGCCCTCTAAATCTGTCTCATCCACCCCATATGAACTATGGAATGGCGCCAAACCTAATCTAGGTTATTTCCATCAATGGGGGTGTGCAACTTATATTCACAATACTTCTCATGAATATGGGAAACTTGGTCCTAGGGGGAAGAAGTGTCTATTTATATGATATTCTAAACATTCCAAAGGATTTGTATTTAGTGGTGAAAAAGCTGATGGAAAAGTGACGAAGATTTAATCGTGTGATGTTGTATTCTTAGAAAAGGTTTTTCCAAAGACAAGTGAGGTTGAAAAAGATTTTCAATTATATGAAATGGAAAATCTAGATTATGGCGTAACAGGTCATTCAACAAAGGACTT
>Ga0307517_10013760_pt1 | contig 10956 bp, 6 predicted proteins | sample 23_EM_MG_FD_194515 | JGI IMG/M metagenome (GOLD analysis project Ga0307517, IMG submission 194515) | Populus trichocarpa ectomycorrhiza microbial communities from riparian zone in the Pacific Northwest, United States - 23_EM | ecosystem: Host-associated > Plants > Roots > Unclassified | place... | reverse complement strand
AAATTATTTTCCAGCTCATTTTCCATGACATAACCAAACACTGGAAAGTGTTTTCCAACTTATTTTCCATTACACTACCAAACATCGGAAAATACTTTCCCGGAATTCACTTTCCCAGGAATTCACTTTCCAAAAAGAAACTACTTTCCAGCAAATAAACGGGGCCTAAAAATTCAAGTCAAAATCAAGCTGTTAATTCGTTGTTGATCGGTTGTGTTTGAGAGTGTGGTTGCGGTTATTTTTCAAAATATTTTTCACTCGAAAAATAATATTTAAAAAAAATTATTTTTGACATCTGCATATTAAAATAATTTGAAAATACCAAAAAATATTAATTTAAAATAAAAAAAAATTAATTAATTTTTTTCAAAAACATTTTTATATCACAAAAATATACAGGGTAAAATTCTAGTTAAGGCATTCTTTTATATCCAAGAATAACTATGGTTTTGTGTATTATATTTATAAATAAAATAATATTTTATGTCTTTTAATATATTTTCTAACAGTATTATATAAATTAATAAATTATATGCATAAATATATCAAATTAATATAAATTTTATTAGCGCAAACAACTGATGCCAGTTTGTTAAGAATTTGAATAGAATCTTCAAAAATAATTCTCATAATATAAAGGAGAAAATAATACATATATTTAACCTAGTTTAGCAAATTACCTATTCCACAGGCACGCAAGTATCGTGCGTGTACAGTGATGAGTTCATTAAAATCCAAAGTGCACAGTGTTAAGTGAATTGAAATTGTAAGACCGGGGAAGAGAAGAGACTCACCTGGTAGTTCTGGAGATGAAGACGTGATGGAGGACTGGTCGACTAGTTACTTTCTTCCTCTGCTTTCACCTCTGTTCTTGCTTTTCTCTGATCGGTTTCTTCCTGTCCGTCCCCTGTTCTGCGTGTGTTTCGTTCTCCTGTGGCCTTCTGTTTTTGCTCGTCTTCTCTGTATTATCTCTGTTCTTGCGTCTGTGTTTTTGTTTGTGGTCTTGGGTCCAGTGTTCTCTGTGTATTATCTGTGTCCGGTCGTCTCTGTTTTTCCTGGGGTTTTTTCGTTCGTTCGTTCGTCCTCTCTGCGTTTGCTTGTTTTTCCCCTGCTTTTTATTTCCCCAGTTCGTCCTCAGTTCGTTCCTCCTGGTGTGCTCTTTGTGTTTCGTTCCCCTGTTGTGTTCTGTTCGTGGGTTTTCTCTGTTCTTTTCGTTCTCTCCGTTCGTCCTCTGGTTCTCTCGGTTTGCTCTCAGTCCCCTGGTCTTCCTCCTCTTCGTCCTTAGTTCGTCCTGATAGGCTTATAGACCCAATTGAACATATATAAAATGTGTGTTCCATATGCAAGATTCTTTCGACCATGTTTTGAGGATAGACCTAGATGTGGTCCCATAATTTTGATCTCAAATCTATTATTGGCTTTTAGAATCTTTGTACAAAGCTCATAGCCTAGTTTAGAATAAAGCCAGGAAAAACTCTATCCTGGTGTAAGGATACCAAACCACCTAATACAAATGGTTGTTTTAATAATCCTTTTATCATATCAAGCTTTAAATTTGACAAGGGTTCCTCTTATCATTAATCCGAATTCCTAATAATTTTTATTCAAATTTAACCGCAATATCTTTTGCTCATTTGACAAGGTTTCTCTTATCATATCAAACTTTTTCACTCTATTATCGATAAACCCTTTCACTCTTTTTGCTTATCCCCTTTTTTTATATGAGTTTCCTCGTATAACTTCATTGAAACATGTTTGCATCAAAACTGTTTTTTCTGTACAATAAATAGTTGGTAAAAAAAGTCTCACAAATAAAAACTAAATTAATAATTAAATAAAAAATAATTAAATATATAGCAATGCTCTTATTAGGCTATTTGCATGGTTCACAAAGGAAAGTGCTTCTTAAGTGTGCATGCTCATCAAACCATGAGTTTTTTTTTCCTTGAGACCTAGACTGTCAGCACTTTTTAAAACCATATGATGCTAAAAATTCCTGAAACTTAGCCCAATTACCCTTTATGACTTGTCTTAGTCTAAAAGTTTTCCACAATGCTATGTCATCGAAGTTAGCTATGTTCATTGCATATCTAAAGACATCATGCCACAAATCATGCAATATAAAATAGTAATTTGATAAACAAAATTAAGATAAGGAAATGAAATATTATAGTTTTACAATAATATAATTGTTTTTTTGCGTTATACTAACCTAATTACAATAATATAATTATTAAATCTAAATAAAACTAAAAATTTCTGAAAATAAGACTGCCCGAACAACAACATAAAAATCAATTCATCAAATTAATTTAATGTAAAACTTAAAATAATCTATTACAAATAAATAACTTCAATGGTGAGAAAAAACATAACTTACATTGTGTTGTTGGCTTTTTATTTTGCAATAAGTTTTCTTGATACAATGTCTCTTGAAGAAGGGATTCTGGCTTTGCTGAATGCATTGGATGAGCTTTAGTTGGAGGCGGTAATGTTTTTGCAAATGGTGTTGGGATTTGGGCTGAAGTCGAGGTTTGATGAGGAGTTCTTGAGGAAGCTTGTGGCAGAGAATGCGTCAAGGAGGGATATGGCGAAGCATGCAGCTGTTATTGGTTTTGGAGAGAAAATGGGAGGTATGTAGGATGTTAATTTGATCAGTGGGTTACTTGTTCTTCAGTGGTAATTGCTGTTCTGTGTGGTCAGTTCATAAGAATGTCAGTGACATTTGTTGCAAGGTTTTTCTGTTCAACTCGCTACTATTTTGTACTTTTGGGTGTTGCCTTTTGTTCTATACCTTTTTTGTTTGTGAGATTCATTGTTGTAAATGAGATCATTGCATAATTAGTTGGCATCAAAGGACGTAATAATCTCTCTTTGTATGATCAATAGATATGATACTGTGAATCTGAAAGGGCACAGCTTTAGTATCTCCAAATGCTATGTAAATTATGCCAAAAACACTTTATTCTGTTTCTAAAGAACTCGAGGCTAATACTCTAAGAGTTGTTTTAAAATGACTTGCACTATTGCATTTTTGTTCCACTAGAAATTGTTTCTGATGTTTTTGACATTTACAAATAATGTTTTTGACATTTATAGGTCCTTTTCTAAAATTAAAAATTATTTTCAATTTCATCATTCAATAAAAATTATAGGTTGTCCTTTTATTTTATTTTTTAATTTGGTCCATATTATTTTTAATTCCTATTTTTAGTTTTTTATCCTCTAGTGAAATTAAATTGTTCTTTCAATTTCACCATTCAATTCAAAAATGTCAAATCTCCTCTATTTTTTTATTTCTACTTTTATCTGCATTCTTTTAGTTGCTATTTTTTTTTATTGTTTTAGAGCCTTTTGTAAAATTAATTTTCTTAATATAATTCTTGGTGTTAGTTAGGAATTGGATTCCATATTTTTTTTATAGGGTGATCATGGTTTTATGAACCAAGTCATATATTTTAAAAATTAACCCGGGTTAACATTGGTCTTTTATTTATTAGGGTTTATTTTTCTCAACACAATTTTTTTTTTCATTTTCATCCTTCAATTTCTTTTTTAAAATTGATCTTCATGATTTTTTTTTCAATTTAGTTATCCCGATTTCATTACCAGGACCACAGGTTTGACAAGTTTTTTTTGGGTCATTGCTTTTTTAATTTAAAATTTTATTAGTTTCATCCTTGAACATTTGGTTCCTCTAGAATTGAGTTTTGTAATTTTTTTCAGTTTGTTTTCTATTGATTTATCTCATTCTAAAGATTTTTTCATACATCCCAACTTTTGCAAGAATATTAAATTCTACGGGCTTCGAATCTCATGTCTATGCCGATTTACTCAGGTATTTTTTTACGCATGCAAAATAATATAATAATTAATTATTAGTTTATAGAGGCTGATAAATAAATAAAATATATAGTTTATTGAGTTTCCAAAACAAAATAATAGCATCTTGTGGTCATCAACCAAAACTATTACTGTTGGGAAAAACACTGTTCATGTAGATTAATAAGTACTATTTATTGAAACAAAAGAATGTGAACTAGTAATGCTTGTGCTAGCGTATCGATGGCACTGGCGCCATTTGGATGGTGTTTCTCAGCGACTGAACACTAGCTTTTGCTGTATCATTGAAAGCATCGTAATATCCTTTTTTTAAGAGCAACACGTGGTGTCATTGATTAGGCGATGCGATGTTGAAGACTTTTTTTCTTCTCATACCACTATACTCTTTCTTCCATTTAAAAATCGTGTTGCCATGCGAAATTTTATAGTTTTCCTTTAATTTATTAAGACATTAAATTTATTATTTATATTTTTAATTTTTAATTTTTGTTTTTGGTTATTTTGTGAAATTTTAAATTATTTTTAATTTTATCATTTAATTTTATTTTTTGAGTCTTTTTGTTAAATTAAATTTTGAATTAAAAACGCACGCGATTAGTTGTTGTCAAACTATTTAGTGCTAAGAATACGAAAGTCAAGTACCCTGCAACATGGAAGAACTCTGAAGAGACACACCAGAGACATTATGTTCACAGGCGGAGGCATGGCAAAGGCTGGGGTGGGCTAGGTTAAAATTTTATCAATATTTTTTAATTAGTTTTATGTAAAATAAATTTGTAATTCTCAATTAAGTTATCAAAAAATTCCGAAAATTTATGTGTATCCTTCTAATATGATGCTTTACCTTGGATTAAAATTTCATATTTTTTGGAGAAATTTAGAAATTTGATGAAAAATTACAATTTGACCAGTTTTACGTTTTTGGACGTAATTTTCAATCCGACCATCTGATCGAGCTGAAATTTTACGAGGGATTTTAAAATATATTGAATAAAATCTGGTTAAAACTTTAGGATGAACGGAGCTTGGTAGTACTAACAAAAAAAAAAGAACCGTAAAATAAAAGCAAAATTATTCATTAAGAGTAAAATGGTTATTTGCCATTAAAAAATAAAACAAATCAGCTCCTCCTTCCTTTTATATGGTACCGACTGGACAGAAGCAGAATAAGAAAAGAAAACGCGAGAGAGAAATAGAAAAAAGTAAAGGAAAAACATAAAAAAAATCCAAGAAAAAAGAAAAGAAAAGTGAGAGAATAACCTTGTAAACTTACAAAGTCCAACTTATAAAACAATAATCTAGGGAAGAATCAAGTGAAGGAAGGAGGAATTGAAAGAGGGAAAAAATTTAATTACTTTGTTTTCCAGTTGACATGAGATAATTATTTTATCCCGGTTAAGGGGTTGTTATAATATCGATTCAGATTCGATTATAGATGAATTATATTCCACAAAAAATCAAAGGATGTAACTTTAATAATGAGTTTATTTTTACTTTCGCTTTAATTTTATGTACTTTTAAATTTATTTTTTAATATTTTGGATAGTGTATTTGAATTAAAACTTTACTGTTAACTTCAAAAATTCATGTACATGAGTTAATAATTTATCTTAAAAAATATTTATATATTTAATTAATAGCTCAAGACAAACAAAAATTCCTGGCTCCGCTATGTTATGCTTTATATATAACCAAAGTCGTTACAAGAGAGAAGAGAAATAGCTTAATATCTATTTGTTACAAATTACATGAGATTTAAATACAAGATAAAATGCCCTCTCGTTTGCAAGCTATCCAGTTTGAACTGGATGTTATCCTATTCTCTACCCATAAGACAAGTCCGTACATGGTACATCCTTCTTTTCATTCGAGCCTTGAATTTAAAGGGATTTGCACGCAGGAAAGACAATACTGAATTTGCAGTTGAAAGCATCAATCCATAGGAAAAACTAAATTGGATAAAAAAAAGAATGGCTTGGGATGTGATGATGGTTAAAAATCCAGTACGTTCTTGCACCGTGATTATCAGCATGAATGTAAATGCTAAACCCATGCAGATAAGGGAGTAAAAAATAAAATATGCCGCAGTCTCCATGCTTGATGTTACATAATTACCGATACGACCTAATGATATCTGACAAAGGATTATAGCGGCGATGAGGGAGGAATTCATAGCTAGCATGTCAAAATAAATATATAAACTCATCAGATTTTTTGAACTACCACTGTTAAGATCACGACATGATCCAGGCACAGTGATAGCACCAGCGAAGGTTACTCCAACTACCAGTACTGCCACCACGAGAAGATTCCCTACCCCTCTGTTCAGTTCATCCGTCGTTAACGTCGTTCTTGGTAAATCAAACTCAGTCTTATCATCTGCCTCCACCAAAACTTTTAATAGCTGACGCTGAACAACAAAGTGTTAATTAGAAAATATATGGTATACAAATTATATAAAGCATCATGACAATGTTAGCTTATTAATGTCCCATAATAACGAAGAAGTAATTCATCGCTATATATTTAGTAGATCAGTGAGATATTCCATATTTTTGAGCAAGTAAAGAACTTTATTTCCACTTTGGATTAATCAAATTTAAGGTAATTAAAAGAAATCTATCACTCCCTTTTCTATAAAGTTGCAACATGGACAAAATGTCGATGTGAAAGTTTTTGCTATACTAGAATATATTTACTTCAATCACCTGATTAGCTTCTTACGTGGACCAAAGCAACTAGAATATAATTTGACTTGGATGCCACCTAAAGTGAAATGTGAATGGTTCTTTAAATGGCTATCCAAAACCCTCTAGTATTGATGGATTTTTAAGAGATCATGAAAGAAATTTTTTATATGTTATCTTTTATTCTAAAGGTATAAAAGAATTAAACGTGACTGAGGTTTTGACAATAAAAAAATCTTTTTAAATGAGTATTGATTGTTCATATGCAATTACTAGAAGCTTATTGGCTATAAGAGATAATTAATGAAGTTATCTTATTGGCATATGGAAAAAACTAGAGAGTATTTATGCTTCTAGACCCATGACTAATCGTTTTCTTTTGAAGTTAGATTTGTACTCTTGAGGATGGATGAAGGAATGGGTATCCACAACTATCTTTCAAGAGTTAACAGGATGAGACAACTCAAGTAGTCAATACTAGAAAACAATCGAGGATAAAGAGTGAATCTACAAGCCATTGGTGCAAACAATACTAGTTAAAAGGATACCTTTAGGTTTAAATGATGCAACTATAATCTTATTGGAGAATGATAGGTTTTTGAAAGTAGAAAACAATGTCAAAAGGTAACGAGGCATTGGTGATGGGAGGTGGTCCTGTAATTTACCATGAAAGATGGGAGCAAAGATGATGATGTTCTCATGGATCATAAATATTGTAAAAAGGTTTTGAAAAATTCATGGATTGTAGATTTTTCATATTTATTTAAAGAAATAATGTTTTGATACTCACAAAGAATATGATGGAGATTCTATGGTGCTAGTAAATGATAATAAAATCTAAGTTGCTAGAATTGATAATGTTAAAATTAAGATATATGATGGAGCAATGAAAACCCTTTGTGATGTTAGGCACATGCCAAGACTTAAACGAAAGAAAGTTTGTGAAACCGAAAATCTTACCATTTTGCGAACTTCTGCTTTCTGCGATTTGTTCCATACACATCTCGCAGCATCATCCTCATGCTTGGTATCGATTCGCTTGTTCTGAGCAAGGACAAGCAAAGACAGTATTAATTTGTGAGTAGACATTCGAAACTGAATTTGAATGTATTTTCTTGCATTCAGTTTTTGTAATGTTAAAGGTTGTCCTTTTCATTTTCATTTTTTGCAAGTATATATGATGATTAATTTGGAGTATGATCCCTCGTGATGTTCAAGAGCAATTGCAAGCCCATTGGCAACATAAGTTCAGTTTTTCAAAAAGGCTCAGCATATAAGCATACCATTCCATCTGACTTTGGTGCTTCAAAGCGTCCGCCTTGCAATAATTTCGCAACAACACCAGATGGTTTCAACTTTTCATTATTAACAATCCTTTTATCCACCCTCTTGTCTCTCACTAGTGCATGCACTATCTCAGAACGGCCATACATTGCAGCCAAGTGCAAAGGTGTATTTCCATCGTAATCCTTCTCATTTATAAGTGCTTCCAGATCTCGATTTCCCAGTATTTCTTCCACTAATTTCATCTGTTCACTCTCCGCTGCAACATGAAGAATATTCTGTCCTTTTTCGTTGAGAAAATCCATTGGATCGAACCAATAAGTAAGTAGTTCGCGTACTACTGCAAGATGGCCCTTCTGGCATGCAACATGGATAGGTAAGTTGCCTTCTTCGTTTCTTTGTGATGCGGCAACAGGACATCGACTAACCAGGAGTCTTGCTCCAAAAAGGAAGCCCATGGATGCTGCAAGATGAAGGAGACTTCCCCCTTTTTTGTCCTCGGGAAGCATTATATCCGGCTTGCCGTCCGCTAGTTTTTCTAGTGCAGCATAATTTAAAAATTAGATAATCAATACAAAAAACACAAAATGCAGGAAGTTTATGCTTTACATAAAATGAAATTAAGAAGAATAAGTTTTAATGAGACCAATAATTATAAGTGTAACATGTTGTTTTTCACGTCCAAATGATGAAAACATGTGATTACCTAAATTTCCTTCCGGCATAGCTTCTATAAGAGAAACAATCATCTTCTCGTCGCAACTCTCTACTGCCAAGTACAAGGGAGACTTGTCTTCCTTGTTCTTGTGGTAGGAAACTTCTAGGTCTTCATTAACGAGGAAACAGGCCACCTCTCGGCAACCCTTGATGACTGCATCATGCAAAGGGGTGTTTCCTTTATTATTCTTCATCCTCAGCAAGCTAGCAAGTTCAAGTGTTTTATGAGGATCAATTTTCACATGCTTGACGAGATTTTGAATTGTGTCAAACCGTCCAGCCCTGGCTGCCAGATGAAGCGCATTATCACCCAGGAAATTTTTCCTGGTGATTAGGAGGGGGAAGTGATGACACAGTAGCTGTGTCACACCTTCGCTTCCATGGCTTGCTGCCACATGAAGCAGTGAATTTCCAGAGGCAGCAACATGTTTGAAAATGACATTGAGCACTTCCTCTGATGAAACATGTTCCAGTTTATCGGACAAGAGACCAAACAAGGCATTGAAGTTGTCTTCCTTTGCATAGGTATAAAACTCCTTCTGCAGTATTTTATTTGGCTCAGAAAAACCATAGTCTGCAAGCTTCGGAACTGGGAATTTAACTGCCTTCCATCGTTCAAGCTTCTCATGTACTGGTCTCGTCATATCTATTTTTAATTGCATAGAGAGTTGCAACGTGCTGGAATATTGTATAATGTCGGTTGAGTGCTCCATCTCTTCTTGAGTGACTTAACTTTGCTGCGGTTGTATCAGTGATAATTACATGTCTTGTTATTTGGCCAAGCAAACTAAAGAATTCATAGAGAACATGAATGCAAGAGATATGCTAATTAAAGTATCAGTGAGAGAAAACGTACATTAGCTACATAATTTTTCTCAATACAATTATTTAGGAGCATATATACACTACCAGAAAATCGATAAATATAAACGGAAATACCGAGGAAATATTTCCGTCGGTAAATTTCCGAGAGATTTTAAAAAATTAAAACAAAGCAAAAAAAAATAAAATGATGACGTGTCATTTTTACCAACGACATTACCGATGGAATTAAATTCGTTGGTAAACTGTGAACACTGTTCATCATGTCAATTATAAAGGGAATCACCGACAAAATATTCCGTCCGTATTTTCCAGAGAGCTCTAGAACTGTTCACTTTCCAATTGCACTGTTAATTATTGTTTTTTACGGAAAAAATCACCGACGGATTGAAAAGTCGTCAGTGTTATTTGGCGGTTTTCTGAAAAAATTCAATTAATTTAAAATTTTCATTTAAATATTACAAACGGATTGAAAAATCGTCGGTAATTGTTGGTGGTTTCTGAAAACTTTTTTTTATTTTTAATTGTTTTTTGTCTTAATAATTGTATAAATGTTGTTATGAGATTTGTTTTTTCATATGAGATCAATTTTTAGTTGATTTATTTATATGATTTTTAAATTTTTAGCAATTGCAACTTCATTTTTTTCGTATGAATTTTTTTAGTTGAATTTATTTTTTTGTTTTATTTATTTGTTGCAAATTTGTTTGAGTTGATTTTCTTATTCTTTTTTCCAAGCATTTTGAGTATATATTATAGAGTATTGATTTATGTTAATTTAATTATTTTATAATTTTATAAAATAATTTTTTTAAAATGTTTTTAAATAATTACCGACGGAAATTCCGTCGGTAAATCCGTTGGTAATAAAAAAATATTATTACCGACGCGTCTGTTCCGTCAGTAAATCCGTCGGAGCATTTCCGTCGGTGATTTCGTTGGTAAATTAATTACCGATGGAATATGTGTCTTACGCCGATGAAAAAATTTCGCCGGTAAAACTGTTAAATCTTGTAGTGATATAAATGTTCAAATTCAAGTCAAAATCAAGCTGTTAATGCGTTGTCGATCGAGTGTGTTTGGGAGTATGGTTGCAGTTGTTTTTCAAAATGTTTTTTATTTGGAAATGCATCAAAATAATATTTAAAAAAAAAAATCAATTTTGACATCAGCACATCAAAATGATCTAAAAATACTAAAAAATTTAATTTAAAGCAAAAAAAATAAAAAAAATTCAATTTTTTCAAAAGTATTTTTAAAACACAAAAACAAACATGATCAAATTCAAGTTAAGGCCATTATTTTATATCCAGGTCCAAGAATAACTATGGGTTTGTGTATTGTATTTATAAATAAAATAATGTTGTATGACTTTTAATATATTTTCTAACAGTATTATATAAATTAATAAATTATATGCATAAACATATCAAATTAATATAAATTTTATTAGCGCAAACAACTGATGCCAATTTATTAAGAATTTGAATAGAATCTTCAAAAATAATTCTCATAATATAAAGGAGAAAATAATACATATATTTAACCTAGTTTAGCAAATTACCTATTCCACAGGCACGCAAGTATCGTGCGTGTACAGTGA
>Ga0307517_10013759_pt1 | contig 10957 bp, 6 predicted proteins | sample 23_EM_MG_FD_194515 | JGI IMG/M metagenome (GOLD analysis project Ga0307517, IMG submission 194515) | Populus trichocarpa ectomycorrhiza microbial communities from riparian zone in the Pacific Northwest, United States - 23_EM | ecosystem: Host-associated > Plants > Roots > Unclassified | place... | reverse complement strand
CTGACCGCTCACCGTGAGATTGGTGGCGCGTCCGAAGAAATCTTCCCGAAAATCGATGCTTCCGTCCTCCTTGCGGGGAGGATTATCGAAGGGAAGGGTCGTGACCTTGAACATCTCTCCCGCACCTTCCGCGTCGGAAGCGGTGACGATGGGCGTATGCAGGTAGACGAACCCTTTCTCGTTGAAGAATTTATGGATCGCGAAAGCCAGGGCATGACGTACGCGGAAGATCGCCCCGAACGTATTGGTCCGGAATCGCAGGTGAGCGATCTCGCGCAGGTATTCCAGGCTGGGCCTGTTCTTTAACTGCAAGGGATATTTTTCGGGGTTGCAATCGCCCAGGATCTCGATGGACCGGGCTTTTACCTCCACGGCCTGCCCCTTGCCCAGGGAGGCGATCAATTCACCCGTAATTTTCAGGGAAGCCCCCGTAGTGATCCGTTTCAGGAAAGGCTCGTCATAGGCCCCGAGCTCGGCCACGACCTGCAGGTTGTTATTCGTAGAACCGTCATTCAGGGCGATGAACTGGTTGTTCCGGAAGCTGCGCACCCACCCCATTACGATCACTTCCTGTCCCTCCGGCTTTTTGGCCAGCAATTCCTTCACTTTCACTCTTGTATTGAACATGATTGTAGAAACTGATTGATTGAACGTGTACAAATTTTGTGTCGGCAAAGATAAGCAAGACGGGAAAGAATCCGCCGGAAGGGTATACTCCTGGGTAATATTTCTTTAAAAATTTAAGGAAATAAGCAAGCTTTAAATACTAAGTTTGTTAGTATAATTTACCCTAAAAATGTTATATGTCTATCGAGCAATTATATTCGGAGGTTCAGCATGTCATTGAAGCAACCAGGATCAGGGTTTACAAAGCCGTCAATAGCTCTATGGTGCAGTCATACTGGGAAATAGGGCGCCTGATCGTAGAAGAAGAACAAAAAGGGGCCGACCGGGCGGCGTATGGCAAGCAAATAGTGGAAGGATTGTCCTCACGGTTAACAATGGTGTATGGGAAAGGGTATAACAAAAGCAATCTATGGTACATGAGACAATTTTACCAGTTATTTGAGATTCCCCACGCATTGCGTGGAGAATTGAGCTGGACTCATTACAGGCTATTATTAAAGGTAGAAAACTCCGATGCCAGGGTTTTTTACATGGAGGAGACCGCCTCTGCCAATTGGAACACGCGCACCCTGGAAAGGCAGATCAATAGCCTATACTATGAAAGAATTTTGATGAGCAACAAGGAAGGGCGTCCGGCCGTAAAACAGGAAGCTGAATCAAAGAAGAAGACGATGGAGCCGGCCGATATCATTAAAGATCCGTACGTCCTGGATTTCCTGGGGCTTAAGCAGGATTCTTCTTTATATGAGAAAGAACTGGAACAAGTGCTGATTAACAAATTGCAGGAATTCCTGCTGGAGTTGGGGAAAGGCTTCTCTTTCGTGACCAGGCAATACAGGATAACGACGGAAGAGAGTAATAAACATTTTCATGTGGACCTGGTCTTTTATAACTATATCCTTAAGTGTTTCTTACTGGTCGACCTGAAAACAACGGAGCTAAATCACCAGGATATCGGCCAAATGGATTTTTATGTCCGCTATTTTGAGGATAAAGTGCGCCAAAAAGAAGACAATCCCACGATCGGACTGATCTTATGCACGGGAAAAGACAAGACGATCGTCAAATACAGTCTGTTGATTGACAGCCAGCAAATCTTTGCTTCAAAATACCAGCTATATATGCCTTCCGAAGAAGAACTGAGAAAAGAGTTACAAAGGGAAAAACAAGAGGTGGAAAGGGAAAAACTGCTGCAGAAAGAGTCAAAATAGGCGAAAATCACCGGTAAATTGCGCAGCCTCCTCCTGCACATTTACACCCATTCCATTTCATATCCAGACCCATTGAGCCTGAAATAGGCTGATTCCTCCATCCTTAACCCAAGATAACCCCCTGGTAAACAGACCGTTTAAAAAATATTTTTTTGAATTCTGCGTTTTTATACTAAAATTGCACTGGAATTAAGCTGATTAGTTCTTATCCAATGCTCACAGCTCATCAGTTTTAGTCATTCCGCCCATCATTTTAATCAAAATTCATTTCAAACATTTTCATTTAAACAGGCGGGCTGTTTAAGAATAGTGTTTAACTCTCAAGTTATTTTATGTACGATATTCTCCAATTGAACGACATGCTCGTTCCGGAACTGCTCGATATTGCCGAACAGTTAAAAATCACCGGCGCAAAGAAATTAGACAAACAGGAACTGGTGTACAAGATCCTCGATAAACAGGCTGTGGCAGCCAGCGAAGGCAAAGGAGATGCCTCCGACGAAAAACCTAAACGCAAACGCATCATCAAGACCTCTACGGCCAATAGCAACGAAGAAGCGATCGTGGAAAGTGCGGAGCCGGAACCGAAAAAAGTAGAAGCTAAAAAAGTCGAACCGAAAAAGGAAACCCGGAAAAAAGAAGAGAAACCCCTGATCAAAAAAGTGCGCAAAAAAGACGAGCAGGAGGAGAATGAAAAGCCTCAGCCCGCCGATGAGCAGGACTTTCAGCATAACAACCAGCATCACCAGCAAGATCATAACGAAGGCGAGGGCGAAGAAGAAGAAAGCCAGCAATCGCAGCAGGAGGAATCAGATTCGAACCAGGATTCGAACAGGCCCTTCGACCCCCAGGCCGGCAAAACCTATCCCCAGCGCAGGAATGAAGTGTTCAACATCGAATTCGACGGCGTGATCCAGGCGGAAGGCGTATTGGAAATGATGCCCGACGGATATGGTTTCTTGCGCAGCAGCGACTATAATTACCTTTCCTCCCCGGATGATATCTATGTCTCCCCTTCCCAGATAAAATTATTCGGCCTGAAAACGGGCGATACGGTCCATGGATCGGTACGTCCGCCTAAGGAAGGAGAAAAATACTTTGCCCTGCTCAAGGTCGAGACGATCAACAGTAAGGGCCCCGAAGAGGTCCGCGACCGCGTTCCCTTCGATTACCTGACCCCGTTATTCCCTTTTGAGAAGCTGACGCTTTTCACGACGCCCAGCGATTATTCCACCCGCATCATCGACCTGTTCACGCCCATAGGCAAGGGACAGCGCGGATTGATCGTGGCACAGCCCAAGACGGGTAAGACGATGTTGCTCAAAGCGGTGGCCAACGCCATTGCCGCCAATCACCCGGAATGCTACCTGATGATCGTGCTGGTGGACGAACGCCCTGAGGAAGTAACGGATATGGAGCGCAGCGTCCGCGCGGAAGTGATCGCTTCTACCTTCGACGAACCGGCTGAAAAGCACGTAAAGGTCTCCACCATTGCGCTGCAAAAGGCTAAACGTCTCGTAGAATGTGGTCATGACGTAGTGATCCTCCTGGATTCCATTACCCGTCTGGCCCGTGCGCATAATACAGTGGCCCCCGCCTCCGGTAAGGTATTATCCGGCGGTGTGGAAGCGAACGCCATGCAAAAGCCCAAGCAATTCTTCGGCGCCGCCCGTAAGATAGAGAATGGCGGCTCCCTGACGATCCTCGCTACCGCGCTGATCGATACGGGATCCAAAATGGATGAAGTGATCTTCGAGGAATTTAAAGGAACAGGCAATATGGAATTGCAGCTGGATCGCCGCCTGGCCAACCGGCGCGTATATCCCGCTATCGACCTCGTCTCCTCTTCTACCCGCCGCGACGACCTCCTCCTGGAAAGAGAGGTACTGCAACGGATGAACCTGTTACGGGTCTACCTGAACGACATGAACCCCGAAGAGGCCATGAATGAACTCCTCAAGCGCATGCGCGGCACGAAGAGCAATGAAGAGTTCCTGGCGAGCATGAACAGCTGAACTGCTAGGCCGCCAGCTCGTCGATCTTCTTAGCCAGCTTCCTGTCTTTTTCCGTGACGATATCTCCTGCATCATGCGTGGACAGCCAGATCTCTACTTTATTGTAGACATTGGTCCATAAAGGATGATGGTCCATTTTCTCCGCCGCCAGCGCGACCCTGGTCATAAAGCCGAAAGCGCCGGAAAAATCCTTGAACTCGAATTTCCTGTAGAGGCTGTTGTTTTCTTCTTTCCACATAATGAGTAGCTTTTAGTGACTGTTTGCAAGCATCTTAAAAGATCAGGTGACCTTTATTGCGGATCTTCTCCTGGGTCAACTCCGTAACGAGCTGTACGCAGGGCATCGACCGGATAGAGCTTATGAGGTCCTTAAGCCTGTCCTCGCCGACCGCATCTCCTTTCAGCAACCATAAAAAATCAAGGTGCTTGAATTCCGGCAGCAGGTATTCTCCGTCGAATTGATTGTTGTAGAGGAAATGTTTGAGGCAGTTGCCTTTTTCTCCGTATTCGTAAACGCCGAAAAAATATTTTCGCTGCTTCTTCGTCAATTGGATCTCGATCTCATTGTTGATCCGGAAATCGAAGCGCAGGCGGTTGTTCAGCTGCCAGCAGAGCTGGTAATCCTTTAAAGGAGCGACCACGCCCAGCAGGCGGGTGTCCTCAAAGAACTCGCCGGCAAGATCATCCATGCTAAGTTTCAGCTTCATTGACACGTTCTACACTATTTAAAAAGGGCCCGGCCTCCGGCTACGGGATCTTCGTGAAAGCCATGCGGCCCCTGGTGTTGACATTCCCCAACAGGGTATAGATATATTTCAGGACTTCCGCTTCTCCGGCATAATTGGCCGTGCCGGCATCGCCTGCCTGCTGCTGAACCCCGTTCCCCCCGGTGGAGAAAAAGAGGACCGGGATATCCTTCCGGTAAAAAGAAGCCTGGTCGCCTGCTCCCGCTCCGTTGTTATCGTAGTTCAAGGTAAAGTATTTTTTATCACCGGCATTTGGCCATATTTCACCCCAGGAGGAAGAGCTGGCGGATCCCCCCACCGTCAGGATGCGGCTGCTGTCATTCAACCGGCCGATCCTGTCCAGGCTGATCATACAGTTGACCTTTTTCAGGTCGACGACCGGATGGTCCACGAAATAACCCGACCCCCAAAGCGCCGGCGCCTCCCCGGAAAAAGCGATAAACAGGTAGTTATTGTTCTTCTGCCGGGACTGCCGAAGCATTTTTGCCAGCTCGATGGCCGCCGCCGCACCGCTGACATGATCATCGCCGGCATTGTAATTCGTACCGATGATCACCGTGATAGGCGCCCCGTTGTCGAGATAGCCCAGGATATTGTGGCCCGTCCGCTTTTTCTCCGTAAAAGCCACTTTTACCTTCATTTCCACAGAGGCGGACTCATCTTTCAGGTACTTCCTTTTGGCCTCTTTGGTGATGTAGACGACGGGGATCGTTGTTTTTTCAGACCGGTCTTTCGGATCAAAGGACAGGTTATCGGCTATTTTCGAGCTGTTATAGAGAATAATGGCCGTAGCGCCCTTTTTCGCGGCTTCTTTCACCCGCGCATGGAGTATTTCGCCCAGGTCGAAATGGGGATTGCCCTGGCCGGCTTCCAGCAGCTCTTTCAGGTCGAGGAACCAGGGGTCGCCTTTTTCCTGCAGGGCGACGGCGGGAGACCCCGATAAGCTGACGGTGGCGCTGAAGGCAAGGGGGAAGTATTCCTTATTGGCTATCAGGGTCTTATCATTTACTGAAAAATAGGCGTCCGGGCCGATCTGCCGGCCTTCATTGATCTCGAAAGCCTGGAGCCAGCCATTATTATCCCCCTTCGGCTGCAGCCCTGCCTTCATCCATTCGATGCTGACATAATCGCTGGCAGTCTTTTCTCCCGGGGAACCGGGCTTTCTTCCCTCCAATTTACTATCCGACAGGTAGCGAATATGCGTTTCCAGGTTGGCCGACAAGAGCTTATCGGCTTTTTTTCCTTTTTGCGCATAAACGGCCGGAACGGACAGGAGTAGGATAAAAAGAACAAATTGGGTGCGAAGAAGCATAAAAATCGGTTTAACGCCTTGTCTTTGACACAAAGGTATTAATTATTTTCAGGGGCTTTGCGTTCATTAACCCATGATTAATAATTGCCTGAAACTTTTCTACACTCAGCTTTTTTCCTTTAGTTTTGCAGATTGGTCTTTTCACAACCAAAAGCCGCCCGGAAAGGCGATCCGGGGACCGTGAACCGCAAACTCTAACTATGGCGTTACCGCACCTTATCAAATATGTATATACCAATGGGACCGATGAAGTGATTCGCCGGGGAAAAAAGATCCATGCGATCGGGTATGTAGAGTTGGTCGAATATGATGAGTTATTCGAATCCGTCACCTTCCGTGTGAAAGATGACAGTTATGCCACTTATTACAAGGTCTATGTCCAGAAGTTCAAGGATCCCAAGACCTTATCCATTCGTTGCAGCTGCCCCTACAATCTCGGCGATATCTGTCGTCATGAAGCCGGCGCCCTTATTCAATTGCAGGAGCTGCTGGACAGGAATATGCTAAAAGCGGAGGAGGTACACTACGATCAGCAGCATACGGTAGTGAAAATGAAGTTCATAGACCTGAAAAGCATCCGGCTGCTCTGTTCCCCTCAGACCCTTGCAGACGCGGAAACCTACCTGCGTACCCAGAAAGCCCGCGTCCTGTCCGCCAAGGACGAAATAGTAAAGGCTTCCCTGGAGATAGAAGGACAGGTCTACCAGGTGGTCATCCGTAAGAACGAAGAAAGGAATTTCGATACCAGCAGCGACTATCCCGATACGGCGCACCCCCTTTGCCTGCCGAAAGTGATCGTTTTCCTGCAATTGCTGCAGGCCTACGGCGCGCATTACTTCGACAGCATCCGGAATTGGGATAAGGAAAAGAATAAATTACTGGAAGCCTACGGATACTCCCTCTCCGACGACCTGAAGGGAAAATTCGAGTTCACCTACAAAGAAGGCAAGCCCTTCCTGCGGGTCCTGGATACTTCCATCAAAAGGATCGCACCCATCTCTACCGGCCGGATCAAACCTCCGGAACCCGAACTGGCGCCCCTGGTCATCTCCGAAGAGGAAAAGCCAAGCGGTTCGGCCCAAAGGCTGGGCATCGTATTTAATTTTAACCACGAACCCTTCCCGGGCTTTGCTATGGACGCCATCGCCGGCGAGAGCAACGACGATCAATCCTCTTTTTCCGGAAAGGTGGAGAAGATGGACCTTACCAAGTTCATCAATGCAGACCCGTTCAATGAGCCCGACCGGCAGCTGATCCCTTCTCTCCGTAAGATGCAGCCCTCGGAGATCAACAAATACCTGAACAGGAATTCTCCCTTCAGCGGCATCTGGGAGAATATCATTCACCAGGAAGAGGATGACCTTCCCGAAGAGACGAAGAAGCTGATGGTGGAATATCTCCATCCCAAGCTGAAGAAATTATTCATAGAAGTGAATGACAACCCCTTCGTGTTCTATCTCAACGGACATAAACCCTTCAAGACTGCTAACCTGCAACCCGTAGGGATCATCGGCGATACGATCACGCCTTTCTTCCATATAGCCCTTCGCGGGGATAAGTTCGAAGTAAGCTGCTTCGTAAAGATCAACGGGCAGCCGGTGGATATCCTTCAAAACGAATGCAACAGCACCCTCCTGTTCTTTTATAATAACAATCTCTATCTCTGGAACAGGCCGGAGGACATCAACCTCGTTGAAAAATTCTCGGGCAAGCAGAAAATGCTGATCACAAAAGCGGACTGGCCGCGCAGCCTGAAGGAATTCGTGCTGCCGCTTACCAGGGAATACCACGTGGAATTCGATCAGCAGCTGGTGAAGGAGATCCGGGACGGCGATCCCGAAAAGAGGCTATTGCTACAGGAGAAAGGCGATTACCTCGTATTTCAACCCCTTTTCTCCTATAAAGGGTTCGAGACCCGCCCCGGCGGAAAAGACGAGATCATTGTGCCCGATGGCGACCAGGTGCTCATTGTTCACCGGAACAGGGAGGCGGAATTACAGTTCATCCGCAAGCTGGAATCCCTGCATTCCCAGTTCATCCATCCCGAAGGTTCGCATAGCCTGGCCCTGAAAGGAGCGGATGTATTGAAGAATAACTGGTTCTTCCTCTTCGTGGACGCCATGGAGGAAATGAAGATACCGGTATACGGATTCGAGGCCCTGAAGAATTTCCGTTTCAATACCGCCAAACCGCAGACCAAGATCCATATCAGCAGCAATACCGACTGGTTTGACGCCCGCGTAGACATCGTATTCGGCGATCAGCGGGTGACGATCGCCGATGTAAAGAAAGCCCTGGGCAACCGGCAACAGTTCGTGCCCCTCGACGACGGCACCCTGGGGGTACTACCGGAAGAATGGATCAAAAAATATTCCCTGCTCTTCCGCGTGGGAGAAGGCAAGAGCAACCAGTTGCGCCTGTCGAAATACCATATGAGCGTGATCGATGAGCTCTATGAGGGAAGGAATGAAGAAGAGCTGGTGATCCGGCTGGAAGAGAAATACGAACAGCTCCGGGAATTCAATCGTATCAAAGAGATACCCCCGCCCGTCCACCTCGAGCATATCCTGCGGCCTTACCAGGTGCACGGGTTTCACTGGCTCAATTACCTGCAGGAGGTCCGTTGGGGCGGCATCCTCGCCGATGATATGGGTCTGGGTAAAACGATACAGGCCCTTTCCTTCCTGCACCATTACCGGCAGGCCAACGGAAAGCTGAACGCCCTTGTCGTATGCCCGACCACCCTGATGTTCAACTGGGAGAACGAGATCCGTAAATTCACGCCGGAGCTGACCTACCATATCCATCATGGCGGCGACCGAACGCGTAATAAGCAGGCCCTCGATCAATATAATGTCATTATCACGACCTATGGCACTTTGCGCAGCGACATTAAATTGCTGCTGGAGATCGTATTCGATTATGTGGTGCTGGATGAATCCCAGGCCATCAAGAACCCGGGAAGCAAGGTCACTAAGGCCGCCTGCCTCCTGCATGCAAAAAATCGCTTATGTATGAGCGGTACCCCTTTGCAGAATAATACCTTCGATATTTTCGCACAGATGAACTTCCTGAACCCGGGCATGCTGGGCAGCATAGAATTCTTCCGGCAGGAATTCGCCGTTCCCATCGATAAGTTCGGCGAACAGGACCGGAAAGACCATCTCCGTAAATTATTATATCCCTTTATCCTGCGCAGGACCAAGGAGCAGGTCGCCAAGGACCTCCCGGAAAAAACAGAGACCATCCTGTTCTGCGAAATGGAAGACGAACAACGGAAAGTATATGATGCCTATCGCAACGACTATCGGGATAAGATCCTGGGGACGATCGAAACGCAGGGCATCCAACGCTCCCAGCTGACCATTTTACAGGGCCTGATGAAACTGCGGCAGATCTGCGATTCACCGGCCATCCTCAACGAACCGGATAAATATCCCAACCATTCCATCAAGCTGGATGAGCTGGCCAGGGAGATCACGGAAAATATCGGCGACCATAAAGCGCTGATCTTCTCTCAATTCCTGGGCATGCTGGCCCTTATCCGGGAGAAACTGAAGAGCCTGGACGTAAAATTTGAATACTTTGATGGAAGTACTTCCGCAGTGGATAGAGAAAAAGCGATACAAAGTTTCCAGAACGACGACAGCTGCCGCGTATTCCTTATTTCCCTTAAGGCAGGCGGCGTGGGCCTCAACCTGACGGCCGCCGACTATGTATATATCGTGGACCCCTGGTGGAACCCAGCCGTGGAACAACAGGCCATCGACCGGACCCATCGTATCGGGCAGACGAAGAATATATTTGCCTATCGCATGATCTGTAAGGATACCATTGAGGATAAAATCCTGCAACTGCAGGAGAAAAAACGGGTACTGGCCAAAGACCTGATCGCCGATGATGATGGTTTTGTAAAGAGCCTTTCCCGTGCTGACGTGGAATACCTGTTCTCATAGGGCTGGATTCACCGGGAAAGCCTGGAAATTTATCCCCCTTTTCACCCATAGACCACATGATATTGCCATTGGTACCTCTAAGGGTATAGCCTGACTAAACTAGCTACTAATTTAGCAGTCTCTAGCAGGAACAATTTAACAGATTATGGGAAAGTATATCGTATTATGGGTATTTGGCATGGTGATCTTCACAAACCATTTATACGCGCAGTCTAAGGTCAAAGGCTCGGTAAAGGGGACCGTCGTGGATTCGGTGGGCTCCAGGCAGAATCTCAGCGATGCCACGGTGTCGGTGACGCCGCTTGCCGGCGACTCCACGGATGCGGAATATGTCATCACGGATAAGAAAGGAGCTTTCAGCGTCAAAGGGCTGGACGGCGGCAGTTACCGCCTGATCATCAGCTTCCAGGGATACCAGCCGATCACGAAGATCTTCAAGATCAGCGACTCCACGAAAGATATCGATTATACAACACTCTATATGGAAAGGGCCTCCGACGAAATGCAGGCCGTCGTCGTTCAGCGCCCTCCCATAACGATGAAAAAAGATACGGTGGAATATACGGGCGGCATGTTTGCCGTGAAGCCCAATGCTGTCGCGGAGGACCTGTTGAAGAAATTGCCCGGGGTCCAGGTGGATAAGAATGGCGCCATCACCGCGCAGGGCGAAACCGTGACAAGGATCCTGGTGAACGGCAAACGATTTTTCAGCGACGATCCGAAACTGGCGACAAGGAACCTTCCCCCGGATATTATCGATAAGATACAGGTCTTCGACGACCTCAGCGATCAGAGCAAGTTTACCGGCTTCGATGATGGCAACCGGGTGAAGACCATCAATATCACCACCAAGAAAGCCAACAGGATGGGCTATTTCGGCAAGGCCGTCGCCGGCATCGGCACGGACGAGAATTATGACGAGAGCCTCAACCTGCATCGTTTCGATAATGACCGGCAGATCTCCCTACTGGGACAGGCCAATGATGTCAACAAGCAGAATTTCAGTCCCCAGGACATACTGGGTACCTCCGGCGGCGGTCGCGGCGGCCGTGGCGGAGGCGGCGGAGGTTTTGGTGGTGGCGGAGGCGGT
>Ga0307517_10013758_pt1 | contig 10957 bp, 2 predicted proteins | sample 23_EM_MG_FD_194515 | JGI IMG/M metagenome (GOLD analysis project Ga0307517, IMG submission 194515) | Populus trichocarpa ectomycorrhiza microbial communities from riparian zone in the Pacific Northwest, United States - 23_EM | ecosystem: Host-associated > Plants > Roots > Unclassified | place... | reverse complement strand
ACATCCTTTTAACTTGTGGACTTTTTATTTGGCAAAGATCATTTTTCTATAAGGATGTGACAGCTTGTTTTGAGAATCTCCTAGTTCTATAAGGATCTTTAATGGGCTGCAATATAGTTTTCAATTGTGGTAAGGATTCATTAATGTTTCAAAATCCTTTAATTATAAGGATTTCTTGTTCATCTTAGCTACACAAAGAAAGAAGGGCTGGTGGTATTTAATGACATCTTGGTTTCTTGGATCATTGGGTAGATAAAGACTTTGGACTTATAGGTTTTATTTTTATTTTTCTTAGCTACAGCTCAAGGCTTGTTTGGGCTTAGTTAATACTTTGTTTTCAGTTAGGATCCAAGACTTGTTTGGATCAGGTTATGGCCCTTTTAATTTAGGGTTTTTGGATCAGTTTTGTAAGTGAGCCAAATCAGTCTACTAGGGTAGTTCTATTGAAGATAATTTTTCAAGAACTATTTAAACTCATGTAACCTAAATTTTGACAACCATTGATGAACTATTTTCAGTGATTCTTGTATTCTTCAGCTCTTAAATGAATTGAATCTGACTTATCAAAGATTAACTAGCTTTGTAGCGTCATTCTACTTCATTTCAATAGTGTTGGTGCCTTAGGGCAAGTTTTCATTATGTCATACTCTTATCATATCTATTTTAGCTTTTTGAAACCAGATTTTAATCTTGATTGTGGGTTGCGTGACGATGTCATCACAAGATTTGCCTTAGTTTTTATCAGAGCTAGGCTCCAAAACAAGGTCATATAATGATGTAAGGATTTAAACAAAGATAAAACAATTGTCAAGGTTAAAGGATCCACTAATGGTATTTCAAATAAGTATAATATAAACTCTTTTTATTACTTGACTGGAAACCACACATAAAGGAGGTTTCACTCGGATTATAAATTGTTAACATGATTACATTAATTATCATATTCAAGTAATGCCAATACTTGTAAATATTATCAGGTATTCATGGTGATAACTTATGTTAACAACAAATCAAGTTCATTTTATAGCACAAGTGTCGGTTATACCATACAATTGGGCTGTGAAAGTGCCAAGTATTTGTTGTACCAAGGGTTGTTCAACACAAATCTAGATTAACCATTTAACAAGTAAGGTATTAAGAGTGAGTAAGATAATAAATATAAAACATGTTAGTAACAAACATTAAAGTCCATGTTGAGTTTATACTATACTTATTCTTATACCATTAGTGTAACCTTTTCACCTTGACATAATAAACTTAGCTGAACATTATGAATAAGAGAAACATAGATAAACAATAGGAGAACATGATTATATAAGTATAATAAAGGAAATGCAAGGTATAAACAAGAGATTAATGAAAGCAAAACTTAAGCATTACAAAAATATAAAGAGAGAGAGCAAGAACATGATCTTGATCTGAAAACCAAGATGCCTAAATGCATGGCAAATGCCTCCTTTTATAGGCCAAAATTCAAAACTATTGATTTGATGACTAATTATTGAGTGGGTGGCCACCTCTTGACTTGGTAACCATCCTTATCTTCTTGTTTGCAGAAAACATCATTGCTAACATCAGAATTTGAACAGATAGTCTTCATGAAAGTTCTGGGGAATTGTCTCCGCTTTCCAACAAAAGATGAATGAGGTCATTTGGACTTCTAGAACTCGAGATATGGACTGAACACTGAACAATGTCTGGGCTGCAGGACAGATTCTGACTTCTCTATTGTTGCTACAATTTGAACTTGAAAACGGTCCTTTTGAATCTTTGACTCTTCATGAAAGTTTTAGGCCTATATCTTAGGTTTCTATCCATATAAACCAGACTTAAATCCAAGTTCTACAGCTCTAGTTATGATCCAATAACCGAATGGTGTTCCAATTTGAATTCAACCAGCATCTCTTTTCTAAGCTTAGCCCTCTCTTTGTCTTCTCAATTTTAGTAGTTAAACTCATCAATCAATCCTTTGTTTTATGTGATAGGCCTACATTTAAAATGAACATTTACCATAAATTAAAGGCATCTTATGTTATCAGACTTGTTATTATAAAACATGTTATTAGTGAAGGAGTTATTGATACTTCAAGTGCAAAATGATGATATAAAACCTTGGTAAAAATGCACTTTTAAGTACTAATCACACCCCTTAACCAGCTTATTACTAGTCCATAGTAATCAAAGCATTAAAATCGAAAAACAATTTGCAAGTTCCACAAAGCAAGACATTCATCATTCAACTTCCATTAATCTATCCAAATAAATAAACTCTCATTAAATTTATATATATGCTTCATACTGTTGAAACAAGATATTAATAAACCTTCTTTTTATATGCTCAATGTATGAAAACATAGATGATGGGGCTTTTATAGGAAGAAAACAATATTCTGTTCTAATGTTTTTCTAAGGTTAATTTCCTTGGGTTGGGATTATTATCTTTTTTTATAAATATATATACATATAACTTAAAACACAATGCATCTTTAACCCATGTAATGAGCTTTAAGCTAATAACTCCCAGACCAGTTGGTCTTAGGGCATTAGGTGTTGAGACACCCCTACGAGCTTAGTAACTCGGGTTGCAGATATTGATATGTAGATAGTGAAATGTTTGATTCCCTTAAGCTTTTCTCCTTAACCCATGTAACAAGCACTGAGCTAATAGCTCCCAAGTCAGTTGACTTTAGGGTATTAGGTGTTAAAACACCCCTTCGGGCTTAATTTCTTAGGTTAGGGAGGCTACGAAACCAAACTTATCTACGTTTTATTATCATCAATATTTTGTTTTTGTTTTTGTTTTTTGTTTTTTGCAAATTATATACTATGCCTTTCCCTTAGTTGTTACCTTTAACAAAAGAACATAAATAATGTAATAATCCAATATGCAACCCACAATCATATGTTAAAGTGTGTGTGTGAAAATTAAGGTTTAAGAATACTTGTTAAATGAGTATATGAGCTGAATCAAGTGATAACAATGCGAGAGTTTGTAAACTTAAATATTTCAAGAAGTATTCTGATAGACCTTGATAAGAATATTTACTAAGATGCATCTCAAGAGTCAATAAAATTCCTCCTTACTCTGCCATCCTAATAACAGTTTTGTTAAATGGTTTTAATAATAGCAAAAACAGTTAGTAAGTTAGTTTTTTTTTTTTAATGTCAACTATTACGCTCTCCCCCCAACCAAAATGAGACATTGTCCTCAATGTTCTAAGGTAGAAAGATAGAGTATAGAAGATATCACCTGAAACAGTGAACACTAACAAACCTGAAACACACTTAAACAAATATAAGAAATAACAAAACAAAATAATATGCTATTAATAAAACCAAAAGACACAAGGTTTCAAAAACAAAGGCTCAAATCCAATCTAAGCTTTTTATGGTTTTCCATAGTTAACCAATTTATGCGACTCATGGAGGGATCAATTACAGGGATATAAAAATTATGAAAGCAAAACTTAAGCATTAAAAAAATATAAAGAGAGAGAGCAAGAACATGATCTTGATCTGAAAACTAAGATGCCTAAATGCATGGCAAATGCCTCCTTTTATAGGCTAAAATTCGGAACTATTGATTTGATGACTAATTGTTAAGTGGGTGGCCACCTCTTGACTTGGTAACCATCCTTATCTTCTTGTCTGCAGAAAACATCATTGCTAACATCAGAATTTGAACAGATAGTCTTCATGAAAGTTCTATGGAATTGTCTCCGCTTTCCAACAAAAGACGAATGAGGTCATTTGGACTTCTAGAACTTGAGATATGGGCTGAACACTGAACAATGTCTGGGCTGCAGGACAGATTCTGACTTCTCTATTGTTGCTACAATTTGGACTTGAAAACGGTTATTTTGAATCTTTGACTCTTCATGAAAGTTTTAGGCCTATGTCTTAGCTTTCTATTCATATAAACCAAACCTAAATCCAAGTTCTACAACTCCAGTTATGATCCAATAACCGAATGGTGTTCCAATTTGAATTCAACCAGCATCTCTTTTCTAAGCTTAGCCCTCTCTTTGTCTTCTCAATTTCAGTAGTTAAACTCATCAATCAATCCTTTATTTTATGTGATAGGCCTGCATTTAAAATGAACATTTACCATAAATTAAAGGTATCTTATATTATCAGACTTGTTATTATAAAACATGCTCTTAGTTAAGGAGTTATTGATACTTCAAGTGCAAAATGATGATATAAAACCTTAGTAAAAAGACACTTTTAAGTACTAATCATTCATCTTTTTATTCTTTGTGTTTGCGGCATCTAAGCAAAAAAGAAAAGGTTATATTTCATCTTGTTACTGTCCCAATCATATTAGTAGCATATAAAAAAAAACAAAGAGATTGGATGAAATTTGAATGATGATTAAATTCTGCCACGGAAATAGAACTCTTAGTGAACCATAAGCAAACCACTTCAGAATCAGTTGAAACTTCATATTCTGTTTACTAGGGATGAGATTGCACCATATAGTAAATTTGGGTATATTTGGATATCATTTACTTGAAGTTTTAATTTGAAGTTCAATTCTGCCGCAAACTGATCATACAAGGGGTTTTGGTACCTAGACATGAGAGAACAATCTATAAACTGAGAGTTTTTGTTTTTTAGGTATCTAAATACTAAATATTGAATTTGAGGTCATTTTGAGAGTTTTTGGCCTTGGTTTCAATTCTGTTACGTAAAAATTGTGTAATAAGTCAGATTTGAGTCAAGTTCCAAAATATGAACCTTACTATTTTTTTGTCCAAATCTTTCTGTTTCTATTATAATTGTGTTATTTAGGAGTCAAGTAATTGTTTTCACTAATATTCATTTCTATTTTATTATGTGTCTTCGTTTCGTCCACAATTCGTACAAATTTGCATTGCTACTCGCGAAATCGTAATCATAGTTTTGTTTTGCCTTGTTTTTAGTATATTTATTGATTCTTGAGTTTGAGTATTATAATTGGATTGCGTTGCGAAGGCTACTAACTTTGATTTGTTGATTTTAGTTCCTAAAAAACCAAAAGAAAGCAAGTTGTAGGGTAAAAGACGTTGTGAGCTTATTAGAGTGAAAAGCCATAATTTTTGTGGGAAACATGAGAGGTACAAGGATATATTTTGTGCTACTAATCAAATTTAATTGATTGAAAAAATGTTTGAAAACAACAAATCAGTGACACAAAATGCTAACATCTCTTTCCAGTTGAAAGTCATAGGCCAACAACTCAAGCTCTTGTCTAAGACATATAAGGATCTAAAAGATGAGGTGAATTTTGAGAAAACAACATAATAGTGGGGTTAATCGCTGAGGAAATACGGTCTGTAGAGCCATTTAAAATGTCAGATCTGAATTTGAGGAGTTTGTTGATGAAAACATAGATGCGAGTGAAAATGACCATAATTTTGTATCTTCTAGCCAAGGAATTAGATCTGGACCAAATAGGGTTAAGAGGAATGTGAATTTTTGTGGCATGGGGACTTATAAAAATATGGATGGGGACTTGGACTCCATTAAACTTAAAATTCCTAACTTTCATGGTAAAAACGATCCTAATGCTTATTTGGAGTAGGAGAAAAAGGTGATGCGATCCAAGCACCAAAGGATTCATTGGAGGTTCCAGTTGGTCCAGTTACAAGGCTTAGAGCTAAGAGGTTCTAAGAGGCTTTCAATAGACTTCTTCAAGATACATGAGTTAAGGTAGACTTCAAGAGGATATTAAATAATGAGGAGTAAGCCATGATTAATCTTATTCATGTTCAAGAGGGGTTTGTTGGTGAAACCAAGACCATTACACAAGGATTGGGAGAAAAAGATTAGATTCGGACAATTTGACATTTTTCTTCCTTTTTTTTATCATAACTAGAGTTATATGTCAAATTTTGAGGTGATTCTAGTTGGGATGGAAACTAGACTTCCATACCTTTCCAATGGTATATGGTAATCCTTCTAATTCTTTAAGACGAGAGAGAATCATCCATTTGAAGTTGGGTTTTGCTGCTGCTAGACAGAATGCGGAAATAACCGAACTTGTCTTATTAAATTAGTTGGGCTATTAAAATTTCTTTATTTTGTGAGGAAACACTAGTTTGGGTTTTAGACTTGTTTATTTTAATTAGTTTGGTCTAGTTTTAGCTTGGATTGATTATTATTTAAATTGAGTTTATATGTGACCCATTAGGGAAACTAGGGTTTTTGGCTTGGGATATAAATACTCTTAAGAATAATTTTCAGCACACTTTTTTGCCTAATAATATTCTGATTTTTGCCGACCTTTAGTTGTCAATCTAGGTTCTTGATTGAACTTTCAACTCTTCAAAGAATTAACCAATCTTTGTTGTGAATTTATACTCTTTTTGTTCGTCTCAAGGTATAGGCATTGTGATTGGGTTAGTTTATAGTCTTGTTGCCTTGGAGCAGGTCTTCCATTGTGATAAGCTCATCCTATTTTCAACAAATTTGGATTAGATAGATCTTGGGTTCGTGAATTCCATTAAATTCCGCTAGGGTTCGCATCAAAAGGTGAATTCAATTTTCAAATGTTTTAGATATTCGGATACGAGGAAGGTGAAATTGGTAGTCATTGAATTTATAGATTAGGCTTGGATTTGGTGGGATTAGAATGTGATTGGTAGGAGGAGGAATGGAGAAAGGCCAATAGCGTCGTGAGAGGAGATGAAAGTGTTGATGAGGAGGTGATTTGTGCCTAACCATTATTATAGGGATTTGTACCTGAAATTACAAATTCTGAATCAGGATTCAAAGTCAGTAGACGAGTATTTCAAGGAAATGGAGATCACGATGATTCAGGGCAATGTAATTGAGGATAGCGAGGCCATGATGGCTAGATTTCTTAATGGCTTGAATACGGAGATTGTGAATATGGTGGAATTACAACATTACAAAGAGTTTAAGGATATGGTCCATATGGCAACGAAGGTGGAAAGACAAATAAGAAGAAGGGGCAACACACGTTTTCATACCAATTCAACTTTATCTTCATCACTATGGAGGCTAAATCAGAGAAGAGATGGGGCTACCCAACCAAAGCCTTTTGTCCCTATAAAAGTCGAACCACCTAATCCTAAGGTTGGTAAGTATAGAAGATTATTCTATGACCTTTAAGCTTCAATGGAAAAGGAGGAATAACGCTAAAAGGATGAAAAACAAAAAAGAGAAGCAGTGGTTATCATTCAAAAATATATACACAAGTGGATGGCAAGGCGTGCTTATTTGAAATTATTATCGGCTACTACTTTCATACAATGTTGTTAGATGCAAGTGCGTGTAAGAAAAGAACTCCAAAGGCTTTAAAGAGAGGCTAATAAATTGTCTATTAAAACTGTTGGTGATTCGAGGAAGAAACATCTTGAAGAGAAAGGGAATGATATGATCCAAGCAAGGTCAGATATGGATTTTGGAGTTATGCCTAGTAGCATAAAATTGAACAGTAGAAAATTTTCCGCTACTAGGCATAACTCCAAATCCAACCGTTGGATTGAGTTGAAACTTTACTAGATGATTCTAGAGTGTCTATGTTGAGGTAAAATTTCAGGTGAAACGGAGTTTGGGAAAGATTTGTGATATGGGTCAGAACAGGCTATATGAATTTTATTATTTACTTCCTTTTGGCTTAGGGACTTCTTATTTGGCAAGGATCCTTTTTTCTAATAGGATGTGGCAGCTTGTTTTGAGAATCTCCTAGTTTTACAAGGATCTTTAATGGGCTGCAATATAGTTTCCAAGTGTAGCAATAATTCATTAATGTTTCGAAATCCTTTAATTACAAGGATTCCTTATCCATCTTAGCACACAAAAAAAAGGCTGGTTGTATTTAATGACATCTTAGTTTCTTGAATCATTAGGTAGATAAAGACTTAGGACTTATGTACTTTATTTTTATTTTTGTTAGTTATAGCCAAGGCTTATTTGGGTTTAATTAATACTTTGTTTTCAGCTAGGATCCAAGACTTGTTTAGATCAGGTTATGAGCTTTTTAGTTTAGGGTTTTTGGGTCAGTTTTGTAAGTGGGCCAAATCAGTCCACCAGGGTAGATCCATTAGGGTTAATTTTTCAAGAACTATTTAAACTCATGTAACCTAAATTTTAGCTGCCATTGATGAATATTGCTTCTGAATTTTCAATTTTAACGTGTGAGAGTAATTCTTGCATTTTTATGTTCTTGAACGAACTGAATCTAACTTATCAAAGATTAATTGGCTTCTTGGTGTTATTCTACTTCATTCCAATAGTGTTGATACCTTGGGGTAGGTTTCCATTGTATCACACTCCTATCATATCTATTTCGACTTTCCGGGACTAGATCTTAATCTTGATTGCGGGTTGCGTGACCATGAGGTTCGCATCAGTTTTGTGACATAATAAAAACCTGCCCCAAGGTACCAATACTATTGGAATAAAGTAGAATGATGACACGAAGCTAGTTAATCTTCGATAAGTCAGATTCAGTTCATTCAAGAATTGAAAAATACAAGAATCACTCTCACGCATTAAAACTAAAAATTCAGTATTCACCAACAACTGCCAAAATTTAGGCTACATGAGTTTAAATAGTTCTTGAAAAATTAACCCTAATGGATCTACCATGGTGGATTGATTTGACCCACTTACAAAACTGATCCAAAAACCCTAAACCAAAAGGCCCATAACCTGATCCAAACAAGCCTTGGATCTTTGCTAAAAACAAAGTATTAATTAAGTCCAAACAAGCCTTGGGTTGTAGCTAAAAAAAATGAAGATAAAGCCTATAAGTCAGAAGTCTTTATCTGTCCAATGATCCAAGAAACCAAGATGTCATTAAATACTACCAGCCTTTTTTTCTTTATGTAGCTAGGATAAATAAGAAATCCTTGTAAGAAAAGGATTTTGAAACATTAATGAATCATTGTCACACTTGAAAACTATGTTGCAGCCCATTAAAGATCCTTGTACAACTATGAGATTCCCAAAACAAGCTATCACATTCTTGTAGAAAAAGGATCCTTGCCAAATAAGAAGTTCACAAGTCAAAATGAAGTAAATAACAAAATTTGTATAGCCTGTTCTGACCCATATCAGAAGTCCTTCTCGAACTCCGATTCATATGAATGTTTACCTCAAGATAGAAAAATACCTCTGGAATCTTCTGGTAAAGTTTCAGCTCGATCCAACGGTTGAATTTGAAGTAATGATCAATAGCATAAAACTGGACGGTAGAAAATTTTATTCCAAAATTTGAATCTGACCTTGCTTGGATAGTATCACAATTCATTTATAGTGTATTTACTAGAGTTCTCTTTTCAGTAATGGCACTTCATACTGAGAACCTGATTATATATACAAATCTAGTGGCATGCAAAATTCTTGATGTTGAGTTAAAGGCTACAAATACATCTACCGATAGGATACTTCTTATTTACAACATCTTTCTATTTTCTTCACTTTCTCAATAACCATGCAAAGTATACAACATATAAAAAATTAAGTAAAAATATTTATACAATTTATAAGATGAATTTACAACAATTCCTCATCTTCAGGAAATCCATATAAAACGAAGGGCTACATGAATGCGTAGCAATCACAATACCACTGCAAAATCAATCACTCAAGTTAATAATAACATCAACAAAAAAGACCCAAAACTCTATGGTTTTGAAGTGGAATGACTAGGAATGAGATTTGGAGGCTAAGATGGAGGAGGAGAGTTGGGAAAGAATGTGAGATAAGACATGAAAATAGAAAAGAGAAGTTATAATGTCTTTTTTTATTATAAAAATATAAGTATATTTAAAAGATCAAAATAAAACAAGCTGGGGGACCAGCAGGTTCATGTACAGAGATATACAAAAGGGAACAGGCTCCCTGACAAATAATTACATCAAGCCCATCTAAAAAGGAGCTACGAACCAAAGGAAGAGGCAGACATTGGTTACATAGGGAACCGAATCAGAGGGGAGGTGCCCAACCTAACCAAACAAAATAACCAAAAAGACATAATAGAGTAACAGTACTACCCAGCAGCCAGCCAAAACTACTTCAGACAACAACCCGCAACTTCACCATACACAAGAGAATTTTACAACTCCAATTAATACAGCAAAACCATGGGTAAATAAAATGAAAAAAAATATAGGTTAGAGAGAGAGATAGTAACTTATGATATGAGCAAAGTTTCATTTTTTAGTTCAATTGAGATGGTCTCATTGTTCAGCTTCATAAAAAACCTAAAGCTGACACCTATTCAAAACAACACAATAATTAGATTAGTAACTAATAAAATAAAAAGAAGAAAGAAGAAGAGAGTAGAAACTGGCCTGACATGCTTCATTGTGGTCTCGAAAGAGAAGAACTGAGCTACATAACTAAGGTTTGAAGAAGTGAGATCGAAGGCCAATGTTGGAGATGGGAGTGATGAATTGCTCCCTAGCTAAGACTGCCCTCTATTTAGCTATTATTATTGAAAGGCCTAGGGCTTCTCTTTTCTTGTATTTTATAATCCAATTATTTAGCAGGTTCAAATATATTCTTTAAAAATTAAAAAAAAATTATTTCAATATATTTCAGCTATTCACACAATTGTTTTGTAATTTTTAATTATTTTTCTAGCTGATTCTTTTCAAAAATTAAAATTCAAAGAAATATGTTTTCAACATATTTGCATACATTTCATATTTCTGGATTACTTTTTTTTTTGTCAAATTGACATTAACATTGTTTTTGAAAAAAAAAACAAAATATAAAAAAATAAGAAAATCGAAAATCAAAAATCAAAAATCAAAAATCAAAAATAAAAAAAAGAAAACAAAATGGATAAGGGGTTAATGTGAAAAATAAAGATACCGAAACAAAATTGAGTTGTTCGAGGACCAAGTATATAAAAAGAAAATGATAATTTTTTTGGGTCTATAAATAAATGAGTGAATTGTAAAAAAGCGAGGGGATAACAATTATTATTCATCAT
>Ga0307517_10013757_pt1 | contig 10958 bp, 3 predicted proteins | sample 23_EM_MG_FD_194515 | JGI IMG/M metagenome (GOLD analysis project Ga0307517, IMG submission 194515) | Populus trichocarpa ectomycorrhiza microbial communities from riparian zone in the Pacific Northwest, United States - 23_EM | ecosystem: Host-associated > Plants > Roots > Unclassified | place... | reverse complement strand
TTATTTTTTCAGTTTTTTTTGTGAGAGGAGAAAAAACACAATTGAATTCCAGTGTAAAGAGAGAAAGACACATTTGACACTTATTCTGATCACCAGAATCGCTAAAATTGGTGTCAATAGGTTCCATTCGGTGAGAGAATTCTTATATTGTTTGTTTTGAGCTTCAATATTGTCAAGAAAAACAAATCTAAGTCGAGGACGGGAAAATCTATTTCGTTTGATTTTATGATTTGAGTTGTTTTTTTTATTTATTAGATTGCTAAATTGACTTCTACATGTTCTAAGACTAGTTTTAGGGTGTTTTTGGCTTTAAATGGATTGAAAAATAAGTTTTTTTGGGTTAAAACTCATAGTCTTGATTTTTCAGTCACCATAGTGGTGGTTAGAATCTGGGCTAGTAGATGACGCGTCATCTACCCATTTAAATGAGAAAAAAGGCTTGGGCATACGAGTTTGGGTTATTCCTTCTAAAGGCCCAGTGCGCTAAGTCATAAGCCTATGGCCTACAATGTTGGACTCTTTTTTTGCCTATTTTGATTTTTTTAAAATACAAATTTATAAAAAAAAATATATATTAAACCCAGTTGAATTTATGACCCAGATCGCAGGTTCGACAAGTTAAATCATAGTATTTAGATATAATCAATACTAGATATCATGCTGGACATCCATGCAAATGTTGATAGCTAGCTCATTGCACCATGTCGCAGGTGAGAGTAAAAAAAAACTAAAATACAAAAAAAAGAGGTATTGCTCTTTTAAAAACAATTAATTATAAATTTAAATTCAATTAGATATTAAATAATATTTTTTATAAAAAAATAACTAAAAACTTGGAGTCATTATAGAAATCACATCTGGGAAACATTATGTTACGTATCTGCTCATGGTATTGTTTGGTGGTAAACAATCTATTAGACAATCGATTGTAATCTCTTCATTCTGATTATAGATTAATTAGAAGGAAAATGATGGACTTCATGAAATCGTTGATTGAAAATTACCTAAATACTTTTAAAAAATTGAGGTTTTTTTATAATGTTTTATTATTTATATAAATAATAAAGCATCTTAGTATATTTTTAAATCATGTCATAACAATTTTGCGGTGTACTTGAGTTGGTTAACGCATAGAACCGGACAAAGATTGCGTGTTCGAGCGCTAGGGGTGCAAAATTTTTTGAATTGATCAAGATAACTTGTTATCTAGTCCCTTAATAAAAAAAAAAATGAAGAGCCAGATGTTGGGTCAGACCTTTTTCCATCTTTTTAATTTTTCCCCTTTTATCACTTTTTTCTTTGGTTTTTTACACTTCGAAAAATAATTATCTTATTCAGTTACTCTTTAATTTTGACTCATAAACACCATTATAAGTTTTTATTTGAATTTTAATAAATTTATTTTCAGTTATTATATATCTAATATGAAAATAATAATACTACTAATAATAATAATTTGTTCATGAAAAATGATTGAAATTGATTTTTTATTATTAAAATTCTTAAATTGATGTTGAACATGATTTTATTATATTTATGATTTTTATAGCTTTCAATCACATAAAATATAAAAATATTATTTAAAAATAGTTTATTAACTTGTTTTAACAATCATATAATGTTTTTAAAAAAAAAACAGAAACAACGATTCTAGTTAAAAATATTATATTGGTTAAGATAAATAAGAGATATGTTAATAGAAAATCTATCTTGATGGAAAATAAATTCTAGAATAACTTTATTTTTGGATTTAATAACAATACTAAAAAGTTTCCTGAGGCCTGTATATTTTTTTACTTTAAAAAAATTCCCCTCACAGCATAGCACATACATACAAACTAGTAATATCTAAATTAAAATTAAAATGAACTACAATACACTAAACTAATTGGAAACATTACTATTGTTAAAATTTGGTGCCCTTTTACAAATATGGAATGAACTATTTATAGGCTATAACTAGTTCATTAACCTGCGCTTCTTTGCTTGTTAAATCAATTTTTAGACATAAAAAAGAATGTCGAGAGAGTGAAAAAATCTTAGGAAGTGTCATAAACCTGATCAAGTGGGTCGATCTTGAAATCTCAAGTTTATCTCAAGTTTTCAATTAAACCACGTGGGAGCTAACATGACTTTGAATTGGTTGATTTCACGAGTCTAAAAGCCACCTGATGATCAATAAAAACATGACTCAACTTTTTAAAAAGCTTCAAGAAGACAATTATTTTTTAAAATTGAGACTACTCTAGATTGGATCGACCCCGGTCACCTTGTGAACCGAGTAATGGAGTTCAGTACGTTTAATAACTTATTTTTTAACTATTTTTATTTAATTATATGATAAGAAATAAAAGCATCAACCCTAAAAAAGATGTTTATTTTAGATCGTGATAACCTTATAAAAACGAAAGAAAAATAAATTATGAAATATATTTCTCAACAAATCCAATATTAAATGATGAAATAAAAAAATAAAAGACCAAAAACTAAAATATATATCAAGCTCGATAGGTAAACTTGTCAAACTTGTAAATCGAGTAACTTGGGTCAACATGTTATACCTGTGAATTGAGTCATGGACTCCACTTGGATTAATAACTTGTTTTTTTTAAAAAAAAATTTTATTCAACTATATGATAACAAAAATAAACAATCGTAAGATCAAGCACCAATCCAATACCGAGATATTTTTTGAGATAACGATGACTTTATAAAAAAAAAAATAGAATAAATTATGAAACTCAATTCCAAATCAATTCAATATTGAAAGATGAAATTGAAAAAAAATAAATTTTTTAAAAAAGTTAAACTCGTCAAACTCGCAAATAGGTCAATGGACTTTATAATGTCTAATAACATGGTTTTTTCTGAAATTAATTTTATTAACTATATGATAAAAAAAAAAACATAGACAATCACATAACTAGGTTCAATTAAAAAAAAAAAACAAAGCTGCCCCGTCAAACTCACAAACTCACAAACTGAGGCAACTCAAGTTACCCTGACAAACTCACAAACAGAGTCATTAACTCCATAAAGTTTAATAACTTGGTTTTTTATTTGAAACTATATTTTATTTAACTAAATGTTAAAAAATAAACGTTCATAAAATCGATCATCAACTTGATACTGAGATGTTTATTTGACACTGTGATAACCTTATATAAAGACTAAACAAAATAAAATAAATTATAAAGTTCAAGGCGCAATCAATCCAAAATTTTCAAAATTAAAGGATGAAATCGAAAGAAAAAACCAAAAAAAAATCAATTAAAAAAATCTAGAAGTGAATAGAAGAGATTTTAAAAATCAAAGGAATAAAGTGAAAGAAGAAGGAAAAATGACAAATAAAAAAAATAAAAAACCTAGAACTTAATCCAGGATATTTTAAAATTCGAGTGATGAAATTAAAAGAAAAGATAAAAGTACCTCACACATGTAAAACATGCGCCAGGGCATGAGGAAGGCTTGCTACATTTAGGCGGTGTGTGAACCTTCCTTCATGCTTAGATTGGTGTCTTCTTTGATGTACATTGAACAGTTTAGGAATCCTCTTCCATATGAGGCAACATGTTTGGCTGAGTTAGGTTTGATGTGGCTTTCATAACCCATTTTTTTTTTTCTTTTTTTCCTCACTTTTCTCTCTTTTCTAACCTTGGTTTTCATGACTGGCTTATTCATTTCTCCCCTCCTTGCTCAATGTTTTCCTGGTCTTCCATTCTAGTTTATTGACTCTCAATCTTTAGAAAAATAAAGAATCTGAACAATATCTTCAATTCTGGGTTTTTTTTTTCAATCACAAAGGACAATCGTATTCCCCCCCTCACGCGCGCACGTTCTTCACCGAGATTTCCAAACCGTCCAACAAGTCTACCATCTGCACATGTGCAAGACTATCATATGATAAAATTGTCAAATATTGAAAATCACGCCATCGTTTTACTTTTACCAAAGGTTCAGCGAAGGACAGTATTTGTTGGAAGGGTAACGACAATGTAACATCTAATAATTATTTCATGTCTGCTATTACTAGTCCACAATTAATAAACGCTAACCACATAATTTGCCTGCCATTATGGTTGGGATCATTTTAGTGTAAACAAAATTGTTCAAGTGTCATTAACATGTTTTTAATAAAAAAATTAATTATAAACTTCAAATATGATGTATATTAAATATATTTTTTTAATATTGATACGATGACATATTAAATAATATTTATTTTTAAATATTAAAATAACGATATATTGAATCGATCTGAGTTAACCTGTTAGATTTGTTACCAGGGTTATGAGATAGTGACAACCTTATAAAAAGTAAATCAAAATAAAATATGAAGGTCAAATCATGATCATCCAAATAATGAAGAACACAGTTAAAAAAAATATTAAATTAAAAAACAAAAAAATTACACGAGTCAACTAGGGTTAACATGCAAAACCAATGACTCAGGTCATGAGATCGTGATAATTTCATAAAACGCAAATAACAAAAAAAAATATGAAACCTGATTTCCAATAAATCTAATATTGAAAGATGAGAAAAAAAATCAATTAATAAAATGATAAAAAACACTCAAGTCAACCTGAACTAACCTGTTAAATCTGTGACCTAGGCATGAAACCAAAATTACTTCATTAAAAGAAAATAAAAAAAATTATGAAGTTCTATTTTCCACAAACACAATGTTAAAAGTTCAAAAAAAAAAGCTGAATTCATGAGACCGAGATAACTCCACAAAAAAACAAATTGAAAAAATATTATGAAACTTACTTCTTAACCAACCTAATATTGAATGAAATAAATAAATAAATAATATATATATATATATATATTCAATTTAGAAGGACCCAAAAAATAAACCGAGTCAATTTGTCAAACTCGTAACCGGGGTTATGAGATCAGATAAACCACATAGAAAGAAAAACAAAAAAATGAAGCCCAATTAAAATATATTCAATTAAAAAGAAAAAAAAATAAACCGAGTTAACTTGCCAAACCCGCAATCCTAATCATGAGATTAGGATAACTTCATAAAAAGTAAAACAAAACAAAATATGAAGCCCAATGGAAAAATTATTCAATTAAAAAAGAACTTAAAAAAATAAATAAAGTCAACCAGCTAAATTCATGACTCATATCATGAGATGATGATAATACCATAGAAAACAAGCTGAAAAAAATTATGAAGTTTTTAATTAACTTAATATCGAAGGGTAAAATTAAAATTAAAAAAAAATTCATAAAAAAAAGACAAATATCGTTTTGTGAGTAGTGGCCTCTCCTCTTTTTACATTTTGTTTTAATTGTTAATATTAATATTAATTAATGTTAGTAATAAACCTCTTTTTAATATATCCTGCAGACAAAATCTGGCAGGATTGCATTCTGCGGTTTCTTTTGAAGATAAGATAAATGTCCCCAGCACAATAGTGTTACCGTACGTAATGACACTAGATATCCCAAATGTTCCGTTTTGTGATTTAATTGGATTGTGATGATCAACGATTTAGACATATGGTATACCCATATGAAGTGCAGTGCTCGAGCTTCAAGATTGACAAGCTCATGAAATTAATTACCGGAAAACAACATTATGGGTGTGAACAGCCCGATCAGTTTCAATTGTCAAGAAGAAAGCGGTTTTGTTTCACTGTACTTCGAAAATAATTTGGTCGGTGAAGGAAGCTACTGGTGGTCAGCTCAGCAGAGAAGCACGAGTCCACTCGGTTCCAATGGTTTACATGTGGATGAGCAATTCAACATGCAACCCATATTTCGTGCATAAAATCTGATACAAGAATTCTTTGGTCGATTCCATTTACAGACGGGGACCCTCTCATGTTCCCTTCTTTTTTTTTTTGGTCAGAGATATATAGATATAGATCAAAGATTGGTCTCCTTTAATTGATCAAGAAACCAAACTATCCAGGGGATAAAACTACCTTGACCAGGAAAAACAAGAAGGGCTTCCCTTGCTCCGAGATGGGCAGCTCAATTGCTTTTTTCACTTTTAGCGAAAATAAAGTAGGACTGTTGGAGACCTGAAGCCAAAGCAGCGGCATGGAAGACAGTGGAATGGGACTCAAATTCACTAAAACTTTTGGAGATTGAGGGTGTCGGTAATAATTTATTTTGGTTAAAGAATTATCTTTAAATTAATTATTAGATTATAATTTATATTATTCTCTACTCGATCTCGTGATCGTTTTGTTATCAAAACTCCGATATCATATCAAAAAATCATCTTCATCTAAAACAAAATTAAATGGTTAAGTAATATCTTAAAATATAATTTATATACTTTTGGCATCTATTTATTGCTGCTGAAGTTGCATTTTTAAAGGATAAGTATCAACATCAGCCAAGTTGGTGCAGCACATGGCACGTGGGGTCGTGGTCCGTCGTATTTGTTTGCAGGGCACCTGCCCTTGCCAATGCCATGGTGCTCTATTCTATCGGTCCCCTCTTCCAAGTTCCAACACGTTCGAAGCCACCACCAATGATCTAGTGTTCAAAAAGAGTGGTAAATTATAAACTGGCTGAGTCCCCTCATCACCCCATTCCTTTCTCCACCCTTTCTATACGTACAGCGATGAGGTGAAAAATAAAAGAGTGCTGGGCCTGCTGGCATTCTGTTGCAAGGCAAGTCAACACATGATATGATATGTGCACGTTCAGGCAACGCGCGTTTATGAATCGGTCCCATTAAAAACAACTAAAACCCGCTGGGAAAGTGACGTGGCCCTAGGTTCATTGTATGTTTTTCGTCCTCCACCCAACAAATTTACAACAAGTTTTCAAGGGTATAACGATATTTTCATATGATTTATTTATCATCATAAATACAATGGGACAAATAAGTACTTTTTACATTTTAATTGCATGGTAAAAGAATTCATATATCCTTGGAAGCAAGAAAATCAAACTGATATCAAGAGATATTTTTGCATTTTCACAATTGTTTTTTAGCTATTATAATTGAATTCGAGGGGCAATTTAGTGTTTGCATCAATATAAAAATAATAAATAGTTAAAATGCACAATGAAACCGAAAATACCCTTAAAATATAAAAAAATTAAGCCTGAGTTCAATAGGTATTTTCAGCTTTTCACAATGTTTTTTTTTGTAATTATAAAATCAGCTCGGGAGCAATTCTGTATTTTGCTAAATAAAAAAATAAAAGGTGAGCACATGTGTATGACACTTGATGACCCACGGAATGGAGTATTTATAGCCTTTAGAGAATAAAAATTATTCAAAAGTATTAGTGCCTAGAGAATAAGAATTATAAACTTTTTACATGAGTGGTTCAGAAGGTATTTATAGCCACTGAACCTTGTCGTTTTGCTGGAGTTGAGAGATTGGGTTTTAGAGACTATCAAATGATAAAGTCAATAACTTTAAGAAAGTGATTGCAGCTCGCTAGATCTATGCCTACTTGGGCTCTACTCGCAGCTACGTCCAAGGTGTTAGGTATAGAAATAAGCAAGATCCATATTATCTAGACCTGATATTTTGTCAAATCTAGAAATATTGAGCATAAATGTAAGCTCCATCTACCTCTCAATGAATTATCACCTTGCTTTTGAACTCTCTGAACAAGGAACTAGACTTGCAATTTATTTTTTATGATGCCAAAAAATATTTATCCATCAAATAGTCAAACACTTAGGAAGAAGGAATGACCAAGCTTGGTGACTAAGTGTATAAATTTTAAAGACTACTTCACTCTTCCTTGATCTCCATTTTATTTATTTGGTCACTGTTTTTTTTTTTAAAAAAAATCATTTCTCAACATATTAAAATCTCATACTCATTCATACACATATTCGGTCAGTGGATGAACTCGTCAAACTTATGAATCGAGTAACCTAAACTAACACATCAAACGTATAAATCGAGTTTTGGATTCTAGTACGATTATAATTTTTGTTTTTCAAAACTATTTTTTTTTATTTAGCTACATGAGATGCTGTAAAATATTAAGCAACAAATAAAGATCAAAATATTTAACATCGTAATATGGATAATTTATCTTGTTGTGTTTAATGAATTTCTCTATCAAAATAAATTTGTAATAGAAAAATACATAAAATTTATAATAGAAACCGATCCACACATAAAATTTATTGAATAAAAACAAAAAAAATACAAGGCTGCACATATAAAAAATCAATATTAAAAAAAATTAATCTATATAAAATTAAGAGAAAATCACATATGAATCATACTTACCTCTTTAAAAACTAAATACACTCAATACCATTAAAAAATTATCACAAACTAATTAAAACATAAACCCAATAATTATTTGAAAAAAAATATCAACTGATGCATTATTAAAAAAAACAATTTTTTTAAAAAAAGCCGGGGCGTTGTTGGGCCACGCCGAGCACTTGGCCCAATCAAGCAACAACCCGTACGCAAGCCAGTATTTTTTTAAGTTTAATGGGGCGGATGTTGAAAAAAAAATAACGTGTTGTTTGTTTATCCATAGAACCAGACCACTATAGTGATCAGAAAAACAACGTCCTTTGTTTTTTTATTCAAAAACTCATTTTCAACCTATTTTTGGCCCAAAATATATAGGAAACACCTTAGATACCTTGTCAAACCAATCAATGATCTCGAAAAACATTAAAAGAAAAAGCCCTAAAACCTGAAATCCACCCAAAACAAAAAACTAGCCAACCTCATATCTGATTTTTTAGGTGTTTTCAAGATAAAAAAAAACACACGTAATCTTATCTTTCTTTATCATATGGAACTATTTGACAAAAAAAAAAACGATAATTTTGGTGGCTGGATTCCTCACCAACAGACACTTTCTCTCTCTAGATCGGAATATGACAACCTCTTCTCTCTCCTTCAACCAAAAAATGATTGAAAATGAGTAAAATGAAGTTTGGTACCAAAATTAAATTTTGTAATTCAAGAGACCAATCACCTAATAGCTAAAAAATATAGGGAACTCAAATAAATTCTTGACGAAGTTTTCAATCCGCCACCCATGTTACCCACTTTTTTTTAACTTCAATCCCTTTTCTTTCAATCCAACACTCCGACCCTTGCAAAAAAAAGGGGGGGGGCTCTAAGCTGGTCTCAAAATGACTCAATTGTAATTGATGTTTATATGTTATGAATCTGGTCTCAAAATGAATCAATTATTTTAATTTAATTATTACTTTGTAATTTGAAAAAAGGCATAGTAAAGAACAACGATTTGTAATTTGGAACTCAATACTTTGTAAGGACATTATTGATGTTTATGGATATAATTTCTTCAAGTTTTAGTATTGTATTCAATTCAACTTCTGTTTTACATAACTTATAAATTCAATCCATTTAAAAAAAAATTGAATTTGAAAGGGTTTAGATATATTGGATTGGGTTAAGTTTTTGTTGCCATTACATATATCCATGAGTTAAGTTTATATTACTATTTTTATAGGTTTGTATTTAGAGACAAATCTACATTATAAATTGTAAGCGTCATGACACTCTAATATTAAATTTAATTTTCATACCTTACACTATCATTAAATTTTACTTACATTTGCTTTGCTCTTCCCTCTAGTAAAGAGACAGTTTTTTTTATTATGTTAAAAAATATAATATGAAGCCCACTAATAAAAACTTTGGTGTGGAAGCATTTTTAAATAAAAAAAATTAAATACTCAATCCACAAATTATCAAATATAAAAACAAGATGAGTATAAGATATAAGGGTTGAGTAAGGTTGACTGGATTTTAAAAATCTCAACCCGTCACTTGATATGTAATATTTATTTTTTAGGTTTGTTAATTGATTATCATCTATAATATTTATATTATTCAATTAATTTTAACAAGAAATGTTAGATGAAATAATATAAATATTACAGATAAGATAAACTGGTTTTTTTTAACGCTTCTAAAAGGCAGGTGGCAGGTTGGATCTGTTTTAACTCCAGAAAAGGAGATGAAAGGTAACTGGATCTCGTCCTGACAGCGAAGAGCCACCAACAACTAACAAAGAGAGACTAACAAACGACACCCTGTCGTTTCGTTGGGCTAGGCCATTCATTATAAACTTGGTCATGACGTAGTGACACTGTTTTAGGCAGTTGGCCCAACAAAAGACCCAATGTCTCAATAATCCAAGATGCAACTTGCTTTCTGCCTCAATTGGCCCTTTGCTTAGAAAGAAACTAGTTCTGTATACGCTCATTACCGCGGGTGATTTACAAAACCTTTTTTTATTTAATTTTATGATAATAAAAATTTATATTTTAAATAATTCCAACGATTTTGGGGAATATTTATTTTACTCGTAATAAATATCCATAAAAACATCTTTTTTTGTTGACATTTTCATCTATAGTCATCATTTTCATGTCGTTGCCACCAACTATATATATATACTCAGAGATCATGTGATGCGTTCCTAATTAATCATCCGTCACATTGTCTATAGCATCCATAGATTATACTCGAAATTGGCCATGACATAAGAAACTTCGAGGAGTATCCAACAAATGGGGTAGAGTTAGGTGATGAAAATTTACTATAATCCTTTAAATACGATACAAGGGAGGAGGAGGAGAAACCTAAACCATTTTCTGTTTTATTTTCCCTACATTTATTATAGTATAAACTAAAAGACATGGTGATTAAGCTTGCATCACTTCATAAAATATTATTTATTTTAATAATGTTTTTTTCTTTGACTTTTTTCTTTTTCTAAATTTATTTTTTCTTTTTTATTTTGTGATTTGTTTTATACGTGGTTAGCTCGATTTTATAACTCATATTACAGGTTTAACGAGTTAACTCAGTTGACTCGAGCTTTTTTTTTGTATTTTTTAGTACAATTTCATTATTCAATATTGAGTTGATTGAAAATTATGTTTCATGATTTATTTTGGTTTATTTTCTATGAAGTTATTTCGGTCTCATGATTTAATTTGTGGGT
>Ga0307517_10013756_pt1 | contig 10960 bp, 3 predicted proteins | sample 23_EM_MG_FD_194515 | JGI IMG/M metagenome (GOLD analysis project Ga0307517, IMG submission 194515) | Populus trichocarpa ectomycorrhiza microbial communities from riparian zone in the Pacific Northwest, United States - 23_EM | ecosystem: Host-associated > Plants > Roots > Unclassified | place... | reverse complement strand
ATCAATCAAAAAAGAAAAAAAAAACAAATAGCAATCTAAATGATAAGGAACAAATTTGAGATAAAAATAAAATGAAACTGAATGTTGAGTGATGAAAATAAAAAAAATAAATCAATTAAAAAATCATAATAAAAAGATCGAGGATCAAAGTTGATATAAAAATTAAATGAAATCAAATACAAATGGATGAAATTAAAAAAATCAATCAATAAAATGATTCAAAAAAAAAATAGTAATCAAAACAATGAGGAACAAATTTGATTAAAAAAAACAAATGACAGGATATGTTTTTTTTTTTTTCAGGCCAACATGATTCCTGAGGAGAGGAGAGAGAAAAGCAAGAGGAGAAGAAAAAAAGATTGTTGGATCTCAACTGTCATGCTTCTACCGACATGTGTCGGACCACCAAGAAAAGTGCAAATAGATGCTTCCAACACCTCTATAGAAGTTGTTGTTTGGCCACCAAGTGACTCATCATGCACTGCTTGAACATCGTGGATGTCTCTTACCCACTAGAACTTGCGTTGCACATGCCAGCTTATTTGCCATGCCCATTTACCCTAGTTCCTATATTTGATTTAGTTTTAATTGTGGTACTATTTACACTAGGTTTTATTTTCCTAGGGTTCACCATTATAAATAAGGGCTTGAGATACCTATAAAAGAATATAGAGGTAGGGGAAAATGAACCTAGCAAAAGTAAAAGAAAAAAAAACTAGGACACTTAACTACCGACAACCCCTCACCAAAAAACAATCTCTCCATATGGATGTGATTCTTCTTCTCTCCCGATCAGTCCCCTCACTGAGACTAACCATCATTTTTTATCAAACTCATCTCTTCCACCACAACAATCCCATACAAACTCCTCTCCTCTATAATAACCGCGACACCAACAATTGCAACCCTACTCTCCCTTCCTCGATTTCCTCGAACCATACTAGTCTTTTCTTAGTTCAATAATAACTACCTCTCTCCCTCATTGATCCCACACGACAATAGTAATTGTCATCATTCTCACACAACACAATTGGAGCAAACACCAGTCACTATAAACCCAACAACTTCTAACCCAAATCCATACAAAAATCGACCAAATTTAGCCTCAAAATAAACAAAAATTCAACCTTAACTATGATAATAATCAAACCAAAAGGAAAAAAAAATCATATATTAAATCACAATTGTTTGTGGTGTTTTTTCCATGTATTAAAATTGATGAATACATATTTAGCTGTCTTAGTATATTGTTTATGTATTTTTGGTTGTTGTGTTGAATATTTGATGTCATATATGTTGAATATTTGATGTCATATATGTTGAGAGCTCGATCTAGGATCAGATGACCATTCTCAATTCCTATCTTTAAAGGTTGATTATTGGATATTTAAATTGGTGACTACATGTTTATGTGAGGTCCAATACATGTCTTTTGTCAAAGTAAGGATTGAGTCTTCTCGAGCTCAAATCCAAAACCACTCTTTAGTTTAAATATAAAATAAAAAAAACATTAGGTTTTGATTATCCCTAAGCATAATGAACACATTTAATTTTAAAATAAAAAATAATACAACTTATCTTACGTATAATAAATAGAGTCATCATATATTTTCTATTACATTAGCAACCTTTTACTTAGAAAATCTGAAAGATCAATTAAGATTTTTTAATTATTATAAAACTAGATGACTTGTAATTTGTCAACACATACTTTACAATAGATAAGAGCATTCTTAAATATTATGTTGATGTAATTCTTTTTCTGTTTATTCTTGTTGTAGATTCTATTAATTAGTGGTACATATGTGGATGTTGTTTCTTGGTAGCTTAATTAATTATGTTTCAAAGTGATCGACCTTAATATTACAAAATATTTTTCTCCATTTTCTTAGAAAGTTTTTTTTTTTTTTACAAAAAAAAATTATATAAACGTTAACATCTATAAGATAATTCCATGGTGTGTGAGTACATTAAATTGGCAATTGTATGAGTAATTTGGATGATTGGTGAGTTGCAAATCCAGGAAACTGATCCATCAATTGATAGGCCAATCAAACATTACCGATTCAAGTTTGAAACTTTGATCGATGGCATGAAAATCGAAACCCATGTGTACGGCATGTGCACGAAGTGTGAAGGTTGAGATAAGCTAGCTAAAAAGTTTCTTTGACCTTGAATAGAAAGGGCCAAAAAGAACTTTAGGGTTGTCAATTTCATACCGAAGTTCGATGCATCTGCCACTGCCACTACCAAATTATTGGAGCCAAGCTTGGCTAGTTTCATAAGAAATTAATTTGCAAATAAGGTTGTGTATACGAGCCTCGTGACTGTGATTGAAGTTACCGAAATATAGTTTATCTTTGATGGTGAAAAGACGTGTTCTTCAAAGAAAATAATAGAAATAAGAATTTATACACCTTTTTTTTTTTACCTAAATAAATACGTTATATATATGGCTACTTTCAATTTTGTAATTAATTTCTAGTTTTTTCCGTACTATATATATATATGGGGTGGATCTACTACTTATGCTATGGGTGGCGCCGTGGGACCCCAACAAAAGATAGAAATAATAAAGTGAAGGTAGAAAAGTAAGATTATAGATTTTGAAGGGCCTGTTTAGAATTTTCTTAGTGAGAGAGGGGCTAAGGTAGAATTTTTTTGAAAATGAGAGTGTGTGTGCTAGATGAGTGGGAAATACGGAGGATTTTTTTTATTTTTTTTAATTGCCTCCCATTTTTCTTCTTGGTTTGGCTTTGTTTTATATCCAGAGTTGCATTTAGCACACCGCAATTAATACGAGAATGTTTATTTTTGTTTTTTTTTAAAATATTTTTTTTTAAAATTAAAATATCTTTATATGAATGACCAGCTGCTACCCTCTTCAAACTCCTAACTTGGGATGCTTTTGTAGAGACATGCAGCATGCCACATTCATATTACTTTAAGCTATCATAAATTAAGAAGGAAACATATAGCACTACCATGCTTCGTAATAAAGAAAATTCTTGCTCGTCATTTAATATCAAAATGTTTTAACTAATTTAAAACAATCATCAAATCTTTATTCAAGATAACTACAATCTAAATAAGAAGAAGAAGAAGAAGAAGAAGAAAAGATTGCGGTCGCCGGTGATGAAATAACATGGACAACAAGGGGAAAATATTTTTCGAGAGGGGAGAGAAGAAAGAAAGTTAACTGGGATTTTACTTCTAAAAATGTCACTATGATTAATTGCTGCATGCCAAATTTACAAGACAACCAAAATTAATTTGGATCATCGAGAGTTTTCTTTTATAAATTTGATCTATAGAACAAAACAATCACAATGAGTTCCTTGCTCAGAAAATCAATCAATTTATAACGATAAGGTCCTCTACACCACTCAATTAATTAAACTGTCCATGCAATAATTTTACGACTGTGTCACGACATGGTTTACTAATTAGTCAAAGCATTGTTTGTTTGTCAATCATACAACCTAGCCGTGACCCATCAAGTAAAGAATCGATCCTTGTAAAAAAAAACAGATTTATTATATAGTTCAATAATTCGGGTGTATTTTTTTTTTTATTGTATAGCCTAAAGCTTAATTATTAGATTTATTATACCTCTTGTTAAAACTAAGAGAAAAATAAGGTTTGACAATGGCTAAATACTGGTACCAGTGAGGGAATTAATGAAGAAAATGAAGATCTTATTTTTGTAACCCCAGTTTATTAAAATCTTCATGAAGTAGTTCTTGACGCGTCCTCAGTTAAAATCTTCCCATTCTAATCAATGAGCCAATCTATAACAACAATTCATAAATATCGTTATTAATCACCCTGCAATATTAAAATAAATCACAAAGCACATCCTTTTTAGGTACAAGATCAAGATAACAAAGACGAATTCTTAAAGCATATCCTGCTTTGAATTCAACTTTCCTATAGAATTACTGCCTTGCAGGGTCTAGCTAGTTTGAACAAGCCTGAGTATGCACCTCTCAGATTAGACATCATAGAAAACACATAAACTCTGGAGAAAGCTCGCTTTAAGTTGCAGTGCAAAGATGTAGTTTGCAGTCATTTGGAATAAAGTTTCCATATTGTCCATAACTTCACAGCCTGGAATGATCTTGTGGAGCTGATGCAGTTTCTTCCGCATGGAAACTCTAGCAGTACTCCTAGGGTTGTTCCTGATTGATGAGAGTTTCGGCCTTTTCATCTTTCTCCATTTGCAAGAACGTTTTCTCATTTTGTGTCTCAGAGAGAGGGGGCGACGTCCTAGAGAGGGTGTTTTCTTTGAGAGAGAGACGGCAAGGGATGGAGGAAGGGAGGAGATGTGTAAGAGCTTGAAGAGCTGGGGATCTTTATATAGGCAAACATCCTAGGCAGATAATTCTCCTAAGGTCTTAATTAATACTCAGAGATTAAGGAAGAACCCACCACGTGCGTGTGTGTACGAGTTCACGTGTGAGAAAGGTATACGAGGGATACATGATAGGATGTGGTCAATTTTTTATATGAAAAGTTAGGCTAACAAGAGTCACATTTTATATATGATTAATTTAGATTTAAATAGTTATGTTAAGCATCACATTGGAGTCTTACCTAATTAAGAATGCATATTGTCTTGGTAAGAATTAATTGTTTAGTATAATGCAATGTGAAAACAGGCAGGGTTAATAATAATAATAAAAAACACAGCATACAAATCTATAATAAGCAATAAATTTAAAATAATGTAAATAAAATAGGGTATTTAATTGCTGGATTTTGAATGAAAATAAGAAAATAAAGAGGTTTTATACCCTTTATCTTTAAAGATAATATTTTTGTCACTTGGTATAAACAATTTTAAAGCAAATAGTTTTTAAAAACTCCAACAACACTATCTTAAAATTACCTTTCAAGGTTAATAAATTGAAAAACAAACTTGATTATCTCCATAAAACAACTAAACTTAAAAGCTATAGAACTACATAATAGAAAAAATAAAAAAGACATGAAGAAGACAATATGAAAAGGATTGCAAAAAAGGTAGAGCTTGCTAAACTTGTTGTTATGCCTATACATAGTGCCTCCATCCTCTAAGGACCTGGGTTGCAAGGATTAATTATGATTCAGAGTATTCATTTTAGTAATTTTTAAATAAAAAATATTAAAAACATTTAAGATATTAAAAATATTTAAGTTATTAAAGATGTTTAAGACTTTAACCAAAATTCTCTAGGTATTAAGTAGGATGATAACATATCAAACAAAACAATTTTGAAAACGTGACATATTCAATGACTAGATAGGTTGGAAAAAATATTCTTAATTAAAAAATTATTTTACAATTAACCTAAATTAAAGCATAAGCCGAAACGATTATGGGAGTGTTGTTTTAACCCATATCCTATAACGTTTAAGATCTCTCAACTTAGAAAGTTTTGTGGCCCACAAGCTTAATTTTTGCAACTATATAAGCCTCTTGAAATCTTCTAATATGAGATTAAGGTTTTTGGGTTTGAAAATTTTGCCAATTAAATTTTTTTTTAGATTAAAGTTTTAGAAATGTTATTGTTTCATATTAAAGTATTTATGTTTGAGAATATTATTCAATAAAATATTAAATCTAAATATGAATGGACCCCACTTTTAATCATATCAAAATCAATTTCCAACTATTTTTACATGAATGAAAATTGTCTATTGAATTGATAGATCATTATATCAGAGAGAAAGTAATTAATGAACATTATGTCTTGAATTATTCAGCCTCTTATGTAAACCAAGATAATAATACTTACATATTTCTCTTACAATAATTTTTTTTTTACTTCTTACATTTGTATTCATTTTAGCACTGAACAACTTTGGGTTCATGAATGACCTAGTGAATTTAGCTTTTCAATGTTTTTAAAGAAATAGCCATATTTTTCTCTCATGTATGTGATTTCTCATATTATATGTATACTATATGTATTCATTTAAGCCTATTTTTTTTATGAACTACACACAAACTATGTCGTTAAAATTTTAGTAAACGGATTTGTAGTATTTTTCTTTGACCTCACAAAGTCAACAAAAATAATTTCAATTAAAAGCAACAATTTAATGGTATTACACAAACCCCCCCCCCAAACTTACCATTATACATGCTACTTTGTGCCATTCCAGTTGTTGGTCGTCATAATGGACACATACCACTAGCACTAGTTTTGGCAAACTCTGAATATCCTTTACGAAATTTTGAAGTAATTCAACTTCCTGTCCAATTTTATCAAAAGTAATAAAACATCTGTGATCTTACAATACAGGTTTAATTAGATGATTTCCAATACTCAACTACTCTATTGAGTGTGAAAATATATAAACTAGTGGATTTTGAGTTCGTAATGTTAGATATCCAATTTGCATCACCATAACTCTCAAGTATTGCTGAGTATCCAATATAGTGCAACTCATAGTCTAAAGTATATATCAAATATTTAAGTACCACATTTATAGATTTTTAATTGTCCCACCATAAATTATTGGTAGATCTACTTAGTTTTTTCACCAAGTCAGCAATATCCAATCTTGTATAATTTATAACATATATCAAACTCATGTGTGAGAGAGATAAATGAGAGGTGTATGATAGGTTTTGGGTAATTTTTGACAAGAAAAGTTAGGCTAATAAGAGTCATATTTTGTGATTGATTTAGATCTAAGTAGCGCAAGATATGAATGATGGCATTCATATGTTCTTCATTATAAGAGTGTATGAATTGAATAACAACAATTTATGAATGATCAAATCTAAGAATGATTAATTATGCAAATCCAAAGTGTCTAGAGAGTTGTAATTCACTCATATTCTCCCCTTGAATTGGACTTAGGATCAAAATAATACATATATATCATTATAATGAAATTTAACATCAAGGGTAAATAACATCGTGACTTAGTATGTCAAGTTTCAATATAATATGATAGGTTAAATAATCTATAGCATTTGAATCAATTATCCATTCACAATTATTATTATTATTAGGTGTATAAACTTTAAGAGTTTTACCTAGGTTACCTAAAGTCGCGATCAAGGTTAAGGATTCTCTAGTAAAAGGTTCGATGACAACAACTTCTTTTACTATAACAACAAAGGCATGGTGATCTGGTTTAGAATTTTAATTACTAGGTGTCTTGGTAGGATCCTACCATTCTAAATATCTAATCAACTCATAACATCGTGACTTAGTATGTCAAGTTTCAATATAATGTGTACACAAACACTTTGATCTTACAACTCTTACTTCATAACTATAATTTTGTGATCCAAATGACCAATCTTGATAAGCTTCATGATTTAGTGAGCTAGATGTTCACTTAGATTGTAGATTAATTTACCTTTATTGAAGTTTGGACTAGCAAACCACTATGACAATTGACTCTGGATGATTAAGTTCCTCATTCAATGTTGTTCAATAAACCACTATGACAGTTGACTCTAGATGATCATCATGTTCCTCATTCAGTATTGTTCTGTGAATAACATCATGATGTATAAATGTATAAGTTTCTTTAAAATCCATTATTATGTTCTTTTTAAGAATCTCACATTGAATTTGTTCATACTCTATATCAATTCCATTTAAGAAGATACACACACGCAATCATACAATTGACTTTTTATATACGAGAATATAATTAGAATTTTTATTATAATCTTATCACCATAGTACAACTTCTAGAAACTTTTAACAAGATAATCATAATAGGTTGATAGAGGAAGAGCAAGTTACTTAATAAAAAATGCTTGTTAATTCAATGTAAAGATTTATGATTCATTTAATCTATAATATAAAGTTTTGGCCAAAATACTCTAAATCTCATATAGGCAATCAAAGATAACACTTATGATATCAAGTACAAAAAAAATAATGTAGTAGTAGAGAAAGAACAACAATATCGTTTTGAGGAAAGGTATTTCATTGTATAACTTTTTTAATTGATATGAATACATAATAAATGTATAATGTCCAAATTAGAAAATAAAAAATTATAAAATATTAGAAATTATCTTTCTCTACTAAAAGAATTAGCCTATTTTGTAGATTCATTATTCATGTGAACAATGAAGCTCCTCTTTTTTTCTTTCTTTTTTTCAAATTTTCAATTTAGCTCTTTTTTTTATTCCCCCCCTTTTAATTTCCTTTTAATTTCATTTTTTTCTCAATTTATCCTCATATTTTTTTAATAGTCATTTGGATTGTCTTTAAATCAACCAAGTCAACCGAATTATGTTGGGGCAACTCCTGCACGGTTCAATTTTAAACTCGTGCTAGACAAAAAGACGAGTCAAGAGATTTTTTTTCTTTTAATTTAATTCTTTTTTTTAAAAAAAAAAACCTTTATCCTCAGACTTTTCTTACTAATCCAACGAGTTGCACTAAGTCGACCGAGTCACATCAGGACAACTTTCACATGATTTATTTTTAAACCCAGGTTAGATAAGGAATCAGATCGAGAGATTTTTTTTTTGTCAATTCCATCTATTTTCTCTCAATTTTATCCTCAAAGTTTTAACTTTAATCTTGAGTTAGGCAAAAAGTTGGATCTAAATTTTTCTCCTATCAATTTCATCTTTCTTTTTTTTTTTTCAATTTCTTCCTCAAATTTTTTTTACTGGTCAGCAGGTTGTCTTTGGACTCGCCAAATTAATTTGGTCATGTCGGGACAGCTTCTATATGGTTTAATTTTAAATTTGGTTAGGCAATGAGTCAGGTCAGAAGGTTTTAAAATTGACCCACTAAGATAAATTTAATAAGTATACCAAATAATTCTCTTTTATTTGTTAAATTCAAGAAAGTTTTGTAAAATTCAATAGGATTTCAAACTGGAATTGTAATAGTTTTTATTATTTGACAATGGAGCCCACTACCACTAGTGCACATGATAAAGCAATCCCTCAAATGAAGCTGAGCTACACATTCACCTCAACAAGTGTGAGTGTCTGTCTGAAAGATAGACAGAAAGAGAAAGGGAAAGTGAATAAGCTGTTTGTTTGGAAGACACGGCGAGGGACTTCCGGGGAACAAAGGCAAAGGGCAAACGCATGCGCCTCTCGTTTTTCTTCTCTATGAGCCAAATGACGTCAAAGCAATCATTTTTCCATTTTGGTCCCACCCCATAAAAAGAGTTTTTTTTTTAAAAGACATTCTATGTAATTCCTAAGGGCATGAATATATATTACCCCTTTTTTTTGGTTAAAAATTACTATTTTTCTAATTAATAATGGATCTTCTGTGGAAAGATCAGTAATCTATATTAAAAAATTAAATATAAAACAAATTAATTAAGATTGAGTCTATAATGCAAATATATATATAAAAAAGTGGACGATAATTAAGTAAGTATATTTAATAGCCTATTGTATTAATAAAATCCTGCGGTGATTATTGGCGCATTCTATGTTGCCTAAGACGGTTTGGTTTTTCCTCTAGTTTCCCGCCTCTGTTTTCTTTTAACAAGGTACCAAGCATTAGTTATACGCGAAAATTTCGGGTTGAATAAAAAAAGATTCTAATGCCAAAAAAAATAATCAAGTATAGCTAATAATTGTTTTAGAAAATAAAAAAAAATAATAATGAATTCAAAATCTAATAAACATATTTATTAAAAAAATTAAAAAAATTAAGCATAAATAAATGTTAAATTTGTTTTTAACACTAACCATGTACTAGAATAAAGATAACTGATTCAAAGATAGGTCGGAAGATTAGTCCAAAACTCTACTTGATTTAAAAAAATATTTCACAACGTCATTTTTTTTAATATCAAGACAATAAAATCTCGAAGTAATTTTGATCAATCTATGTTAATCTTTCAAACTATTAACTTAAGTTATAGACTTAACCGAGTTTAATAACTTAATATTTTTTCAAAAACTATCATAATATGATAGTAAAAATTGATGCTCACAACAAAAATAAATAAATAAATAAATAAAGTAAAACGATTATAGTGGATTATACAAAAAGAACACTTTTTATTTTTTATATTTTAAAATCTACACTCTTATTCGAAAACACATTAAAAATAAAATGTCATTAAATATAATAATATTAAATATATTTTTAATTTATTTAAGAATTTAATAAAATAATATACAAAATATATTTTCAATTAATTAATTTTAAAAAATAACATCTAAATTGTTGGGAAAAGAAAAAAATAGATGAAGCATGTAGACATATGTCGCCAGCATTGAGCCTTTAAAAATAAGTATAGATGTGTGGACCTATCAACTTAAGCTCACACATCTAGGCTTTATAAAATATTTTCTCAAGCTAGGTAGAGAATACATCGTTCACCCAATATTTTTTTTCTAAAAAATAAATAATAAAACGACATGTCACTTCCCTACCCAGATTTTAACCACCATAGAGGTGATTGAAAAAATAAAAGGTTTTTTTTATCTAAAAATATATTTTTCAGCTAATATTCACCCAAAAACATCTAATAAACAATTTTAAAGTCCCTCGAAAACCAATTCATCAATTAAAAAATAACAAAAAAAGTTTAAAAATACAAAATCAAAGAGGGAAAAAAAAACTCCACCAACCATGATCTACTTTTCATGACAAATGAAAACCCAAAAACCTAAATATTATTCTTCTCGTTAAGAGGAACACTTTGATATCAAATCTAGCCATGTTTCTTGCAAAAACTAACAAACCAACATCGTTCTCCTTTCTTTATTGTTTTTCAATGACACTCTCTCCTCTCTTAAAAGATGGACTAACAATTAAACAAAATAAAATTTTCAAACATTTAGTTGCAAAAGTAAAGGGATGAAAAAGAAAATTTGCCAAAATCCCAAGGGAAAACCCCCCCAAAAAGTGTTAAAAACACAGTGCTTGAAATAAAAGGTTGCAATTTATAATTTCTTTTTATTTCAGTTCTTTAATTTTTAATTTGTTGCAAACAATGAAATACTTGAATA
>Ga0307517_10013755_pt1 | contig 10960 bp, 6 predicted proteins | sample 23_EM_MG_FD_194515 | JGI IMG/M metagenome (GOLD analysis project Ga0307517, IMG submission 194515) | Populus trichocarpa ectomycorrhiza microbial communities from riparian zone in the Pacific Northwest, United States - 23_EM | ecosystem: Host-associated > Plants > Roots > Unclassified | place... | reverse complement strand
TTATTCTAATCTTTGGTTTCCCACCATGATTTTTGTCGTTGGAGATGGATGGAAGTCTTGCTAAGAGAACGTTTCAAGGGAGGCATTCTTCCTCTTTTTATTTTGATCTGTCTGAGAGTGTGATTGTGGTTAGTTTTTAAAATACTTTTCACTTTAATTTGTATTAAAATAATATTTTTTTATTTTTTAAAAAATATTTTTGACATCAGCGCATCAAAATAATTTAAAAACATCAAAAAAATATTAATTTGAAGCAAATAAAAAAATTTTAATTTTTTTCAAAAATATTTTTGAAACATAAAAACAAATAGGGATATTTTAGAAGAATTCTAAAAAATTGTTCTATCATACCATGCCATGATGGATTCCAACTACTATTCACCAAAGTACTTATCTCAATGTTTCAAAACTGACATCAGAAAAATTGGGTTTGTGGTGTACAATTCTTAGAAAAAATTTACAGTTAATTAATATTTTATTAGTTAAATAACACCCAAAAATTCATCCAAAAACAAAAAATATACCGAAACCCAAAACACCTTTTAAGGTTAGGTCTACTTTCTCTTGGACTTTGTTAAGGTGAAATAACACCCAATATAAACTATTATTATTGAGTGGAATTTATTAACACCAAGATCAATATTTTTTGTGATTAAGATTGACAACTTTCTCTTTCTACTGCCTAAAGTTGGCTATTCATCTCTTTTCTCTAACTAGAGACTAAAAAATAAAGAAAATTAATTTTTGGATCAAGATTGAGTTTTAAAAAAATACGGGGATTGTCAAGTTTGAAAAGGAAAGAAAAGGGATGAAAATGAATATTCCACCAAGTAAAGGGATTCTAGAATGACCATGGGTTTTTTTTTGTTTTTTACTATTTGGTCCCTTGTCATTGATTTTTTATTTTCTTAGCAAATTTTGAACTGGTAATCAAATTAGACATGGAAGGAATCATTTGGAAAAGAGATTGAGAACTAAAATGAAAAAAAATTCAATAGCAACGTGGATTGCAAAAATAAAAAGCTCATGCCTTTTAGTTTTTTTTTTAATTTAATTAAAAGACTTTTTTGAAAGTGATAATCCTAATTTTAATAGACCCAAAATAATCCCCGCAAAGGCCAAATATTGAAAAACACATGCCCAGACAACTTGCCTAGGCCCACCTGCCCACGGGCTCAGCCCCCAAGTTTGGGGGCACAACACTGAACTTGACTCCCTGGTTGAACCCAACATAAATGGGCCAAAGCAGCGTCCGAGTCCAACACTTCAGGTGCTGGGCATTCCTGGCTTCTAAGGTGCATGCCCACCACTATGTTGGGCATGCTGCCCGACAACCCCACAGGCTTGGGCGCGTGCCCAAGCCTAACATGTTTGGGTTCATACAACATGGCTAGGCCTATTTCTCATTCCTAACGCGCATGCAACTCGCTTAAGCCCAACACACCATTGAGAAAATCTTCAATATCTCGTGAGAGTTTCTCGGTAATTTTTTAGGACCCTCACACATGTCACTCAGTATTTTATATTGATTCATAATATATTATTTTAAATAGAATATAACTCAAAACATCACGTTAATTTATATAGGTGAAATGATTCTTCAACCCCTCATCTCCATAAAAAAACAAGACTCATGTGGTATAAATATCTCATGAATCCACCAAGTTCAAGATTCACGATCTCTTTATTCTCAATATTTTTAGTATAAATATTTTTAGAACATATTTTTTAAAAATATCATTATACTTTTTTTCTCTATAAAGTTACTAATTTGAGCATCTGAGAGTTTCCGCATTCATCAAAAGAACCCTTTTACAGGTATATAGTTTTTCATATCAAGCTACCATCTACCTTAACTTTTCATATCAAACTATCCGTCATTAGTTATTTTAGTTTAAAAAATAAATTAAATTGCTGAACTAAAAAAAAACCCATTATCTTATATATAAGATTTACTTTTAACTATTTGGATTTTTTTTTGTAAATAATTACAAAGATTCCGACAACGAGGTGACCACTATATTTGTTGTCTACGAAACTCATCCAAGTTTATGTTGTTTGAAGGCCTTATGATCAACATGGAATTTAATATTGTTTACATGACTTCAAAACACGTGTTCTTAATTCATGAATTAATTATTTGTTATCTCTAATTAACTTTCTTGTGTCCTTATCATTTGAGTTAATGAAGGAAAAGCTCATAAATTATTTTTTACCCATTAAATCAACATTGAGTTGAGGGAACAATGTAGCAAGTGAAAATCTGCAGCTGGTGGCTGTCACGGGATTCAGCTGAGAGAGCGCCAAATTATTATAAACATGTACTGAAAGTTATTGCCGGTTAGCATTTTAACAATCAACAGTGAAATGTTTTAGTCTTTTTTAATTTAGTAATCAAGGTGTTTTTTCCTTTTCTTTTTAAGTGAGAAAAACCACGGTGAAGTTTGGGGAATTATCTAGTAAGTTCCTTTTTGTTTTTGTATTTTAAAATTATTTTTAAAAAAATTAAAAATTTGTTATATTTTGTTTTGCTTCAAATTAATATTTTTTGATGTTTTTAGATCATTTTGATGTGTTGATATCAAAAATAATTTTTTAAAATAAAAAATATTATTTTAATATATTTTTAAATAAAAATTATTTAAAAAAACAATTATAAACCATAATTTCAAACACCCCTGAAAAGACTAAAAGAGTAAAGAAATATTTACAGAAAAAAAAACGCTAAAATAAAACATCATTCAGGGCAACTTGATAACTAGACAATGTTGGGAAGGCCTGTCGGTTATGTCAAATATCAAACATGGATTTACTTTTTACTTCTTGGGCTGAAGTATGCAGAGTTCTTTGTCCTGTTCCGGGGCTCACTAGGAGCGTTTTCACTTCCAATGACAAATCCACAAGAAGCCAGGCACTGAGACACGTCTTCAATGAGCTTTCCATATAATTTGTAATTTTATTAGTAGAAAATGTTTTATTAAATCTCCTTATTAATATAATATTTTATTTAATAATTTCATAATGAAGTTTTTGTTTAATAATAACTTGTTGTCTATCAACGTTGTTAAAACTTAATGGTTAAACCATGAATAAACATGGACTTGATTTTTTTCCACGTGTTACGATTTCATTGATCAACCCTGAAATTTTAATGGCGTTAGCAGGGGGGTGGTGATTAAATAAATTTTTTTTATTTTACAAGGATATAATGAGACATTATTTGATAAAGGAACCTAATTAAACATTTTATGTTAATAGAAGGATGAATTATACCAAAATCACAAGTTAAGAGGATTGAACTCAAAATATTTTTTAAAAAATCAAAATGATATTGTTTTGCAAAAATGAAAAGAGTCAATGAGTTGATGGTCTAGTTGTCGCCGAGTTAACTAAGTTTTTTTATTTTTTTTCAATTTAAATTAATCCAAACTGGTTGATCGAGTCTCAAATTACCCTTTCTGGTAAGTTCAAGTTTTAAAATAACAATTATTTTTTTATTTTTATTCCAGTTGTATTTTTTTATGCTCAGATTAATAATTAATTTTTCAAAATTTATTAAGAATAGATAAAATTAAAAAAAAAAAATTGGATCAAAGTGTAAAATAAAAAGAAAACTATAACCATTTTAAAGGTAGAAAAGTTATTTTTCACCCTCTTATTTCTTTTTCTTCCTCTACAATCTGCATATTTCATAAATTTTAATTTTAATATTAAATTTTATTTTTTTTACATTTTAATTTTTAAATTTGAGAGGAAAAAAAGAAAATCACTTGAAATAACGAGGAGAGAGAATATGGTTGGTTTTGCTCTCCCTTGAAATATCCACATCCATCACATGACTTTGACGCCAACCCATTCAAATTAGGTTAGATGTAGGAAAATTTCCACTCAAAAGGTACGACTTCGCCTAATTTGCTGTTTTTAATTGAAATTTTTAAATATTTTTAGATTATTTTGATATATTGATATTAAAATAAAATTTTAAAAATAAAAAATTATTTTAATATATATGTTTTTTAAAAAACTTTTATCATTACTGTAAACACCCCGTGGTACCACTATAGATTATAAAACTCCTCCAGTCTTCTTTACCACCGTCCATACGACCATAAATACCAGCCAATCCACGCACACAAACCCCGAAATTTCAAATTCTATACCCCCTCACCTCCACGGCGCAGTTTAGCACTCACCAATCCAACACTGAAACGTGGCACATGATCCATCCATCCTTCCCACAGAGCACAAAACCTCCCACTAAAGAAAAAAAATCATAATCATAAAAAAAGAGAAAGAGAAAGGGAAGCAAAGAGAGAGCAAAAGAAAAGGAAAAAGTAAAAGGAAAGCGAAGAGGCTGGGCTGGCTGGGGTCAGGGCCTAGGGGAGAGTAGACAAAGGAATCAATTGTCGGCGCCATTTGTCTTAGCCGACCAATCATAACGTCCCTTTCCCTTTCTAACTTCCCACTTTCACGTCTTCATAAACCCTATCATCTCTCTTTCCCTTTCTTTGTTGTTGTTGTTTCTCTTTTATTCTTTTGTTTTTCCCTCTTCTTTTCTTTTTTATGTCCCATTATTATCGGTTCTTCCGTAATTTTTTTAACAATCGGAAGGTGCCTCAGCTTTAGGGTTTTCTTTATCTATCACTTCATTATTTTTGATTGATTTCTTTTTCCTTTTTTTCTCAATTCGTTTCTTTTGTTGTTACTGTTTAATTGTTTTTCCTCTGAGGAATTATGAAAAGTTCGAGTGAGCAATCGCCAGTGATGGTGGTTGTGAGGTCTGAGGATAGTGGTGACAGGGAGAAGGAGAAGAAGAAGAATAAGCGCCGATCTAATCGCCGATCCAAACAGAACTCTCCCAATCCAGGTATTCTTCGCTTATAATTATTAATCGTGTTTTCTTTCTTTTATTTTCTTCTTAGGTTGTTGAGGAAAGTACAGTTAGCTGCTCTAAGATTTTTTATTTAATAACGGTAAAAGAAGAAGAAGAGAGATTCGTGTTTTGGAATTTTTTGTTGTCTTTCTTTTTGTATTCTTGCTCTTGTCAGATTTTTCGCGAGGAAAGAATTCTGGAAAACAGAGCAATGGTCAATTTTTGTAAAACAGGATCGATTAGCTTCCTCGTTTAGGTAAATAATGTTGTCATTAGATGTGGTAAAAAGTAAATAATCCTCTGGCAACCATGGAGTACGCTAGCAGAGTTAACTGCTTGATCTTGGAGTCGGTATTAAACCTTGACATTAATAATTCTGGTATTTGTCAGAACAATCTTGATGTTATGGTTTTTCTATTCATTTTTTCATGAGATCAGCTTTCAGTTCACAAAATGATCTACGCGGCGAATCATCAGTGTCTGTTGGAAATGGTGGCAAAACAAGGTGTTATACATCATCTATGGGTTGCTCATCTTCGAAGCAGCTGGAATTAGATTTGCATGTCCTCAGTGAGCATGGACCAACCACAGTGTCAAGGATCGCCTATAGTTCTATGCCAACTATGCATGTAAACGAACAACAAGAAGACCTAGTGCTATCTGATCTTGATGGATCAATGCTTGCTAAGTCATGCACTGAACCAATTGTCGGTGGAGGCCCCCATGGAAAATTGCTTCCTTTTCACCAGTTTGAGGGCCAAGCTCAGAGTAAAATCTTTGCTCCATACTGGTCCACGGAGACTGTTAACGAGGCATTAGAGGTTAGCTTCTTATTTAGTGCAATAATATCGCTACTATAGCAGCTCTCGTTAATTTTTGTTGACTCACATGTGTTTTCTATCTTAAATTCTTGGCAGAAAGGAGATGTATTTAAAGTCTTATTTCGTGTAAATGCTCACAATAGACTCGAGGTTTGTTTTATATGCTCCATTTGATTCTATTGGTTCCAAGTGTTCTTTCAATGCTCCCTATAAAATTTTTATTCTTAGCTATTTGCATATATCATTTTCTATTGGTAGGCATACTGCAAAATTGAGGGAGTACCTACAGATGTTCTTATCAGTGGAATTGCTGCACAGAACAGGGCTGTAAGTTTGGGCCTCTCCAATTTTTTTTTTCAATTCTATTTGTTGGTCGGTACTTTCTCACCGAGTAGATAGAAAATGACCAGGACTTGCATTTCTAACATGATGCATGATCTTCCTTTCCAATACGGCTAAAAGAATTGATGATAACATATGGGAACATGATAATTTTTTTTGGTATTGATTGAAATAACTTTTTTTTCTGTATAGATGGATGGTGATGTTGTGGTCATCGAGGTAGATCCTTTGTCATTCTGGACCAAAATGAAAGGGTCAAATGTACCATCAAACAATCCAACAGCAGAAGATAGCAATTTACATCTTGAAGCCAATGGAAAAGTTGGTGGTGGCTGCAAAGGTAAAAGTAAAATGAACTTGGATTTGGAGTGTGCTGATTTTGGAAACTCGTTGGTTCCTCAGAAGGGGATTCATTATGATGAGACTGCTTGTGCTGGTGAAGTTGTTCATGATAATTATGTTAATGGGTATCACCAGTCAGCTTCAGAGTCTTCACTCGCTGTTCCTTCTACTGGGCAGGATGAAGTTTCAAATAGTGTGGGGAGGATTTGTGCCATGCTTAGTTTATACCCATCAAAAAGACCAACTGGTAGAGTTGTTGCTATCGTTGAAAAATCTCCTCGTCGAGACGTTATTGTTGGTTTTCTCAATGTTAAGCAATGGTTTTATTACAGGGAAGGCTGTAGACAAAATGCAAAAAAGAATAAGAGCTCGCTATCAATTTCAAACCGTGAATACATCGAGATGATGCCCACTGATCCTAGATTCCCAAAACTGATGGTCCTTGTGAGCGTTTTACCTGACTGCATCAAGAAAAGGTTGGAGAATGAAGATGCAACAGTTGAAATGGAGTTGGTAGCTGCACAGATCGATAATTGGAGTGACAAAAGTCCCTTTCCAGAAGCCCATGTCTCATGTATTTTTGGACGGGGCAGTGAAATGGAGTCACAAATCAATGCTATTTTACATGAAAATGCAATTTGTTGCTCTAAATTTTCTCCTGAATCACTATCCTGTCTTCCAAGCAATACCTGGGAGGTGCCAAAAGATGAAATAGAAAATAGAAAAGATATTAGGAATTTGTGCATATTTACCATCGACCCTTCTAGTGCTACTGATTTAGATGATGCTCTCTCAGTTCAAAAGTTACCCAATGGCCTTGTCAGAGTGGGTGTCCACATTGCAGATGTGTCATATTTTGTTTTACCTGACACAGCCTTAGACATGGAAGCTCAATTTCGATCTACCAGTGTTTATATGTTGCGGCGCAAAATACCAATGTTGCCTCCATTGCTTTCAGAGAATTTAGGTTCTCTTAACCCTGGAGTTGATAGGCTTGCATTCTCTATCTTCTGGGACTTCAACAGTTCTGGGAATGTTGTGGATCGTTGGATTGACCGCACTGTGATACAATCTTGCTGCAAGCTTTCATATGAACACGCCCAGGGCATTGTTGATGGGATGATTGATACAGAGACTTGCAACACCTTTGGAGATAGCCTTCCACAGTTGCATGGTCATTTTGAATGGGCAGATGTAATTGGATCTGTTGTATGTCTTCATGAAATTTCAAAGACCTTAAGGGAAAAGAGGTTTGATAATGGGGCTCTACGGCTTGAAAGTTCTAAAATTGTTTTCTTGTTTGATGAATATGGAATTCCATATGACAGCAGTCTTTGTGAACGAAAGGACTCTAATTTTATTGTTGAGGAGTTTATGCTTTTGGCGAACTTCACTGCTGCTGAAATCATATCTAGAGCTTTTCCAGATAGTGCATTACTGCGGAGGCACCCTGAACCTAATATGCGGAAACTCAGGGAGTTTGAAGCTTTTTGTTGCAAGCATGGTTTAGAATTGGACACTTCTTCTGGTAACTTCCAACAATCCTTAGAGCGCATCAAGGAAAAGCTCAAGGATGACCCTGAGCTATTTAATATTCTTATCAACTATGCTTCAAGGCCAATGCAGTTGGCGACCTACTTTTGTAGTGGTGATTTGAAAGATAATATGAATGATTGGGGTCATTATGCACTGGCTGTTCCTCTCTACACACATTTCACTTCACCACTGCGCCGATATCCTGATATTGTTGTCCATCGAACACTGGCTGCAGCAATAGAAGCGGAGCAATTGTATATGATGGATAGAAGAATGTCTCTTAAAGCGAGGCCAGGGGAAGAAGGGACAAGATGTTTCACTGGTATTTGTTTTTGCAAAGATGTTGCAGAATCCGCCGAAGGCAAGGAAGCATTATCAGCTGCAGCATTAAAGCATAGAATTCCTTGCCCAGAGTTACTTTCACATGTTGCAGCTTATTGTAATGAGAGAAAGCTGGCTAGCAGGCATGTCAAGGATGCCTGTGATAAGCTGTACATGTGGGTTTCGGTGAAGAGGAAGGAGGTATGTTTTCTCCATTGGGACCTCTTAATGTTCAGTGCCTTACCATCCTTTAATATGTGCTTTAGCATTCTGTTTCTTTAAATCGTCCAATTTGTTCAAGCTTCATGCATAACGCTGAATAGGACAATAAAATTGATGAAACAAATTTTAGGTTGAGGTAGTTTTTTTTTTGTGATTGGCCATATAATGGTTAATATGCTCCAGATTCACTTGATTATAGCATGTTTGTTTATATGTATGATCGGGAATCCATTTGCTCCCTTTCTGCCCTGCAGGTTTTATTGTCTGATGCCAGAGTTTTGGGTCTTGGTCCAAGGTTTATGTCCATTTATATCAACAAACTAGCTGTGAGTATATCTATACCTATATATTATCCATAGTTCTTGCTAGATTGCATAACGGTCTCATATGCAACCACACATGCTTTCAGATTGAACGGCGTATATATTATGATGAAGTTGAAGGCCTGACAGTGGAATGGCTTGAAGCCACATCGACACTGGTGCTAAATATATGCGCCTCCAAACGCTCAGTTAGGAGAGCAGGCTCGGGGTATTACAAGGCGCTTGGTGAGGTTGCATGGGTCATAAATCCTTATGATCATAACTTGGAACCTGACATGGAGAGTACCAAGGGATGTAGTGCAAGCCAGCATTCCGATGCCATTTTGAAATCTGAAATTGATCCTTCGGTTTTCCCTCTCACAGTGCGTCTTCTCTCAACAATCCCTGTTGCCCTTCATGCAATTGGCGGGGATGATGGGCCCCCTGATATTGGGGTGCGTCTATTCATGAGCTCATATTTTACCTAAACTGCATCACATGAGCTGGCAATTTGTGTGTTGGATAAAGTTTCTCAACTCAATGAACCTACAGAATTGAAGGTAGCTGAGCTTTATAAGGGATCACAAGAGCTCTTCTGTAGATAAGAACTCTAGTGTATAGTTTTAGATTTTTTTCTTAAAAAAGGAAAATCCGTGGTTTTTTAAGAATCACTGATATTTAATGTGTTTTTAAAAAAACCTTCGATGCTAAGGCATATAGTAGAAGGTGTAGATAATAGCGGGCTCCGTTCTGTGGGAGTTTAGCTAAGGTGGCTGTTTTTAACAAAAGCTGCTTCATAGCGGAATTGGCCCTTGTTTTTGTAGGCCAGTTCCATCGGGCATATTTTGTGGCTCATGTCTGGTGCTTTGGAGCCAATCTCATGCCTTCTTCTCAGTTATTGTAATGTGGACCAATGCATCCCATTACCTTTTATCTTGGGTAGCTGGTTCCTAGCTTTTATAATAACAAAATGCAGTATGTTGGACTGGGAAATGACAATATTTTTACTTGTGAATAAAATGGCCGTTTTGGCTTTCAAACATGCTGTTAATATATATGGCAGTTTCATTTGAGTCCTATATGTAATTTTGCTTTTGGGGAATGCAAAATCTCATGTGGGTAATGAGTAAAAGCAGCAATCTTGACTATCCTAACTATTTTTGTGAGTGAAGAATGAACATGATAAACAAATATCACAAATATTCAAGCTGGATTAAATTGAGTTTCCTACCTATCTAGATTTCGATCAATTAACTAACCTGTTGATGTGATCTATGGTTGATCATTCCTTAAACAGGCACATGATAAACCCGGGAGGCATAAGGTCATTCTTCCATTCAAATTTTGAGCTTTTTGCATAAAATCTTGGTGCTGATTGGTGAAAAACAAGTTTATATCGAATCTCTGTGCTATAAATAATGACCCTATAACTTGTTCATTTATTTAGCTATTGATGATGACAGGGGTATGGATTGATCAAAATCGGTGGGCGACGGACTCAATTAGAGCAGATATGATAGTTTAGAGACAAATATATTATTTTCCCTGAAAAGATTAAAAATGAAAATACTCTTTCAGAAGCCCTAAATGAATTCGAGTGCATGCCAAAAGTCTTTATGTACACAACCATAATGAAGACGAGGAAACCAATCGATTGATTATTCCGTGCTAAGGATTTTTTTTTTTTAACGTGGGTGTCCGGGCCAGATTACGCGCACTTCGACTAATTTCACTAGCCCTGAAATTAACAATCATGTAAGTCTCTGGTGGTCATCATATTAGCAACCATAGGACTTGAACCTAAAACTATAGAGGGAGTAAATCTCTTAGTTTCAAATTCTTACCACTAATTACTTACTAGATGATTGATAAATATCTTTCTTATATATTGAGAAAGTAAGAAAGAATTTAAGAGAGAATAACAGATTGTCTGCAAACTTCAATTATTATTGCTTGCTTTCCAAGTCTCTAAGACAGTGGCTTCTATACAATGAATGTAACCTACTAACTACTCCAACTAACATTTGTCTAATTAACTTCCATCACATGCCCTTTTTATCCCTTAACTACCATAGTAACTAACTAACTCACATCTGTTATATTCTTTACATGGTATTTCTGCCATCATTCCTCACTTGCTGCTGCTAATCCTTGATTAAACTTCTGGTTCATAACAATACTTCTTTCTTTAAACGATTCTT
>Ga0307517_10013754_pt1 | contig 10960 bp, 5 predicted proteins | sample 23_EM_MG_FD_194515 | JGI IMG/M metagenome (GOLD analysis project Ga0307517, IMG submission 194515) | Populus trichocarpa ectomycorrhiza microbial communities from riparian zone in the Pacific Northwest, United States - 23_EM | ecosystem: Host-associated > Plants > Roots > Unclassified | place... | reverse complement strand
GTGCTAGTCATGTGATAAATACCAACCCCCGTTTGAATGAAAAATCTAATCTACCTTCAATTTTCTTCAACGACTATCTAACGGTCAATAAATTGGATACGGATTATTTGCTCTCTGATCAATAATTTAGGAAGCCCTAGCATATTTTAACCCTAAATTAAAAATATAAAATGATAAAATGATAAGTGGATAATTTTAAAAGATAACTAGAGATACCAAATTCATGAACCTAGCAAAAGCTATGTAGAATCTCTTCTAAACGATTCAACCAGTAGATTTGCTAGTTCAACTGAGGCTAACGGATCCTATGCGTTTTCAAAGTAGATCAGCTAGCTTGCTGGATTGCAAGATTTTTTTTTTATTTGTCAAACATTACTGATGGAATATATCTATTAATTTTTTAGTATTTTTTTTTTGATAATTTTGATGATGTGATGATATAAAAACATTAAAAAAATTATTTTTAATATATTTTAAAATAAAAAACAGTTTTAAAAAGCACTGAAATTAGAACGGATCACAATCACAGCAATAAATACTTTATTTACCTTTTGTTTTTCCATTGTTCAAAATGTTCATAATTATAGGTTTTCTCAAGTCATTGCTGACGACGTAATCTGTCTCCTAATATGGACCCAGCATGATTCCTTCTGTGAAGTGGAGAATGTAGCATCTCTCTCTTTTCGTCTTGCGTCGTGTTATCGATGTTTGTGCTTTCTTTTTCTTCTTTACATCTTTTTCTACAGCGACCTTTTAGTTCCTCTCCTCTATATAAAGAAGCACATTGCTGGTCATCTTTCTCAGAATCAGGTCTCTGAAACAAAAGGGAAATATTTAGGTCATTTTATACTTGAAGATGGTGCCTCATGGGTTCAGGTTCAATCCCACTGATGAAGAGCTCATCCAGGTCCTAGACAGAAAAGCTTCTGGCCAAGAAATGCCACTCCATTTCATTCTTGAAATGAATGTTTATGAACGTGAACCACAGGATCTTGAATGTGTGTAATATATATGCACTACTTACTACTCTCTTTGTTCTATTGCATGTAGGGCTCAAGTTTTTTCTTTCCATTTCTCTGCAATGATGTTAAATGCATGGTTTGAACCTATAGCTAGTTCCGCTAGCTGTATTGTTTAGGGTTCAAGTCTGATAGTATCATAATATTCCATTATCTTGTCCATCCATGGCAATTTTCCATTTAACTTTTATAAGCTCTGCAACATTTTTTCATACAGGGAATCAATCCACGGCTTTAAGCAATGGTGAGAGATTCTACTATTGTAAGAGGGAGATAAATGATTCAAGGGAAGTGATCGGTCGAGGATGGTGGAAAGCTACAAGCCATGTCAAGAAAGTTTATGCAAATGATCATCAACTTCTTGTTGGGAACAAGAGGCCTTTGACATTCCATAGGTTCAAGGACAATGAAAGAAACCGCAATAATGCCATCAAGACTAATTGGATTATGCATGAATATAGCCTTGAATCAAGAACCACGGTACGTACTGGCTAGTGATCAATATCTTTTGTGTGTACAATTCCATGCTAACCAGTCTTAGTTATATGCCAAATTCTCGTGTCTGTTTCATCAATTTGTACTTCTTTTATTTTGTTAGGAGTGGAGGCTTTGCAAGATTAAATATAAGGGAAAACCAAGTTTGCAAGAAGAGATAGAGAGTATTAAGAAACAACATTCATCGAGGAATGATTTCGAAGCCGGTAGCTCGACAAATGTTGGTGTGGAGCAGCATGAGGAGCAAACTTTGGTGCCTGCAGATTCAACAATGCCATTGGATCATTGTAACGGATATCATCAGCAACCTCATGATCAATGGAACAATATGCAGCAGCTACCACCATCTCCATATCATCCTAATTATCTACCGGCATTGTGTACTGGTAGTGGCCACTATTATGTTAACCAGCAAGAAGAGTTAGAGCCCGCTGTTCATGAGCAGCCATTTCCTAGTCTTTGGTCTTGGACGAACTAGGTCTTTGCTGTCTCTATTTTTAGTTTCTTCTAAGCTGATCTGTTTGCTGCATATGTACAAAAAATTGTTTATTGTGTTTTTGGTCTAGCTGGGCAAGGATCGATGTCTTGTTGACTTACTGTTTCTGGTCTAGCTAGGCAAGGATGTCTTGTTGATTTTCTGTTTCTCTAGTCATGTAGTACGTCCTTACTATGTTATCAAGAAATATGGTTTGCGCTTAATTGGAACGATGAATATTGTTCAGTAGTTGTTGATCTTCTTCTCATTCAATAATATCCACAAGCAGAACGCCTTTGACAATTGATACCTGTAGCTTCATTGTAATTTGGTGATAAAAATTATAGCCAGAGATCTAGATCGCTAGCTTACCCGCCCTTGATACATACTAGAGTACATTGATATTACGTTTAATTTCTGTAAGATGGTGATCCTTTATGAATACGAGAAATGAGTATGTAAACACGCATTCGTTCATGAGAGGGAAAGAAATATTCTTTTGTTTTTTTTTTTTTTATGTTTATAGATATTCTCAAATCAGTTTATATATACATCAAGATTAAGTTTTATTATCGAACAATCTTAAGGATTATTAGACAGAGATCCTCCTCCCTAATAATTTGCAGAAAAATGCCTTTGTGATGTGTTACCTATGTTAGAGAATAATATAAATTATATCTTGAAACTTCACCTAAAAGTTTAAACTCTTAGGTTGATATGATTCTTTGGCATGGTATTAAAGCCTTGATGACCAAGCGGTCACGAGTTTAAATCTCACCTTTCCTATTTATTTAATAAAAATTAAGCATAAGATAGTGTAGACTTGTTCAAGTTTTAATCCCAAATACTTTCACTTGAGAGGGTATGTTAGAGAATAATATAAATTATATCTTGGAACTTCACTTAAAAGCTTAACCTTTTAGGTTGAGATGATTCTTTAATAACCCACAACAAACTCAACAAGGGTCAACAATACCATTTTAATATTTATGCTCTTTCCAGGTTCTCAGACAAAGCCTATAATTAGAAGTTATCAAGTCTACCCCAATATCTAAAACTTTTAGATCTATATTGTGTCCAGAATCTATCTGATTAAGGACTCTTGTATAGTTCATTTAACAATGGTGGGTATCCATGAAGCTGATAACATGTTCCAATGAGATGTCCCATATCCCCACAATGAAAGCATTGTGGTCTACTTCGAAACGAACCTGCGTGATGCTTGATCATGGCATCGATTTTCATTTAGGTTGTTATAAGGACGGTCTGATCTCTCCATCCTTCCTGCTGTTGTAAATTGATTTGGTTTGTTACTGCTTCTTACAACCATGGCCGCACTCCCACTAAAATCGGTGGTTGTATGTGTAGCGAGAAGTTTTTTTTTCTTCTTTTTGGGAAACAGAGGAGTATGTTTGGCGTACAGAGGGAAGAAGATTCTTTAAAAGAATTCGTCTGCAAATAGCACTGTAGAATTCATTCAAACCCATCAGGAACTGCATTAGTTTTAGTTGATCTTGTTGGGCTCCATAAGATGCATCACTGTAAGATGTTAGTTCATCCCACAAACTTTTTAATTTTGTGTAATAAGCAGAGACCAAAAGTTGTTTTTATTGATGATAAGTAATTTTTCGTTCAATTTCAAAGATGCGTGATGCATTACTTTGAGAGAACCGTTCACGAACATCTTCCAAAACTTCTTAAGTTGTAGCATAATAAATCACACTATCTGAGATTTCTGGACTGAGAGTGTTAGTGATCCATGAGTGGACCATGTCATTGTTACGTGACCAAGTTGCATAACCATCAGGATCTGTTTCTTCTGATGAGCGTTTGATTATGCCATTGACAAAACCTAACTTGTTTTTGAAATTCAAAGTCATGGTCATAGCTCTTTTTCAAACTGAATAATTATCTCCATTCAAAGGTTTGAAAATCAACATCAAACCTGGATGATCTTAATGATGAGTGAAAAGGGGTTGGAGAGATTTGTTTTTGTTGCGTCTGTAGAGAGGATTGGAATCTAGGAATACAAAGGTAAATTGTTATACATATGATATATCTTCTTTATATAGAAGATATGTCAAAGTTATTTCCTAACATTACCCTTGATGCATAATATAGTACATTGATGTTATATTTTCTGTAAGATGGTGATCCTTTATGAATATGAGAAATAAGTACGTAAATACACATTTGTTCATGAGAGGGAAAGAAATATTTTTCTGATTTTTTTTTTTATGTTTAGAGATATTTTTGAATCGAGAAATATGTGTGTGTGTGAATCAAAATTAAGTTTTATTATCAAACAATATGCTTAAGGATTATTAGACAAAGATCCTCCTCCCTGATAATCTGTAAAAAAATGACTCTGCAATGTGTTACCCATAACAAGCTCAACAAGGGTTAACATGATCGTTTTAATATTCATGTCATTTCCAGGTTTTCATCTTAGACAAAACTTATAATTAGAAGTTATCAAATCTACCTTAATATCTAAAACTTTTAGATCTATGTTGTGCCTAGAATCTATTTGATAAATGACTCTTGTACAGTTCCTTTAACAATGGCACATTAATTTCTTGTATCTTTCTAGCATGTGAAGATGTTATTTGTTTACGCGGTAATGTTGTTTTAAAATGTATATTATTTTTATATTTGTTTAATCCAAACACGAGTTTAATCTTGTAAACAAATATGGTGTTAAAAGAGTTTTACTTCTTTTAAATGCTGATTTCAATATTAAAATTTAAAAAATCAAGAAGGAATGAAAACGCTGAAGCCACACAACTTTGAATATGGTTTCATCAAGGTACATGCATTACAAGGAACAAAACATATAAAATAAGAAAATGCCAAGAAAACTTTTAAATACGAGACATAAGAAAATTCACAAGAGAAAGAGAAATTAGCTACTTGTTGATTATAAAGTAGGGCAAAACCTTACATTACATGTTGGAATATGAATGCAACCTTGAATATATCAAACCAATAATCCATACAATAATAAATAAAAAAAATCTGCAGAATTCTCCCGTTCATACTAATTTAGCTCTACGAGTCAAGGCAATCAGATTTCGCAGAGATTTTCATGGCGGAAAAAGTAAAGCACTCATGCATAATCATTGAAGGTGATGTACAATGAATTCATTAGCCTCATTAAGCAGATTCGTTTGATGTGATCATAGAAACAGTAATTGTATCAAATACTGTTATTTTTTTTATATAAAATTAATTTTAAAAAAAAAATAAAAAAATATTCTTTTGAAAACGTTTTCACACAGAAAAAACAATCGGTGGTTTAACCCTACCACTAATTTATGTCCCTTTCTTTGGCTACTGGCTTGTGTTTCATGGCAAACCTACCCTCTCGTCTCCTCCGTGCATGGGCCGCCTGATTAATTGTTGTGTTTCAAGCAACATTTGATATATATTTTATTTAGAGTATATTATGATTTGATAATTGATCGTACGTAGTAAAATAATTAGTCCAACTCTTTTTATTGAAAAATAATATTGAGTCATACTGTACCTTTAATAACTTAATTAGTCTTCCGTTGATTCTTTATGACAATTTAATTATTTTTTTAAGATATCCTTTATTGTAATCAGAATTCTCAATCTCGTAAAAAATTAATAATCAATTTATAAATTTTATTTTTGAGATTATTAACAGAACATCCATCATTTTCTTAAGTATACTTGTCTGGAATTAATTAAATATATTTCAAAATTAAAATTAAATAGGAGCACCGACCATCCCTCATTAAATAAATAAATAAATAAATAACCAGCACTTGATTTATTTATTATAATTGAAATCCTCATGATAACATCAATTGAATTCGCAGCACATTCATGAATTGTTCGTGTAACATTAGCACCCACATGATTTGAATATTTTGTGTGAATGTTGGATTTCAATCCGACATAATCATGGTCAACGCATGCGTGTGCTCTTGGAGTTCTACATCTTGTCTGTATTTAATTCAGTTCAACTTTATAACTTAATTTATATATAGGCAATAATTGAAAATTTATTTATATCCCTTCAATCATACAAGGAATTAACTTTATAATCATTATTGTTATTATTGTTGTTGTTATTATTATTATCTACTAAATGTAAGACTAATTATATAAAAAGTATTACTAAGCTATTTTTTTTTTGTACTAAATCAAAGTGCGAGGAATGTTCTTAAAATCTAATTTTAAACACATTGTAAATCGTTTAAAAACACTTTTTTAGTTTATGATTTAGTACAAGACTCGAGTTGGATATATAAACTAAATTGATATATATTTATTAAAACAATTTTGTTTTTGTTTTTTTAAACCAAAATAATATTGTTTTATTATTTTAAAAAATTGAAAATCAAATGCTTATTCTAAGTCAAGGGACGAGTCAGTTGGGTTCAAGATCAACCCATCATGACAAGTTGGGTTTAATAATTATGATTTTTATTTTATAATCACAATTATACATAATGTCTTACTAGGTTTTTCTTCTTGTACTAAATCGAAGCGTGGGGTATTTTTTAAAATTTAATTTTAATTGATGTGTAAATTGTTTAAAAACACTTTTCTGGTAAATAACATGGCACAAGACTCAATTCATGAGCTAGATATATTAACATGGATTGATATAGATTTATTAAAACGATCTCATTTCTATTTTTTTTAAGAGCCAAAACAATGTTGTTGTTTTTAAAATAAAATTAAAAATCAAATGCTTATTCTAGATCAAGGGATGAGACGGATGGGTTCAAGATCAACCTATCATCGGGTCAAGCAGGGTTTAATAATTGTGATTCTTGTTCTAGAAAAAATCCAAATTATTTGAGATTACAATATCTTTTCATTTGTAATTTATTGAAGACGATATCATTTGCCTTGATTATCCATGTCGGGAATAAATTTATTTTGATAGTAAATAATAACAAACCAAGAAATGTTTCTCTCACGCAATGATCAGTGATTCTGTGAATGTGTACTTAAATCCATGAGCTTGATTCTTCAATATATATTAGAAAGCGACGAGTTATATTGGATTCTTTAAATCTTAAAACGATCATCGAATCTTCTCAAAATTGATGGATCGAGTCAAGGTCAACTAATTTTGTTGATTCACAATTTGATTTTTGCAAGAAAAAATCCCTCAAGAACCCATCATTTATAGTTTGATCCTTGAAAAAGGAAAAGGTTTCAAAACAATGCCTCCAGCATCAAAATGTTGTCGCTCTTGATGCCATTGTAATCGTGGCGGAATCGTCTTTCCCTCAAGGCAGTGCATGTAAGTTGTAACCTAGGAACCATGGCATGTCTTCGGCAACTATTTTCCCCCCTCTTTTCTTCTCTACTTTCTTGACTTTTGTGCCTATTTCTTCTTCGTTATAGAAAAGGTTTTGGATTGATCTATCCAAGCCATGAATTAAAGTTCAGTGGGTTTGGTACTGCGCGGTAACTGTTGTGGTTGAAAAAATTTGTTTTATAAAAAATACTTTTACTTAAGATTGGTTTAAAAAAATAGGTGTTTGGTTAAAACTGTGGTTGAAATTGAGGTTGAACAAAAAGTAGTTTAATGTGTTTGGTTAAGAATGCTTTTGAAATTGAAGTTATAAAATAATTTAAATATATATATATATATATATATTAATATTGATGATTTTTAATTTAAATATTGTAGATTTAACTATTGCTATTATTTCATGAAATAAATAATACTTTATATAAAATATTTTTTATTGTTCTATTAAAATATCTACAATTTCATCACGTATGAAATACATCCGACAAGGACTACAGTTTTTTTGGTTTCTTAAGCGCGCAATAACATCACGTAAAATATAATCAATTGCGATCAAATTCTGCAAATGCTACGTCATCAAGCGATCTCTATCTAATTTATGTAGTGTCATTGAATAATGTTAAACACTAGTTTTTCGAATAAAACACAATTAAAAAATAAAAAATAATTTTTATTTTACTGGGTCGGACCTGGTTTAATGCATTTTAAACTTTGAACCGGAACCGGTCCGACCGGAACAACATAACTGGCTACACTGTCCACATGAACAGTGTATGCTACACTGTTCATGTTAATTAATTAGCATGAACATAAAAACCATTGTTTACTGTTGAAACAAAAGCAACGGGAGCTGCTTCGTGAGAGCTGTGGTTGGAACGCTGAAAAATATGGGACCCATAAACAATATCTAATAACTACATTTTGTTTAAAACACAGCTGTAGTTTCTACCGTGTTTTATAACCATGGTTAAAGGTGTGTTTGGCTTGAAGGTGTGGTGGCTTTTTGTCAAATGTACAATATCTTTTAAGCACAAACCACACCTCTAAAAACTATAAAAACATACTTTTTACTCAAAAAAAAAAAACATAAACCACCTCCCATTCAAAAACCCTCTAAAAATATTTGGAGAAAGTCCTTTTTTTCATGATAAAAATTAACATAAGATGGGAATAGAGTTAGGGCTTTACGGCCCACATGAGATTTGTATGATTGTATCAACTTGAGGGCTTGGCGCCTTCCCACGTGGCACAGTGAGAGAGAGAGCCCACACATGCACTCCTAGTTTGTACTTAATTCCTTTGTCTCTTAAGGAGTGATTTTTGGTAATTAACTACCATTAATTTCCTACTCATTAATCTCTTGCATGTTTTGTTTTAATCACCAAAAAGAAAAAAAACATAATTTTCTGATTTTGTCTTTAGTACATTACTTGTTCCGGGTTTTAGGTGAGGTTTTAATTTTGTGATTTTTTCCCTGGATTTTTAGCTTTTTAGTATTTTTTTTTGGGAATTTCATATGGTTTGGTAAGAGAAGTGTTTGATCTTTCAAGGATTTGGGTTAAGAATTTGGTATTTTGTGGTTTTTTATGTGAAAATTTTAATTTGCTAATGCAAAGTGAATGTTCTTTTCTTGTGCTTGAATTTCAGGGTATTTTTTTTAGTATTTTTGTGCTTTGTTGGTGCATTCTTTATGGTATGTAAAGATAAAGTTTTGATTTTTGTTAATTTCTGTAATGAAAGTTGCTTGCTTTCAAGGTAGAGGTTGTTGAATTTAGAAAATCACTAAAAATCGCCATCTGGGCTTCTGATTTTATTACTTTTCTGTCTTAGTAATTTGATCTTTTAATGCATGTTGGTGCATTGCACGTTTGATTTCGTACTTGTTTCACAGAAAGATGAATGGGAAAAGAAAAGGAGCACAATAATGTTTAATCGTTGTTGAATTTGTCTGAATTGAGTGTTATTTCTGTTCTTGTACCACATGATCGAAAATCTGAGCTTTTGTTATGGTTTTATTTGGTAATTCTTTTAAGGAGAATGAAATTAAGGTTCATGGTTTGGTCTTTAAAAGCAGGTAGCTTTTTAGTGCCATGCACTTAAGGGGTTGATACTATGATGTTATGAAGTTTCTGGTATTTAGTATCTTTACAACATGTTGATGCTAAATGATCAAGAAAGATGTTGATGTTGGGATAGCTTTGTAGCTTCCATCTCTATTATATGTAGGCTTTTTCCATGTTGTGATGAATCTTTGGAGGCTGAAGTTTTTGTTACATTGTTTTCTTTGTGCCTTTTGTGAGGATTTGAAGGGCGAGTTGTGCTCCAATGGCTTCAAAAGCCTTGGATGTAGCAGATGCATGTCCAACTGAGGATTTTATTGCTGCATTATTAGAATACCTGGTTGATCCAAAACTACAAGGAAAATCTTCTGCTAAGGGAGATGTATCACAAATTGCCCAGGAATCAATCGCTAAACAGGTGCCGTTTCTTCTTTCTGGTGACTCTTCATTTATAGTTCACAAATCTTGTCTCTGAACCATGTGACTATCAGGTGAACATATTTTTTGTAGTAAATGAATTGTCAAATAAACATCTTTTCTTGAAGAGCAATATTTTTAGCATGAGAAATGCTACCATCACCTGTGAATGACGCGACCTCACCCATCCAACAGGCACAAGAAGTGCACCCAATCACATGAGTGGTGGGCCCTACTCATGCCTCCATAAGGCATGGTTTCATCATTCATGAATGATGCTTGCATTTCCCTTCTTGGTATCATATTGACTGTAACAATCTTGACATCTATTAAATAAACATAGTTATTGCAACTTCATCATTTTGTTTTCCTATGATTTGTGGTTCCTTCTGCATCTCTTGATTCATTTAAGCCAAAGTATTTCTAGGCTTTTTCTCAAAACAGTTATTGAAGATCTATACTTGTTTCTATGGTCCTTCCTTGAACTAATAAAATTCTGTATACTGTACTGAAAGACTGAAAAATAAGGGCAAACAAACATAAGTTTACAAAAATATTTATCCTCCATGAGAAGCTAATTCTATCAAAGTAGACACGTCTCTTGCTCACCAGGCCTTTTAAAGCACCATGAAGGCTTTATCTGAAGCAACCTGGGTGAATGGAGGAGCATTGAGGGTTGGTTTCACTTACACCAACCCTGTTCCATGTGCTATAATGCTATAAAGAAACCTACAAACCCTGCATCAACAGAAATGTAAATTCTTGTGGCTATTCGATGTACCATAACGATCAACATTTGGGGTAGTGTCAATCATCTTGAACTAAGGAAAAGTACAACCATCCTCCTTTTCCTTGCACTTTCTCTCATTTGTTAGGATGCTTCATATCTTAGCCTATATAATGATATTATCATAGGGAAAGTTTATATAAAATGTTTCCACACATACTTTGACTGTTGAATTTACGAGGGATATTTGAACTGCTAAATTATTGTAAGTTACGTGGAAAGAATGTTCAAGAAATAAGAAGAAAAACATAAAAGGGAAACGAGGGAGGGAAAGTCTATATAAAATGTTACCACATGTACTTTGACTGTTGAATTTATGAGGGATATTGAAATTATTGTAAGTTACGAGGAAAGAATGTTCAAGGAATAAGAAGAAAGAGATGAGAAGGAAACGAGGGGGGG
>Ga0307517_10013753_pt1 | contig 10961 bp, 8 predicted proteins | sample 23_EM_MG_FD_194515 | JGI IMG/M metagenome (GOLD analysis project Ga0307517, IMG submission 194515) | Populus trichocarpa ectomycorrhiza microbial communities from riparian zone in the Pacific Northwest, United States - 23_EM | ecosystem: Host-associated > Plants > Roots > Unclassified | place... | reverse complement strand
TTGAATAAACTCAAACTTTAAAATTAAATTAAAACCTTCCATCTTCAACTTTAGAGTAACAAACATGCTTAAAGTGCATCTATTTGCAGAAATCAAGATCACCTAAACATGTAACCTTCATTTTCAACATGATTTCATTAAATTCTTATACAATCAAATTAGTGACAATGTAAATTTTTATCCACGTCTTCAAACACATCATAAATTTCATGTTCAGAACATAAGAAAAAAAATAAAGAATTAACCATATAAAAGGGTAAAGAAATGGGAATTAACCATATAAGAGGAGATAGTTTATTTTTTAAATTTCTTTTTGCAAAGCTCAATATAAAATAAATGTGAAAGCACTTTTCTATTGAAAAAATACAAGTGAAAATTTGAAGAAAATAAAAAAAAATGTTCTCCCAAGTAAAGAACAAAAGTGAAAAATGGAAAAACATACTTTTCAAATTTTCTAATTAGAAATTTTTGAATATGGACAAGAAACTCTTTTTCTGTCTTTCTTTTCATGTTTTTCTGAAAATTAGAACATATCTTCAATACTATGATGTCGTCAAAATAATGCTCTTGTCTTCGAGCCCCTCTCAAGGGTCAGTTCTAGAAGGCAAAACAATTTTTTACATGTTATTCTTGAAGACAAGGGTTCAGTGGCCTGGCAAAAAGTAACTTCGATACGCGTTGTGCTTGAATCTAAAGAAACATTGATCTCAAAAAAAAAAAAAAAAATTGAATGATGAATTGAAAATAAAAAACTTATATAAGAGGATCAAAATCTAAATTAGAAATCAAAAGAATAGAAACTGGAGTTGAAATACAACAATAAAGAGGGCCAAACTTTGATTTTTAGAGGAAAAGAGAGAAAAAAAAAGGCTCATCGACAATAAATTGGACTACCATCGGAGACACGCACCACATCAACAGGAAAAAAACACAACAACATGGTGGAAATGTATTTTTGGATGCTAGGAGGCGTCGCACGCGCCGTCTAAAATGTGTGGGCGCCTCCCACGTGCCTCTTGGTGTTATACATGTACACACATCTCTTTTTTAAGCCAAATATAGAATTACTCTTGAGCTGACTTTGTGATTATATAAAAAAAATCATTGTAAAAAGCTGAAAATGCCCATTGACTCCAGGTTTTTAATTTTTTAATTTTAAGGGTATTTTCATTACTTCACCATGTACTTTAACTGTTTATATTTTTTTATTTGGTCAAATATCAAATTGCCCCTCAACTTAAATTAAAATAACAAAAAAGATATTGTAAAAATATAAAAATACCATTTGATGCCAAGTTTAATTCTTTTATTTTCAAGAGTATTTGGGTTATTTCACTGTGCAATCATGATAGAAGAATACTTATTTTTCCCTGCTCTACTTGATAATGATAAATGGATCATGTGAAAAGATTTCGATGCCCCAAAAAACTTGTGTTAAGTTTTTTGGATGAAGGGGTAAAAATGCAATTACACTATTCCATTAAACAGTAACAATGAGTCTAGTGCTACAGTACTTTTCCAAAAAGTTTTAGCTCTTTTTAATTAATGTTGATAAATTCTCTATCCTCTTATAATTTTCCAAAAAAGAATAAATATAATAAGCTAATCAAATTTATAATTATCACAAATTACCATTTAGCTATTCATCCTCAAGAAAATGACAAAAATTAACTATAGAAAGAATATAAATATACAAGAAAAAAACGCTACATAACCAATATAATTCGGTTATCACATTTAAATTAGAAATAGTATTAGGTTTAGGATTAAAATTAGAACTAGATTAGAATTAGAAAAACAACTAGAAGAGCTAGATGTTCATTCTTATTTGTTTTTTTTCAGTCATTTCAATTTTTTGGAGAAATAACATAGTTTATAAAATATTTAGGAAAATAGCACAATTTAGAATCACAGATGACAGATGTGAATTGTATCACTTGCGACTCTCTTAAATTGTTAAATGACTTGCAAAATATTACAAAGAGAAAAGAGAAGAAAAAAAGAGATATTAGAGACACACTAAAGCTCCGATGATAACAATATCAGTACCATTAGAAAGATCTCGACGAGATGAATGTAAGGACACCATGAAAGGCACCAACGGTGATCAAAGTGGGTCACATGAGTCACCTAAAGGTAGTAAGGCTTACTTGTCTTTGGGCGGGTCGTGTAGCCCACTCCGATAATTGTTGGTGATCTTTCATGGTGTTGTTAGATTGATCTTGTTGAGATCTCTCTAATGATACATGTAATGTCGTTATCAGAGATTTCATGTGCCACCATAGTTTTTTTGTCTCCTTTACCTTCACAGATTACAAGGAGGAGAGAGGAAGAGAAAAAAAAAACAAACAAAGAAAGAAAAACCCTAAGGCACATTGATGATGAAACCAATGGTGCCATAAAAAAATCTCAACAAAACGATTCCAACAACACCTAGAAAGGTCAATAACAATGAGTAGATTGGGCCACATAAGCCGCTTAAAGGCAACCGAACCCCTACCACCTTTAGGCAGCTCCCGTGATCCAATTTAATGTCTCTTAGCTACTTTTCTTGGTGTCATTAGATTTATTTTGTCAAGATCTTTTCAATGATATCAGTAGTGTCATTATTGGAGTTTCGGTGTGCCTCCGAAATCTCTTTCTTTCTCACTCCTCTCTCATCATTGAATTTTTTTACCAACCATTTAACAATTTAAGAGAGTAAGATGCCATATTTCAAATTATGCTACATCTCTAAATATTTGATGAGATGCTATTTCCTTTATTTTTTTAAAAAATGTGCTAAGGTAAAAAAAGAAGAAGAAAACTCTATTATATCAACGGTGAATTTTATAGTTCGTTAGGTTTGACCACATATGCCTGTCAAGAAAAAGAAAGATTTCACTCAACAAATTACTGGAAGATGGAATGGCACCTGGAAACAAGTCTCCATGTGCAATCGTACCGAATCAGAATCAAATCTGTCGGTCACATGGATTCAATTCTATTCTCGAAATTTGAAACTCGAATTCCTGGTCAGTTTCCATTTTCAAAAGTCAAGCAGATTTTTTCGTAATGGTTGTTTCCATTTGAACTCATCATCAATCACCGAAGAAACTCGTGGCAGTGCCATCAATAGAATAGACGTGGAAGGAGAGGACATGTTAGTGGTCATTCACACAAGAGGGAAAGAAGGAAGAAAAAAAACATAAAAATTTAACCCAATAACTTAACGCGTGACATCTATCTAATAAGTTCCAATGTTCCAGTTTTCACATCAAATAAGCAATGCAAACAGATTAAAATCGCAAGGGTTATTAAAAGGACAAGAATTAAAAGACAACATGTACGCGTCCAAGACGACAACGCACGGCAGCCATTAGTCCCCCTTCAAAACAAGCATTTTCAATAATAACAAGACCTGACAGTAGCAGGAGTAAATATACCCTAGTAAAATAAATGGGATCTACCTTACAGTAAAATAAATGGCCAATTCTAACCCTAGTATGATTTGTGGATTCCAAGGAAACATTTGACATGGGATCTACCTTCTCTATAGTCTAAAATATCATGGACCACAAATTTTCTGTGTTCATAAATTTCTACACGCTGCCACATTGCAAGTGGTGTGAAGAGGATCGAGACTGATTCTTACTTCCTAATTGTATACCAATACACCTGCTAAACAGCTAGAAAGCGATGGCTGCCAAAGAACAACCGCATAATTACATAACAAGGTGGTTACAATAAGTGATGCTCTTTTACTGTCATACTCTCACCAAGGTTGTCCCTTCCCTCCAAGCCGCCGAGCCAGCTCAAAATCCTTTTTCACTGAGGGAATAAGGCAAATAAAAGTTCTTTACTGAATAGCTAATATAAAATTCAAAAGCAAGATTGAATGAAATTTGAATTGGACAAAACATTATAGGCATGGTGCTATATGGCATCATCAATAGGAAGATGTATATTACTGATGAATCCAAATAATTGTGCATAATGAGAACACTGCAGCAAAGCACTTTTGAATATCCCGATTGTTATCCATTTGTATGTACTTTCAAATGCAATAAAAAAGGGTGCATCGCTGGTATAAGGAAAGGAAAACAAAAGGCATGGTCTTCTGAGTAAATCAGCCAATAATTACTGCAGAAGAACTTCTGAAAATGTATTTAGAGTAGAAGCTGAGAGAACAGTTCCATCAAGATCAAGGTTATGTAGTTGTGCAATCTATTAGAAGTATCTTGTATAGTCTATGGTTTGTTAATGTCTATTTCAATGTTTCATCAAGACTGATTTCCTCGAAGTCACAAGTCAGTCTAGATAACTTCGAGCATGCTCATACAATCCTAGATATTTATTTTCTGAAATGTCATTGATCTGCAAATCATATTAGCGATCAGACAAACAAAACAACAGCATAAGTTTTGGAGTGAATTTACACTGAAAATCATTAAACAGTATTTAGTGATATCTAAGACCACAGAAGAGAACTTGATAAAAAATCCACCAAAATAAATAAATGAAAGTGCAAAATTTTCCCAAAGAATTTGAAGGAAAGACAAAGGGTCATGATCATAATAAATGTAGTTGTATAAAATCTAACTCGACGGGAAAACATGTAATTATAATAGGTGCATCAAGTCCCACTCACTTAATGTAACGCGTTTTGCATGAATTGCACAGAGCATGCCATCTTCAAACAGATGAACCAAAAAAATCCTCTGCTGCCTACACAAGTAACAAAACAATAACTGGCACGCATCAAGATCTATTAGCACAAATTTCCTAATCCTATAAAAAGTAGAACCATAGCAGAGTAATTACTATCTAGAAGTTACAGTTTTGAATAAATATCGGTGCTTGTAACAACCACATGACTGAAATATTATGGTGCTGTCCTGTTAAAGCTGGTTTGGGAGGACTGGTTAGTGATAGCAATGGAGTCTGGAGAGGTGGCCTCACGGAACTATTGGATGGTGCTCTGCTGTCAAAACTGTGATTGGGTGGTGATCATTCAACATGTTCTTCTTGAAGGTAGCATGCCTGCTGATTATTAAGCATACTTTAGTCTGGATGGTAACTCTACTGTTTCTTGGTTGGAGTCCCCTACATCGAGTTTGGGACGTTTTGTTTTTGATGACTTGACAATGACAGGGTTGGTTGTTCCTCATGTTTGTTCTCTTTAGTTTGAGTGTTATGGACCTCTGTGGTCCCGTTTCTTATCAAAAACTACATGACTGAACTGAACAAGACTAGAGGTGATGACAACACCAAGAGGAGATCGCATACCATCAAACACAGAAAAGAAAATGCATGTAGACTTTTGAAGACGTATATAGATTTTTTTCTGGGGCATGGAAGTAATGAAGCATATATACTACTGGCATATGCTTTAGAGAAAAGTCTAGATACCTCCTGAACTGCAACTAAAGCTTCGGCAGTCCAACGGTTAACTTCTCGGGAAAACTCCTGGGTAATCATTCTTACCTGTAGGACCATTACCGCATCCAATTAAACCTCAATAATATGATCATATAAACGAAAGGCGACAACCTAATGTACCAAAAGGGCATGGTTAAAGAAACTAGTTGTAGAATCTCTATGAGATTTCAACAAATACATAGAGAAAGAGAGAAACAACAGCAAAGTTACTAAACCATGAAAGTAGAATAAGTAACAGGTGAATTTAGCAAACACACAGACAAAGATAGAGAGAGAGAGAGATCCAACTTTGACTGAAGTACTGGACTTAAGATTCCAAATATTGATGTTATTCACCAAAAAAGATGATCTTGTGTTTTCTAGAGTAACCATTGAATTTTGTTCCTATCAGCATTCAGAGAGATCCAACTTTGTTTGTCGGAAAAAAAATTCAACAAGCCCTTATAAACAAAGCATGAAATCATACCAATGAGCTTGTAGCTTAATGGTACTCTTGCAAAAAAGCAAGAGAGGTAAGGTCTCAAGTTTGAGTCCCACCTTTGTCAATCCATCGCTAATATATATAACAAAGGCAAGGCAACCGGCAAAACTTGGACGTGAAAAAAAAGTACAAATCTTCAACGAAGAAAATTTTGGGTTTCTATTGGCAAAAGGATGTTGCAAAATCATAAATAGAACAATCAATTGTACAAAAAAAAAACTTGAATCATGAACAGAAGAAAACCTAAGAAAAATGGAGACGGAACACGAGGAGGAGAAAAACCAATAGGTTGTGGGAAAGGTCACAATAAGAACACAACTTAATTGAATTTAATTTAAAGGTTTTAATGAAATATTATGTTTCAAACCTTTTTGAATATTAAAAATTAAATTTTAAATAGAATTTAATTTCTAAAAATACTATAAAAGTAAATCAAAGATTAACCCTTCTAATTTCCAATTATTTTTTTTAAATATTAATATTAATTTAAACTAACTTTTTTAAAATATCTATCTTCTCATTGTTTTTTTAGAAACCTTAAAAAAATAAAAATAATGAAAATAATAAATATAATATATAAAATAAATTGAATTAAATTAAATTTTATCTTGTTAAACATGTGAATTCAATTTATTAACCACTATAATTAAATTTAATTACAATAGAGAATTGATACAAAATAATTTATAAAGAAATATTAAATAAATATCAATTTAATAATTTTCAAGATAAATACATGGAGAACACAACATCAGACACGATATCAGACAAAGACAAACGAAACGGGTATTAAATCACTTATTCAAATTGCTTGGGCCTGTTTGATTTGAGTTTTGAATGATTGGTTTGTTCATTTGAAAAACAATTTCGTTTCTGCGAACTTGCTCTTGCTATTTTATTTTATTTTTTTAAAAAAAAACATTGCTGTCTGCAAGGTCACTCAAATTGGACCGTTGCACACAAGCACGAGCAAAAAAGAAAACTGCCTAGCAATCAAAAGAAAAATAATTGAGAAATGCTAATCTTATACAATAATGATCATCAAGTGCTAGCTCGTGAATCCCATAAATAGAAAACAATGGTTGGTTGAATGTGTTTTGAAAAGTGAATTTAAAGAAAAATAACTCTTTAATAAGACAGCCATTACTCAAAACAGTTAGAACAGAGACACTATCAGATCAGGTTGGCTGTAGCAGCATATCACGAAGCAGCCATCCATTACATGTCTGATTTTCTTTCCTTCCCCCACTTTTTTTTCTTATGGTTCATCAAACCTAGTTTTTTTCTTCGATTCAAATCTTCTTGTAGACTCGAACATGTTATGTACGAGGAGCATTGCTTGCACAGCTCGCAAAGTAACTCCAGATATTCCCAGTAAAAAACAGCTTCCTGTTGCAGAACAAGACATTAAGACCTGGACTTAAGGTTTAGATGGGGTTGGTGATGTTGGAGGCTTGAGATCCGGATACTGCAATACAAGAAAGGCAGTCATATGTTCAGCGCTTAGACTAGTAGAAAACTTTATACCATATGCAACCACCTTGTGTGCTGTAATCTGGAAGAAAAATCATGCTGGAAATAAACAAGAGTGATGAGAGTGAGAATTACATAAGGATACGGAGAAAGCGGCCTTGAAAATCCAGAAACTGATACAGCTTTAGCTTCTGTTATGGGTACTGAATTTATCTGGGAAGCAGCTTCTGCTTTCTGTACAGTACTATCAGCAACAGCAGGTTCTGGACTTGCTTCTGTGGGAGCAGGAAGGGCCTTGATAGTCACTGGCACTGGTAGAAGAGCCCTCCCTATATCCTGAATTCACCAGGTAATTGAGAAAAAGATTTTTCTTCCATCGCTAAACAATTCCATATTTTTAGAAGGATACAACTGGCTTAGCTTCACCATTGTAGAATACAAATATACAAAATGTTACCTTCAATTCATCCCCTAACTCTTTAGGTGCAATCTTGGTGGTCAAGAATTCATCAACTTGTTCCAGAGTTTGCTTACGGTCCTGCCATTGGAAGCAAAGAATAAAATGTGAAAGTGAACCTTCAAGTTTCCAGTTTAAGGACCTGAGTGTTATGGCCTAAGTTATGGAACTTCGTAGTCTGGATGCTGGGTCACACTCACACGAGGACATTGAAATACCATCACACTCAAACAAGGGAAGGCCCAGTCTGAGTGGTTTTTCAGAATCAGAATATATTTTCAATTTTATAGTAGAACATATTATAACGACATGTGTGGTAGCATGTCTTTAACTGTTTAGGGCACAGAGCTTGCTTCTGCACACATTATGTTTTAAATTTCGAAGCAAGCTTTTTTTATTTTTCTGATGATTAAGAAAGTGTTTTTCCCCTTTCACCTCTTGTTTGCAGGCAGAAAGGTCCATCAAAACTTCAACCAGGAGCCCATGCAACAGAATGAAATCATATCATCTCCAATCACAAAATTAAATAAAATAGAATTTTATCTAGAATGGTAACAGAGACTTGCCTCAGCAAACAGGAGTTTCTTACTCACAAACTGAATTAGAGCAGCTGAGCCTAATACTTGGAGTATTGTTTCCATCTGGAAAATACAATGAAACAGTCAATCTCGCATCTCTCACAACAAAATCCCTTTTAGTGAAAATAAAATGAAAGGAATTATAAATAAAGACATGAAATAAAAATAATACAGAAAAGCTTCACAACCCAACCTCTGAGAATGCCAGTACACCTAAGCCAGCAGCTGCTGAAAGTGCAAAGGTGACAGACAAGGCACCGGAGCCCTCCTGCAAAATAATCACTGAGATTACCATGCTGAAGTGCTTGTTTATAAAATCATAAATATATGGCCACAGCTCTACGACTTTATATATAAGAACTCAGTAATAGCAATCCTTAAGTGCCATAATTCTGAGATTCAAACCAAGAATAGAAATGAAAGCTGTGACCCGCACATAAATCGTTCCCCTACTAGATCAGTGTGAGGGATGAAATAACTTGAACAGGAAGAAATAATTGGTTCATCACGAAACCTACAATAAATATCAGTGGTTCAAAGTTATATGAAACAAGAAAGGATAAGCATTCCATTCGTAAAGGTCCTTAGATTGTACATGAAGTTAGATTTTCGATTAAAAGGAAAAAGAAGATGGAAACATACTCCAAATGCACCACTGATAGTGTCTGATAGATCGCTAAGATCAAGACTCAATGCTTTCTTTGGTGGTATCCAGGGAAGCCCGCTATTCTGCAAAATACATTTCTCAAAGCTTGTATTTATGTATTTATGTTCCATAAGGTAAGAAAGGGATTGAACACGAATTAAAAGTGAAAGAAAAAAAAGCAAATACCATCCATCCGCGGGGTCCCTCTGCTCCATCTTTGATTGCATAAGCTGCTTTGAATCCATTTACAGTGACCAACTCCGCAACCAATTCAGAGTTGCCATCAAATCTGGCTTTCATTGTAAATTTAGCAACGTTAGCTTCAAACTTTAGCTTTGGATAACAAAGAACGAATTAGAACTCTAATTATTATCGTTTCAGAAATGGCACCGCAAAGGAGAAGAGGGGTATTGGAGGGTTAAGAAATTGTAAAAGGTAGTGATACTAATTTCCTTATTTATCCTCATTAGATTTTGTAGTAAACAGCATGTCCCTGTAATTCAATGAGTTGTGGGTCCTTGATAAGGGCTATAATATATAAGATTTTAACTTTATGAATTATTTCTACATCTGAGTCATCAAGCCTGGGCGGTTCCGTATAGTATATGATGCAGCGAGCACCATCTGTTAGCTATTTTGACTGCTTTTCCTGGTTCTTCCAGCTCCAAACGGCAAAGATACAACTCCAAATGAAGATTAACATTTGTGCCAAACCCAATCAAAGATGATGTACTTGTTACTATAGCATGTTTGAAATTGCAAACACAGATGCCAGTTAGCCAATTTAAAGCAGTCACTAAAACAAAGTTCTCGATCTCAGTCAGTCCTTTGAATTCATTAAGAAAATGGACACAACTGAGGAGATCTAGTTCTTTAATTGATTTTCAACAGGCTAAGAATATAGAATCTAAAACCAGCCCGCGCAGAGACAAATTGCATAGAACCACGACTAATTGCCCCATTTAGGTTTTCTATATCAAAGATTTTCCTGTTATCTTAGCTGATAACCCTGATATTAATGAAAATAAGAGATGAAATCTTCATGAAAAATATAATAATTGGATTCACTATCTTACTTGTCTAGAATGAACAATGTGGTGTTCTCTGGTTCCTTAAACTTCAAAGACAGCTTCTTCAAGAAACCTGGCTTATCTTCACTTTTATAAACAATTGACGCTGGCTTCTTGCTCAAACCGCTGATATCAGGACTGCCCACTTGTCGAAACTCCACTGTTGCTCTTATATCAAGTAACTGGGCCTTTGCGTCATCACCCAATGCTGCATAAACATTTTTTGCAGACTCAACACCCCATGACTTAGGCTTGTTTAGCACCAGAGACAGAATCAGAGGAACTGCCAAAACTGTAACACTACCTGCTATAATTGTTGGGTTTTCTGATCCAAATTTGATGAAACCATCTAGGATCCCATTAACATCAAAATCAGATGAGAAGGGACTCGCAGGTTTTTCTAGTGCTTCTTCATATGTTAAAGCTCTAGCTAGCCCAGTACTAAGAACTGAAGATAGTAGCACCACACCACCATGTAAAGTCCTTGATAGACATTCTTGTGCAGCTGACCGGCTCGCGCTTAAAGAGTCAGAATGAGATAATTTGAGTGGTGAAACTGTAGGGAGCGATAAAGATTTTCTGGTCTCTGCTCTTCTCTCACAAAGAACAGATAATGGTGTCAAGCTTGCAGCATTGAGGGCCTTCATGGCATAGTTCTCTGTCACGGACAAATTATGTTCTCTTACCGAACTGATGCAGAAGCTTGAACCACCATAAGAGTGGAGTTTATACTGATATTGTTTGTTTTAGGATGATTGGATGGAAAGTAAAGCAGAGGATGGAAAGCCTGTCTTCAGTGAATGCGAGTTGCTGCTGGTGCGCTTTGAGTGGGGGG
>Ga0307517_10013752_pt1 | contig 10962 bp, 8 predicted proteins | sample 23_EM_MG_FD_194515 | JGI IMG/M metagenome (GOLD analysis project Ga0307517, IMG submission 194515) | Populus trichocarpa ectomycorrhiza microbial communities from riparian zone in the Pacific Northwest, United States - 23_EM | ecosystem: Host-associated > Plants > Roots > Unclassified | place... | reverse complement strand
ATCCTATAATGGTGGTGTGACATGGGGTTATGCAAAACTCATTACTCTCCCCAACCCAAACTCAGGTTAGTATTCCAAACTTGGAGTGTGTTTGTTTTTGGTGGTCAAAAAACGCTTTTGAAATTTGTTTTTTCTTTAAATTAGTTTTTTTTTCATGTTTTTATATTGTTTTGATGTGCTGATGTCAAAAATAAATTAAAAAAAATATTATTTTGTTGCATTTTCAAGTAAAAAGCACTTTAAAAAAAACTAGTACCAGAATCTCAAACACTACCTTGGAATGGTGGCATGCTTGTAGTTGGTGTGTTAAATAAAAGGTTTGTCAATGTTTAGTTGAATAAATGTATTTCAATCGAATTTTGAAAATTAGATTTAGCCAATCTTAGTTTTCATGAATACCATAGCACCTGCTAAATCTCTATCACAAGACTTGATGCAAATGAAATTATATTTTATAGGAACTTCATGCTCAACTTTATGTACTTGAAACCTTTTTTATTCATGCCTAACATGAAACTTGGATTTGACTCAAATAATTTATTTGGAATCAAATCACATGTTGAATTGAATTCAATTCATAAGGAAATTTCAAATCAATTCATTATTTATTATAATTTTTATGTTTGGAATAAAATATTGAACTTTAGAATTGAATTCAATTATATTGTTTGGAGTACATGTGGAAATTAACTAAATTTTGCAATTTTGACTATTTTGTTCTTTTAAAAAAAAAAAAGAATTGTTACATAAATGTTTTCTTTTTGTTATAATGACCTTATGTTTATTTAAAATAACATAAAATATAGGTAACCATGTTGGTTCTCTCATATTTTTTCTCAATGCATGTGTTTATATGTTTCGAAATTAAACTTGACGCTCCTATTATGTTGCAAAATTAGAATATAGGACAACTATGAATTTTAATAAATAAAAAGAGTCATGCGTAAAAGTGATTTAGGACATTGCACATTGCATTTTTTCATAGTTAGACAAAAAGTAGATTATGAATGAAATAATTTGTAAGAGAATGCAAGGAAGTGAAAATAGCACAAGTTTTTTATTAATGAAAATGACTAGTTATTAGATTCTACAGTGGTTATATAATATAATTATGGTTAATATCTATCTATAAGAGATCTACATCCAAATTACTTGAGAAAAGCTCAAATTAGGTTGTTAAATCTTGGTTCAGTGATTCCAAATTTAGCCTAACATTAATTCCAAATTTAGCTAAAATATTGTAAAGCAAGTTGGGGCATTAACATATAATCAACTAAACCAAATGCATTCCCTATTTAATCCAAGGGTTTAATCCCTTAAATGCACAAGTTGCCATCTACATACTACAAAGGATTTTAAAATGCATAATCTAATAGTGCTAATGTTATGGCATTTTTTGGAAAGGTCACATTCCCTTTACAGGTTTCATTACCACCCAAAGCAGCTTCATTATTATAAAAACTAAAACTTGAAAATAAATCTACAATACTATCTAATAAAGTGATTGAATCACTAGTCAACTAAGAAAGACACATTCCTTTAAAATTTGCATCTTCTTCACTTAACAAATAATCAAGCCATGTTGGCATCTCTTCAAGAATTGAACCTTGGGAGGGAGATCTATGTTGTTGAAGATAAGAGTTTAGAATGGGTTGAGAAACAATATTCTTCTAAACTGAGCAATGATGAGGAAACAGAGATTGCTTTGACATGGTGAAAACCAATAATAGGGTTTGTTCAAGCATCAACTCTCACATATATCCATATTTAGGATTGTATTGTATGTGTCTTTTAAGGAAAGAAAACAATATAACATGCTCCCCCATTTAGTAACTTTAGTGTCATGTTTTTTAAAGCATCCTAACATACCTTATTAGTAGAAAACTTTATAATAAGAAAGATTTATATTACTTGTAAAAGGAAACAAAATAGAGAAATAAGAGATAGGTTGTAATCAAGATTTGTTAAAAAGCAAAGTTCTTTTTCTACAGATTTCAAATAAAATTCCCAAAAGAACAAAAAAACTAAATTTCTTTTGCAACCTATTCATTGTTCAAAACAAACACCAAACTTTTGTTGCCTAATGTTAGCCCATTGCAATAATAATAATAATAATAATAATAATAATAATAATAATAGGAAGACATTAGTGATGAACATCATGGCTTATTAACAAAGGGTTCATATCACCTATAAAATCCTACAATACAAAGATTTTTCTTGTCAATTTTCTAAAATCTAAAAAGATAAGAAACATAAGTTCTCATTATTCTATCTTCTCTATTTCACAGTTTCACTCATTATCTAGGCATCCAAACAATAGATCTTGACTTACTACTACTCTTCTTTCTGTATAAAAAATCACAACCTTAAAAAAGATTAAAAAAAAAAAAAAAGCAAGGTTGCAGTTGTTGTTTTAGAATTACCTTAAGATAGGAATAATAGAATTGCCATTCCAATGGCCAACTTCCAAAACCTTTGAAAACTCTTTACAAGAAACCAACTCAGGGAATTCATTCAACAAATACCTTCTCGAAGATGAAACCTTTTCCATACTTTTGAATCTTCACTTCCTTGAATTTCTTCTTGTTATGAAGGAGGAGTATAAGTGAAAGGGAGTAAGTTTTATTGATAAGAAGGGTTGTTTTCTATTTCTTGTCTAGTGTTTCCCAATCAAAATCTTTGGAGAAGCACTATGCTTGCTTACTTGATTGACAGAATGATGGCAAAAAGAATGAGAATGGTTTTTGAGGGGGAAAAAGGGTTATTCTTGGAATATTATTTTTTATTTGGAATTACCATAGCAAATCAAAGGGTCTCTTTTCTTATTTGTTTTTGCTCATTTTTTATGATTTTAATTCTATTTGGAATTCAAATCAATACCCTCAAAATGATTCCAAAATCAAGAATTGATTTAATCATGTGAATTGAATTCAATTCATAAAGTTCCAAACATTGGTAAATATACAGGGAAATTTGAGTTTCAATTAAGAGAAAAATTGCCTCACTTTCTCAAATAGAGCTTTGTTGTTGTTAGAGCATGCAAGCTCTCCCTTTTAGATCTTGTATTTTTATGAAAAAATGAACATCATGCTTAATAATTGGACACAATTGAGAACAAATCATGCCATATTCCACTTTACGCACCATAAGACATAGGCAAGACAACCCTGAAGCTGTTGTGGAAACATTCATACTCCCCTTTTAGATCTTGCATCTTTACTTAATAGCACACTCTAAGCATGAAATTTGACATATAGTTTATAATGAGTCATTCCACATTCCACTTTAAGACTCTATAAGACATAGACCAAAAAACCCTGAAACCCAAACAAGATTTGAGAGAGGTGGATTTGCATGATTGTTAGTGCATCAGCTCATTAGCTACAACAAGTTGGAGTTGCTTCTAGGATTATAAAACTTGATTTTTATGAACTCTTCCTCACTCATAACCTAATTTATGACAAAGAGCATTGATGTTGAACCTATTACTTAGTTATTGTAATTTGTTACTTCTTTATTTTCTAAAACAAGTGTTAAAAATTAAACTTGATTTCTTTTCTTTTTTTTAAGAACAGAGGAATTAGTCCACCGATTGGGAACTGGTCCACTGGTTAGATTAAATGAATTGGTCAACCAGTTTAGAAATGATCAACCAGTTCAGTCGGAAAAATACAATTCCTGTTCAGATTAGGATTTCCTTATATTAGTTTAATTCCTTGATTGTCTAGGACTTTACGCCTATAAAAAGGCTTGTAATTTAGCATTATTAAAACATACAAAAGCGAAAGAATAGCTAAGAGAGCTTAGATAGAAACACTTAATAAAAGTATATCTTTCTCTTAATCTGCTTCTTGTTCTTGAGTTTTTGACTTTGCATTAATATTTTTGATCTTTTACCACATTTATCTTTCTTCCAACAAGTGGTATCAGAGCTTGTTTTGATTGTTTATTATAGTTAATCCAAACTTCCCACTATAATGTCCTCATTTGACAAATGACAACAACGAAACTTCGTGTATTAGAGTAAAAACTTGGCTAGGTACCCAAGATATATGGGAAACGGTTGGGAAAGGTCTTGAGGAGGTTATAGAAAGAGCAAAGTTGACTTCATCCCAAATAAAGGTCGTGTAAAAGGCACAAAGTAAGGATCAATAAGCACTCACAATCATCCACCGATATTTGGATGATGCCACTTTTGAGATAGTGGCAAATGCAACCACTGCCAAGCTAGCATATGAAGTTTTACAACAATCAAACCAAGAAGTTAACAATATGAGAAAGGTACGTCTACATAAGCTACATGGTGACTTTGAAAAGTTATATATGCTTGAATCAGAGAATATTTCAGAATACTTTACAAGAGTATTGGCTATAGTCAAATAAAAAGATATGAATAGAAGATGAAAGAGACATATGTAGTAGAAAAGATCATATGCTCGCTGCAAAAGAAGTTTCATTATGTGGTGATGATTATTGATGAGTCACAAAATATGTATGTTCTTTTGATACAAGGTCTCATGGGAAAATTACAAGCCTATGAGGGAATAGTCAATGAAATTCAAGAAGATATGGGTGCACAAGCACTTTTTTCAAAGCAAGAAGGTTCTGGATATTTCCAAGGGGGTAGAGGACGTGGACAAAGAAGAGGAAGATGAGGAGGAGAATGATTTGGAAGAAGAGGTCATGATAGCCTTAACAAGTCGACCGATCGACCGCATGAAACAAACCAGACAACCAGTTACATTGACAGTGGCAATCTGAAATCCAGGTTTGACAAAACAAAGGTTAAATGTTATAATTCTCAAAAGATAGGTCATTATGCCAGGGATTGTTGTAATCCAACTAGAAAGGTTGAGGAGAATGTCAATCTTGTTATATAAATGAATGAATACAAGCTAAAGAGAACATATGATATCTAGATAAAAAGAGCCAGCAATCATATGTGTGGAGATAGAGACAAGTTTATGAAGCTTGATGAATCAATTAAAGGTAATGTCACCTTCGCAGATCATTCAAAGGTTTCAATTAAAGGAAATAGGTACGATTCTCATAAAATTGAAAAATAAAAGTCATTAATTTATTGTTGATGTCTATCCCTAGTGTAAAAAACACAATATATTGAGTTTGGAACAATTGTTAGAGAAGGGTTATGAGATTAAGATAAAAGATCGTGCCTTGACATTACTTGATACATATGGAGCTATGATTGTAAAGGTAACAATGACAAAAAAAAACATAATGTTTTTGCTAAATATAGAGACGGGTGTGCCTAAATGCTTAAAGGCATATGTAAAAGATGAGATTTGGCTTTGGCATATAAGACATGGGCATGTAAACTTTGATAGCTTGAAGATGATGGCATAAAAGAAGATGTTGAAGGGTCTACCATCCATTATACATCTAAATCAGTTATGTAAAGGATGTTTAGTGAGCAAGCAATTACGTAAGAGCTTTCCAAAGGAGTCTACATCCAGAGCAAGTTAACCTTTACTAGAGATACATGTAAATGTTTGTGGTCCTATCAAACCATGTTTGTTTGATAAAAATCTATATTATCTACTTTTTATTTATGATTATAGTAGAAGAACTTAGGTATACTTCTTAAAAGAAAAGTATTGTCACCTTGCTACATGTGATCTTATAATGTTTGAAGAAACAATAAAAGATGTAAAATGAAGAATTGTTATGGATGAGGAGATTGCATTAATTGAGAAGAATGACATATAGAAATTGGTTCCTAAACTAAGTGGAAAGAAATCAATATGTGTCAACTGGATCTGCAAAGAAAAGAAGAATATCAAAGGAGAAGTGGAGAGGTACAAGGCAAAGTTAGTGGCAAAAAGCTATAGTTAAAAGCATGAGATTGACTTAATGGTTTTTTTTAGGAGGAGGTCTACATTGAGAAACATATGGGTTATGAAGTGAACAAACATGAAGACAAGGTACTAGAGTTGAAAAAATACCTTGTATTGATTAAAGCAAGCCCTAAAGGATTTAGTCGTACTAGTGGCTATGTCTAAAAGAATGTATTTGTAATATGCCTTTATGATATGCTATCTATGTGAAGATAAAATAGAGTGGTGATACTCTTATTGTATGTTTGTATGTAGATGACTTGTTCTTTATAGGAAATAATCCAAAGATGTTTGGAGACTTCAAGCAAGCAATGATCAAGGAGTTTGAAATTATGAACATTGGTCTTATGACATACTACTTAGGGATTAAGATTAAACAAGGAGATGATGGAATCTTTGTAAGCCAAAAGAAATTTGCAAAAGAGATTCTTAAAAATTTTAAGATGGAAGATTGTGCAAAAGTGAATACTCCAGTTGGGTGTAGAGTGAAAATGTTAAAAAATGATGAAGGGGAGAAGATAAACTCTACAACATTCAAAAGCCTAGTTAGAAGTTTGAGATATTTGACATACACTCGTTAGGATATTCTTTTTGGAGTAGAACTTGTGAGTAGGTTTATGGAGACACCAACTATGACACACTTTAAAGCTTTGAAGTGAATTCTTTGATACATCAAAGGTATTGTTGATTTTGACTTGTTTTATGGATATTCTAATAGCTTTGAACTTAACTAAAAATGAAGTTCAAAAAAGCAATTTATAGTCACTTTATCAACATGTGAAGTTGAATATGTAACTACTACATCATGTGTTTGTCATTTCATATGACTAAGAAGATTATTGAAAGAATTGTGAATCCACAAGAAAAGCCTACATAGATTTATATGAACAACTCATCAGCTATTGCCTTAACTAAAAATCCAGTTTTTCATGATAGAAGTAAACACATTGACATAAGATTTTATTACCTAAAAGATTGTGTTACAAACAAAGAAGTTGAAGTCAAATATGTAATGACATAAGATCAAGTTACGAATATTTTCATAAGACCACTCAAATATGATGTTTCTACCAAGATAAGAGATTTGCAAAGAGTTATGAAGAAATCAAGTTTAAGAAGGGTTTTGAAAATTAAACTTGATTTCTGATTTTTCTGAAGAACAAAGAAACCGATTCACCGATTGGATTAAATAAAACAGTTGACCTGTTCAAAAACAGTCAACCGGTTCAGTCAACATGATACAATTCCTATTCAGATTAGGATTTCCTTGTATTCATTTAATTCTTTAATAGTCTAGGATTTTATGCCTATAAAAAAGTTTGTAATTCAGTATTATTCAAGCATGTAAAAGAAAAAGAATAACTAAGAGAACTTAAAGAAAAACACTTCATAAAAATATATCTTCCTCTCAATCTTCTTATTTATTTTTTAAAATGAGGTAAACATGACCTATATTTTGTTGATGTATTCTGGACTTGGTTAGAGCCATGTTGCTTTCTATTGTATGGTGATTTGTAGGTTAATCCTTTTTTGTTGTTCTTGTGTTTTTTCCTGGAATCCTACACGCGTGATACTCTGCGTTCGATTCCACTAACATTTTCTAGTCAAGGACATTAATTAGACGAATTCTTATAGCTAAGAAAAGGTTTTCACAGGATTGGATAGTAAGATAGTACTCAGGGCTCCTGTAAAGTGGACATCCCTGGTAGCTAGGAGACATTTATCTCGTGTGATTCTCTTTGAGAATGGTGGATGGTTAAGTAGATTGAAATAATCTGGCAACAACTCCCTGTTTTCTTCAGAAATGATTAAAGGTAAGTGGACAAGCATAGATGGGAATTCAGTGCATCTGATATTCTGAAACCGTGTTTTAATGACTTTTATATGCCACCATAACCATATGTTATGGAGGAGCTATGCAGAAGAAATGTTGAAATAAAGATAATTGGTCATCTGTAAGTAGGTAAATAGCATCACTCTTCCAGAAGAGACATTTGAACAATCTTTAATGATAGCCATTAATTTTCCATGGCAGGAAATGACTCAGTTTAATGATGTAGAATGTCTAAAACTTGAGTATAGCTCTCTTTCATTATCCTTTTTAATATCTTCTGGATGTTATTGGGTTGTCTTTATTTGACATGCTAGAAAATAAACTCGTTACATGGCCGGACAACATCAGTTCATAATAACACAGTTTTTTTCAGAGAAAGTAATGAAGAAGTCTGCTCTTTGGTTCTTTCTAATTTTTTGGAAGTATATATATGTACCCAAACTTGAATGGTTTCCTGGCAATTAAGCATTGCAAGTATGGGTCAAGTAAATTGTGTGTTCAAGGTCTGTGCGGTGAAGAGGAATATCCAGAGCCTCAGCAATCTGGTTCTGGAGCTAAAGTTTCGGTAGCCTGTGTTTCTCAGTCTACGTGAAGATGCTTTTATGTTCACCAACACACATGCATGCAGGTTATAGGGGTTGTCAGCAGGTCATTGTAAACGAGGGAGTTAGTGTGTTTAAAGCGTGTGCAATCTTGTGTTCTATGAGGAGATAGAGGGAGAGCGGTGGTTTCCCCCGCCTCCTCTCGAGGATCACTCTACATAAAAGTAAAATGCTTGGTATGCTTTTTTGCTGTTCTTAATTAACAGTGCAAATTCTTTTTGGTATTTGCCTGCTCGATAAAATTATACACATTTCTTCTGTTGGAAAAGAGGAGTGGAAGTCAGCTTTCTCGTGAGTGTGATTAGTTAAGAAGCCTATCATGATTCTAACTTTGCATGATTGAATTTTCAGGCATTTAAAATTGTGATACAAAGCCTGGTGGAAGAACTCTCTGTGGTGCTCATGCAGCAACCCTATGCTGCTCAAAGATCAACCCTTTTTGACCATTTCATAGATGAAAAGCCTGTGCACAACAAAACCACACAACGTCAAGTGCAGACAATACCCCCTTGCAGCAATGCCTAGATATGGAATCGGTAATTTTTCAAAATCAAAGACACTGAAAAGAATACACAAACTTGTGATAATTGGGGGTTCCACAAAGTTTTCCGCATCTTTCACATGTTTTTGGTAATTAACTTTTGTTCTACTATATTTTTACTAGTTCTTTCATATCATAAACCATATTTTTTATGTTATTTTAATTTTTTATATATAATATGAATACATTTATAGACACGGTTTACGGGTGAGTGGTCACTCTCAAGAGTTAAACCATGAGGAAAAACTCGTCAACTTAATCTCCATCAATCATATACGTATTTACATTTAAATTAAAAATATAAGTAGTATGATTCAAATCAAGAATATTTTTTTTTAATTAATTTTTTTATCACCGGAATATTATTAATTGAACCACTTGACTATTATTAATTTAGCTATTAGCTCAGTTGCAACTTGTGATGTACATGTGTCCAGACTTAGCACTATAAAATGGTGTTATAAAATGTTTGAAGTAAACTTCGCAAGGCTTGTGTCTATGTACTAATAAAAGATGGCAAACTTCTCGGGAAAAAGAAAAGAAAAGAAAAGAAAAAACAAGTTCCATGTTTTCGAATGGTCAAAATCCATTATTTGCATGTTGAAAACTTATAAAGATAGCTGATAATGAAATGGCTCTTACTGTGGACGAAGGGGTGCTAAGTGTAAGTCTCCTGATTAAATACAGACGTGAGAAGATCGCTTGATAGCTAGGTTCAAGTGGTGTTGCTCTTCCTCAATCTGTCGTGCCAGATGAGCATCAGCCTGTAACTTGTTCCAGCAACATATATTACGTTAATTAAAAAAAAAAAAACCAGATTGATTAGACACCTATTTTTCTTTCCTAGCGCTGGTGACCCAGGAGGAGTCTTTTCTTCCATTAAATTCATTTATTTTCTGCAGCAGAGTTTGAAAGCATAAACAAGTCAATTGACTGTTCAAAGGAATCATTACATTGACAAATGCTAATTGCAATTATGGAAACTACGACGTCATTGAAGATTTGTCTCCTTCCCAATCCGCATTGGATTCCAAACCAAATACCTCTAAACTTGAAGGGCTTGATGTAAAATAGGCATGGCATAATTTCTTGATTGGTACAATAATGTGAAGGAAATCTTCTTTTCCTTTTTCCTTTTTCTTCTTTTCCACGATCCATGTGACCTCAAATTCATGTTATTCCGAATACTGCACTCTGCATGGGGACATATTGCCTTCTATTGTGTCACCATCACTCGCATCTATCTGATCATATATATATGTATATATATATATATTGCTATTGCTCAAGGCAAATCGAAGATACTGTACTAATATGGTGAAAATAAAAGAAGGAAATAAGAGAAACAAAATGAAAGTTTTCATATTCCCATCTCCAATACAAAATGCTATTTTAAAAAGCTAAATTGATAAAATAACATTTTAAATAGTATAAATATAACTCTTTTTACCATATCTATTCCAATAAAAAAAACTCATTTGAAGAGCCATTTATATTAAAGTGGAAGAAACAAATGTTTTATTATTTCTTAATAATTTTGCCATTTGGCTAAATTTAATTGGTTTATTTTTTTAGTGGCCCCACTTTGTTGATTTTGGCTTTTTGGAGAGATATGTAGGAATAGCATTTGTGGGAGAGAAAAGGCATTTTAGCATTTTGTTTGGCTTTTCCCTTGGAGTGTGCAAAACAAGCAAAAAAAAGCTAAAATATTGATTTTTTATTTTTGGCTATCCATTTAGCTTCTCCATTGGAGATGCTCTTACAGTTTGCCCTTTTTTTTTCTTTTGCTAATGCCACTATGAGGTTCCTAAAATCCCAAAACTTCCTATCACCTTAGCTTTAGCATTCATCAAAACCATCTTTCAAATAATACTGTATTGGTACCTAACATTCATTTTCCTTAATGTAACAAAAGCTAAATGGTATGAAAAAATTATCATAAATCAAAAAATCTTTTATTGTAGATTGTAATAGTAGTTTCACTTTTAATTTTTTATTTTTTACGTGAAACGTTTCTTTAGCTTTCTTTTTCTTCTCATTCATTGCTTATTCTCTACACTTTAGCACCTTGGGTTTGGCTTGGTTGCCGCAACCACGCCAGACCCAAGCTGGTAAAAACGCCAGACC
>Ga0307517_10013750_pt1 | contig 10963 bp, 4 predicted proteins | sample 23_EM_MG_FD_194515 | JGI IMG/M metagenome (GOLD analysis project Ga0307517, IMG submission 194515) | Populus trichocarpa ectomycorrhiza microbial communities from riparian zone in the Pacific Northwest, United States - 23_EM | ecosystem: Host-associated > Plants > Roots > Unclassified | place... | reverse complement strand
AGTATAAATACATGGGATCAGTACCGGTATTATGCAGGAATTCTTGCTTTCAATATGTTCATGTAATAGATATCTTTTATATAATCTGTTTATGTGCAGTCTTACTTTTATTTTTATCTATTATTTCATGATGGATATATATATTTTATTTGGTGAAATGGAAAATGCAAAATAAAATCATAATTAGAAAATTGACTGTAAAAAGCAAGCAAAGCCTCTTATTTATTTGGTAAAGGAAGCGACAGCAACCCCATTGACCAAAACCTGAACGGCTCCGATGCACCCACTACAGATATCAAAAAGTGGGATCCGACGATTTTTAAAACGTCAACTCTCATTAGCATTCATTATCTGCCACGTGGCATCCTCGCAAGATTCGTTGTTCTATAAATAGAGAGCGTTGTCAACTTGCCATTTTGCAGTCACTAGTAGTTTCAGCATCAACTCGAGAGAGAGAGAGAGAGGCGAGAGATGGCATTTGGAGTTCGCTTGTGTTTGTGTCTCCTGCTTGTCTTTGCTGTAACATCTTCAGCTCGAAACACCATTTCATTCTCAGGTATGTTTCTTCTGTTTTATTGGTTATAGAGCGTACATACTACGGGTCATCGATCGTTACAACGCTCCTGGTTAAAATCAAAGATATATATTGTCTCCGGTTGGAGAGTTTCTTTCCACATCTGGTCCAAACTTTCTTGACAATTGCATGATCCTGTCATCGCTTTACCTGATATCACGATATCAGGATATGACCCTTTTGGCTAGCTAGCTAAGGTTTCTTCACTCTTTAGCTATGAAAGTCCTTACAGAAGCAAGATTTTCTGTTGCTACACTAAAGGGTCCAGTTTGTAGTGTCAAGTGTGGTGATGCGTGTATACATGCGCATATAAGATTTAGAGCCATGAATCGAATTGCTGTTCCTTAGCATGCAGAGAAGCTCCCAAGACTTTCCTTGTGTTTAAGTTGAACAGAGGAGTTAATCAAGTCCAGTGCAACTCAGATTCCAGGAAATTAAATCAATGGGATGCCTGTTTTTTACGTCTTAATCTATGGTTAATAAGATTGTTGTTATTGTAATGTGTGCAATAGGCCAGCTAGATTCTGTGTGCATGGTCTGCTCTGCATCGATACATGTTCCTGCTTAATATTTATTAGCTATTATCATTATATTACTCCACTTATCTCACAGCACTTCCGTAAGAGACAACATCATTAGTTTTTTTCTTACCGCACCACACAGAGGACACATGATAATAACAACTATTATAGTATTATTATAACAAGTTGATTTCATTTAGGCCGATACAAGTCTGGGAAATGAAGAGAATTTGTTTTTAGTGATTTAAACCATGGGTCTGGTGTTGACTTAAAGGTTTCCAATAATTAAATGTGTTATTGTGCATGCAGATAACGAAATGGCCTTGGCTATAAAGGGGAGGTCCTTGAAGATTACACTGAACGATTACGGTGACCCAATAGCAAACCGTGGGCACGATCCTTCACAAAGAAACAAGAATTGGGGTGGCAGCGGCGGTGGCCGTAAAGGCTGAGAGATTCTGTGATGCTTTCTTTATCTAATATTTTGGATACTAACCTAAATATGTATTGAATAAATTAATAACACCGGCTCACGTTTTGTACTTCAAGGTAGCTGATTTATACTCATTTGCCAGCTAAACATGTATTCTCTAAGGCGCCTTAGCTTCCTTGATTAATAATCGTCATCTTTCTTAATTTCAAGTTGCTGTGGCATGTCAAGTGCATATATAGCTTCAGCATGGGTTCACGTTCTTCGGTGCGGTAAACCATTATTTTCAAGAATTATTTAAGATTTTTCGTATGCGAAGGCATGATACGAATTAATCTCTTCCGTGTGGAATGTTGTGCTATCAAACATTATTTCTATATTCATATATGATCCCAAAGGGGATATGTTGACGACAAAATAATATTTCACATAGCTGTAAGGGGACATGCAAGGCAGTCGTTCGAACTTCAGATTAAGGATCATTAATTGCAAGTCTCAAGTTCAAATTCTAAGAAATTCAATGTTGGGCCGGATTCAGGGAATATGGGGAACATTGCCCTCTATTATGTAAACTAAAATAAGAAATAATAATTCACAATCCACATCGGAAAGCAAAGAAGAGTCAGACTAGCAGCAGAAAAAACCCCACATGAGGTAATTAGCAGTAGATGAAAAGAAGAAGAAGAAGATTTGATACATGTTAAAATAACTGATATACTAAAAAAACTCACCGAAACTAAAACAGGTTAATCGACAAAGATCCCATTCCTCTCCTATATATACAGTGCTGTTATCGGCCACAAAATCCCCTACAATTAATATTCTTCATCAAATCCCAAGTAATTTCATTTGTATCACAACCAAAAAGTCATTAATGCGCACTCAAACCACAAATAATTATTAATTTGTTTTTTGTCAAAAAGGGAACTTGGCATTAAGTGGAGTAATGATGTCATGACCATCTCAAGAGGAAGTTTTAACAAACCAGATTTGAGAACATGAGAAAAGAGTGCTACAAAGTCGTAAGATAAAAAAAAAAAGGTGATAAAATGATTATAAAAAATAATAAAGACTATTTCAAAAATCATTTCAAAAGTTTTTTAATTCTATATTGAAAAAATATTATTTTAATGCATTTTCAAATGAAAAATATTTTGAAAAGCAAACTTAACCACACTCTCAAACAACCCTTTAAATATAGGCGAGGGCTATAAAAGTCCAAAATAAGCCATCCTCTCCAATTTCGCCTGTTTGTACACATCATATTCCTTCACCAATTGTCTCACCATTTACATCCTCTTTTAACTTTTTTATCTTTTAAATTTGGTCTACATTCTTTTGATTGATATTTGTTTTATTTGAAATAATTTATAAAATTATTTTTTTAATTTCATTTTCTTTTATCTTTTTTATCTGTCAATTTTAACATTTATTTATTTTAATAGCTTGAAAAAAAAATTAATAATATCTAGGGGTGAGCAAAAAATCAAACAACTGATTAAACTGAAAAAAAAAACTGAAAGAACCGAACCGAAAAAAAACCAAATTAACCGATTAAAAAATAACAAAAAAGTTCCGGTTTGGTTCAGTTTTTAAAGTCTGAAACCGATTGAACCGAACTGGTTCAACCAGGCCAACACTTAAAAAAAAAACAAGTATTAATAAGATATTTTTTTGTAACCCTAAACCTAAAGTATCATCCTCTAATTAAAGACAATCAGCTGCCCTCTCCTTTTGCTCTCCGCGTCTCTCTTCTCTTTGATTTTCCTCTATACTCCACATCCCATAATTGTTAGGAATGGTTAGGCTCCTGCTGCTCCATGCTACTCTGTTCTCCTTTCAAAGGCACACCTTTCTTCACTTTTAGTTCTTCAGGCACGCCTCTCTTTGCTTTTACGTTTGCTTTTAATCTTTTTTATCCTTTTTTTTTTCTATTTCTCGCATAACAATGTAATTGTTATATAATTTTTCATACCCATGTAACTGAAGAAGATTGTTATGTCAAACCAGTAAAAGGCTTTTCTATGCTTTTCTTGATGTTGGTCTTGTGATGATAACAATTGGACATCAAGTTTGGTTATTTATTGAAAAGACCGAGTATAAAAACACCATATACTCAATAGATGATGTGGATCCATGTAAAAATTTGTAATTAGTTTCCTCTCGTTCTGGTTTTACATTTGAATAATTGATATCTTTATCTTTTCTTTTCTTTTTCTTCTAGTCAAATGACTTTTTTTCTTTCCTTTTTTTTGTGTATTTTTTGTGCAAAATTTAATTTTTGGGCAAGGATCTAACAAAAACAAAATTGAGGTTAGAATTCTGGATATTATCCTAACCGGTTTAGCTTGTTGAGAAAGTCAAGATTTATCAGAAAATAGACACAAAGTTGTGAAAATAGAAATAAAACAAACCGGTTTAAGCTGCTTTGGAAGGAAAAAAACCGAACCGAACATGGTCGGTTCGAACCGGTTTTCAGTTCGGTTCAGTTCAAAAACTTGAAAAAATAATAATTTTAATTTAGTTATTTATTTTGATTCAAAACTGGACCGAAGTGAAAATACACACCTTTAAGAGCTAACAATATCAGTTCTTTTCTGTAAAAAAAACAACAACCAGTGGAATCAGGTTAGCTTTTAATTATTTATTAATCAGAGTTGTGACTCACCCAGTAATTACTGCCGTCGTTGACAACTGACCTCGAGAATGACCAAAACCTTCTCTATGCCTTGCCGTTAGGGTGAGTAGGGGGTTTTGATTCCCTTTGTCTGCTATATATGAAAATCATAACAGCCCAATTAATTAATGGAGAAGTTAGTCTTGGAGGATGAGCCGAGACAGAGCAAGGAACTTCGGTTAGACGATTAATTAGAATCTCTAATATTTGAAATTGATTTGATATTATTAATTAAGATTGACTAAAGAAAGGCACAGAACCAGAACAAAGTCATGGCAATAATAAGCGAAGACACGACAAGGGAGACGGAGTCTCTTACAACCAAAACTAAAGAAACTATAATTGCTCAACAATTAATTCTGAATCAAAGAGAACAAGAATAAAGCTCTCATTATTTGAAGCTTGACTGGATGAAGATGACCAAAAATCCAATGAAATGCAGCTTCTTGACCATACAGATGATGCCAACACAACGCATCATTTTGTATGTGTGGTTTAGAGCTGATCAATTCTTCTCATTCCCTAATAAGGTCAGAAGGAATTCCTTGTACTCTCCATGCGTGTCTACTGCTACTGCTTGATCGAGAGAGATGTTGTTTCTCTTCAGGTAGAGCTCCTTGATCTCCTTCAAATCTTTCTCTGCACGCGTAACGATCACACGACTAAGAGCATCTTCATCGGTGTCCTCTTTATGGACGGCCCTTCGCAAGACCTGTGCACAGATATCGGTGAATTAACCGTGTCGAATAGTGTATAAAGGCCAGTGCAGTTTTGCTGTGTATAACATCAAATGAATTGCGCGCGAGTATCATTTAAGATCTTCATGATCTTGTAGAATGCCATACCTTAACAAAATACTTTCTTGGATCTCGAATGCACCGGACTGCAGTTCGCAAGGCACCTAGATATTCATCAATGGGGTCTCCCAGCAGCCCCTAACAGCCAAAATAGCAAACGAATTGGATGATGTGCTAATTTCTTAATCAGCTGTTTCTTTCATTTTCTCCAATCAATTAAATCAAGTAATTGTAGAGAATATAAAGCATTTGATATTCTTTAATTAATTATACCTTGGTAATGGATTTTCCATGGATGTCTTGGTAACGATTGAAAGTTGCATTGAGCTGTGCCTTGCTCCTTGTAGTCAATACCCTAACCAATTCATCATGGTTAAAAGCCTTTCCATATACATCATCATGGAGAAGACCAGCTTCAGAAATCGCCAAATCTTCGTCAACTTCATGGCCATCATATCTGTAGGCGCTTACGAGAGCAACCAGGACCTGCGTGGTGATCCATTAAGCAACAAATTAATGCCCATGAATAGTTCTATTCATAATTGCAAATCTCTTTGGCTTCTCTATCGAGATTGTTTTTTTTTTTCTTAATTTTTCATGCAACAATATTTCTTGTCTAGTTCTGAAGTTATTAATTTCAGTGGTTTGCTTCAAATATAATCCCAACCCTTAAAGTGTTACACTAGCTAGGGCATGCGAATAATTAATAAAAAAAGAAAAAAAATGCTTTATAGAAGTCTATATGTATACTTTTCGAATGTCACCCTTGGTGTGAAGGGCCACATCTTCTTCGAGGGAATGCCTGTAACGAAACCGGTAGGCACGCTTCACCGCCAAGAGATCTTCCGGTGATCCGACACATGCAATTTCAACAATTACTCTGTAATCAGGTTTTGATTTCTGCAAGGCCGCGTTGGCAAGGACAGCATCTCTGTCAGCTGGCTCCAAGGTCCACTGGCTCATTGCTCTCTATTTTATTGCCCACCAAAGATTTTAATGATCAAGAATATTGTAATACATGTAATGATAGATAAAAATCCATGCAAGTAAATGAGGTGAACATTAAGAAATTAACCTCAAAATCTCCGGAGATCTCAGATTTAAGTTGATGGATTAGATCCTCATGGTATATCTCTTCATAAGCTAGCCTGATAAGTTTCCTTTGAAACGAATTCCGATTCCCCAGCACTGATATTATGGCTTTCTCATCCGTTCCCAATCCTGAAACATCGATGATTTATTGTTATGATTTGCATGGACTTGCAATCATTCACGCATGGATGTAAGATTAGCAACAGAAAGGAACATTAAAAGGCCTCATTAACCAGCATTAATTTTGATGATTAATAAGTTGTGATGATTTCAAAAAGTTGCTGGAGAAACGCCAACTCAATTCCATTTCTAACCATCTAAGCTCGTTTATATAAGAAGGAAGATTAGAAGGAGGGAGGAACCAAACCTAGACAAGCCTTCTTGATTGTTTCTGCATCTTCAACGGGAGAAAAGTCTTTGGGAGCAACAACTGTGGCCATTTTCTAAAAACTGTATATTGCTTGGTTTTCTTTCTCTCTCGATTTTACATATTTATAGAGGCCAAGCCTTGCTCTTTAATGATGGTACAGTTTCACGAATTAACTGTCATGAAGAATAAACGGAATGAAAACTCATGCAAACATTCATTTTTCATAAATAGACTTACGTTACATTGCACAGTGTTCCTTTTGCTTTGTCAGCTTCTTCTTCCTTCTTCCTGTGGGCAAATATCCATGTAAGTCCCTCATCTCTTCATTATCTCTCAACTAAGTCTCCAACTCTCTATTTTAACATAGCTTTCTGACTCAATTGCATATATTACGTAGCAAAATGATGTTTTCCGAGGAGAGTTTCGCATTTATCATTAAGAACCAGGTAGATTTTGTAAGCAGGATCCAATTGAAGTATGCATGATACTTTAGGGATCAAATTAATAAAATTGATGTTTGGGAACTACATTGAGAATTAGTTCATAGTCGAGGGACTAATTTGAGCCGCCCTCCTCTTTTTCGGGTCTCCTTTGCTTGACCAAACATGACTGCGTCAACCAATGTCCAATTAATGAGTCCTTGCCCTGTTGTGCAAACCCTTGCCCAAATTTAGTTTTCTTTCTTTATCATTTATGTTTAATTTTTATATAAAGATTTTATTTTTTTTCTTAATAAGTTCCGTATTTATTTTTACCAAATAAAAATTATTTTTTATAGTTCAATTTAATTAGATTAGTTTATTGTATAGTATGAAATTGCTTCAATAATACGCTCTAGTTTTGTTTTGTTAATATCAATTTAGTTTCTATTATAATTTTTTTTCCCTTAATTTAAACTGTAACAAAAGGCTAGCATTTAATTTTCTCTTTACTTTCAATTTTTATTTGAATATATAATTTATTACTTCTAAAAACGGTAAACTGAAAGTATACACATGACGTTATTTATACACTTCAATTAATTTTTTTTAATGGAAGATTCGATTGATAAAATCTCATATCAACTCAACCGTTTGTTTTTGTTGTTAGAATTTGTTTTTGTAAAATTTTCATTTTTTTTATATTTTTAAATTATTTTAATATATTGATATAAAATATAAATTTTAAAAATAAAAAAAATATTATTTTAATATATTTTTAAATAAAAAATATTAAAAAAAACACCTACCACAATTCTAATTAGGTTTAGAGTGTTTTAGAAGTATGATAATAATTACGGTTCAAAATATTTTTATTTAAAAATATATTAAAATAATATTTTTTTATTTTTAAAAATTATTAAAAAAATAATAAAAAATATTTTAAATCATAGTTTTGAAACCCGGGACTTGGCCAACCCGAGGCTGGAACCGGGCCGGGTTGAAGAAAAAATAGAAAAAGAAAAATTCCGGTGTGACCTGGCGGGTTGACCCGGTCAAAAACCCGGTTGCAACCCGTTAGTTTTTTTTTTTTACTAAAATGACGTTGTTTTGATTTAAAAAAAATGACCTGGACGACCTGGTGGGCCGGTCAAAACATGAAACCCAGACCTTGAACCGAATTAGAAATTTAAAATAACTTCATAAAAAGTAAAATAATTTTTTTTATTAAATTTAATTCATAATAAATCTAATGTTGAATAATAAAATTAAAAATAAAAATTAAAAATAAAACAATATTACATTAAATATTACTGTGAGAAAAGAGGTAAAAAAAAAAATTATAAACAAAGAGGGTATAATAAATCTTTTTTTTTTAGTTTTAGATAATGTTTGTTTGTTATTCCTAATAATTTTTTAAAATATTTTTGTTTAAAAATATATTAAAATAATATGTTTTTTAATTTTTTTAATTTATTTTTAATATTAGTTAATTAAAATAACTTTTAAAAATTAAAAAAATATTTTTAAATAAAAAATATTTTTTAAAAATATAATTTTACTGGAACAAATACTACCTCAGTGTTATACGAGGAGGGTATAATAAAATCATCTGTTCTTTTATTTTTTTTATTACGAATATAGCTGAATTTTACAAATAGAAATAGCTTTTCAATGGCTGAAACTCATTTTCAAGAATCCAGTACACCTTTATATTGTCTCCCCTCCCTTTTTCACTACCTCTTGCTCCTCTGTCTCTCTCTCAAAAAAAAAAAAATAGAGAGAAAAAAAAAAAGCAACAGAGATATGGATTCAACCTCACCACCCCAATGGTCATCTCTTCCAAGTGATCTTTTGTTCAATATCGCCAGCATCCTCGGCACTCGCATTGATTTGCTTAGTCTCCGTGCTGTTTGCAACTCATGGCGTTCCTCTCTTTCTCTCCCTCCCAAAACTCCTCTCGTCAAACTTCCTTTTCCCATTGACCCCAATAACCCTAACCTCAATCCTAACCGCCATGGCCACTTTGCACTTAGTGAGTCCTTCAGTTACTCTCTCGAACCCATCAACAGAGACCCAAAAAGGACTTGGCTTATCAAAATTCAAGAGTCAGAATCTGGGAATGTTATTCTCAAAGACCCACTTGCTCGACACCCACTTGCTGGCTTAGATCGTTTGCCTAAAGTTTTGAACTTATTGGATTACAGAGTTAAGGAGATAAGCAAAGGGTATTATGTTGAGTTTGTTGAGCAAGGTAAAGCCCCTTATCCTTCTATCTTTGTTAATGAAATGAAGTCGTGTATTTCTATCAAGCAAGTTGCTGTTTCTTCGAGTTTTGACAAAATTGGTGATGATGGTTTTGTTGTTATGGTGATATATAATGGTGGAAAGCTGGCTTTGTGGAGAATGGGAGACGATAAATGGAGTAGTGTGAATGATATTCTAGAAGGATATGTATATGATAGTGTTGCTTATAGTAATGGGAAGTTTTTTGCTATTGATGTCAATGGATTAACAATTAGTATTGATCCAGCGAAAGCGTCGTTTGAGATCATGGAAGTTGCTCCAGCAGAACCACGGTCTGGATTTGGACACGGTGATAAGTTTAAGTACCTGGTTAAGTGGTTTTCGGATTTGTTTTTAATTGAGAAGTACCATGAAGATCTTTTTTATTGGTCGGAGTCGGATGATGAAGATGATTATCATATCAAATTTAAAATTTACAAGATGAATGAAGAGGAGTGTGATTGGGTTGAGATGGATGGATTGAAAGATGCTGTATTGTTTCTTGGTGATGGTTGTTCTTTCTTTGTTTGGGCTAAAGATTTTGCTTGGTGGAAAGGGAATTGTATTTGTTTTCTTAATTACTTGTTTATGGGAGCTGGTGGTGACGGCCCAGGGCCCAAGGCTGGGATTTTTGATTTTGAGGATGGTATTTCTAGGAAGTTATCCAAGTTCTCAAGTTGTTCAAAGCTTTTTTGGCCACCACCATCTTGGCTCAAGCACTACCCCTGAATGTCTAGACACCTAAAGTTTTTTCTTTTATCCTGCTTCTTGCAGGCTAGCTGTTTGGAAGATCTTCTTGCTTTTATACCTCTATGGAGATGATCAAAGCCATAAAATTTTATCAAGGAAGTAGCAACTGCTTAGCTAATCTTAGTTACATAAATAATGCAAAGCAGTAGTCTGTTTCTTTACATCACCTACTGTGTGCCAGATGGTAGTTTTGTGATCTAATATAATAACGACTGTTGATGCTTTTGTTATAAAGATGGTTTTTATTTTGCATTATATTTCCCCTTCATTTAGTCATGGAATGTTATTTTAGTTTTCGAACTGTCAAGAATAGCAGGTTGATTCTTCTTGTTCCATTGCTTTGAATGAAATGAAAGTTAAACCATGCTGGTAGAAGCTGAGATTAGTGGACCTATGAAATGGTCAGCAGGTGATTTCATGTCTTGTTCTGCCATGCATCGGCATAAAGATCTTCGCTCCTTGTTTGAATTGGGTATGTTAAGGGGAGTTACCGTGGATTAACAGATGATTTTGAACTTTCAAGTATGTCTAGATTATGCTTTTAAGTATGTCTAGATTTGTGCTTTTCAGTAAAAGGTTATAATAATTTCTCTCTTTTGGATGAGGATGTAGAACTGTGCCCATATTTTTCACCATCACCGGCGTACACAGAGGGGGATTAATTTATACACCTTTGTTTAGAGAGCATGGTGAGTTTTGCAGTCACGAGTTTCAATATCAATGAGAGAGAGATGGCATTTGAATTTTGCTTGTTTTTGTGTCTCTTGCTTGTCTTTTGCTGCAAGTGCTCTGCCAGTAACACCATTTCATTCTTAGGAACGCTCTTCAGTTTTTATTATAGTTATCATTTACAATAGGTGACTGAGAGGGAAATGACTAGTTTTGTTGCTGGTGTCTGGTGGTGACTTTAGCAAACCGTAGACCCCGATAACCACCTCCACCAAAAATAGACTTCCTTGTTTGAAGGAACCTCTTTTTGCTGGATAATTAACAATTACAGCACAAGTTGATATATATATATATATATATATTAGAGAGAGAGAGAGA
>Ga0307517_10013749_pt1 | contig 10963 bp, 14 predicted proteins | sample 23_EM_MG_FD_194515 | JGI IMG/M metagenome (GOLD analysis project Ga0307517, IMG submission 194515) | Populus trichocarpa ectomycorrhiza microbial communities from riparian zone in the Pacific Northwest, United States - 23_EM | ecosystem: Host-associated > Plants > Roots > Unclassified | place... | reverse complement strand
CCGAGATTCTGATCCGGATAGAGGGTTCAGCAAGAATGTTCGATCACCATCAAATTTCTCATTTTGGTAGGTTGTTGCCCCTGTTGGATTTAGTAGCACAAAATGTCTGGAGTTCATCATATGGGCGTGGTCAGGATAATAATATCTGTGTCGGACCTGAAAAAATGTGAGAGCAAGTTTGCCTGTATAACCAGCTGTTGTCATCACGTTGAGACCGGAACCATGTACTTGGTCAAGTCAAGTCACGGTTAGACAGCTTAAACTCGGACCTAATGTTTTGTGATCCCGAACCCACGAACGTTTCCAAGACCCAGTGTTATCGCTTTTTGTCCCCACACTCGGATAAGCCAACTTTCCTTAAATGATATGTCCCAAGGCTGTGCCAGTGCACAACAAGTTGCCAGATAAAGCTTGCACTGTAAAAAAAAAAACCGACCAGTTCGTAAACTCACGTCAGCGTAAATGTGATTCTGAGGTGGGGTAGTTGTGACTAAATTGACTCACTATACATAGTTGTCAATGACGCTCCCCAACTTGGTGCTTTATCAAAAGCGTTGGATATTTTGAGTCGTCCCCGCGCGCGCTAATTAAACCTGGTACCACTCGAACTCGGGAACTTTAGTATTTAGATTCCATCCGGTTAATATCCGATGGCTCAGATAACTCGCCTTGACTCGAGAAGGGGTGAAAGGTTAATTGAACTTGAACACAATAGTTTAAAGTGTTGTCGACGTCATATCCTACTATGAGCTTACACACATTCTCCTTCACCTCGGGCACTCATGCATGGGCGCACCCAGTCTCTAGGCGCTGATTATCGGATCGCCCCGACACTATGGGCCGATAAGATGTCATATGTCCGGCTGTGACGGCGTTTTCCAAAGAGTGGTTGTGTGCAGAATGGATCCTTTTTCCTAGTACATGCCACCAGATAATTATATTGTCCCAAGTGCATTGCCAAGACACACCGATACTTGACACAAGATTGGACGAAATGAGGCGGGTGAGTCAAACAAGACTGACAGCGAAATTTTGGTGGCAAAGGTAGGCGCAAATTCATCTTCGATTCCGATCAACGAAAAGTAAGCTCCAAGGCTAGTAGACGCCGTCGCTGTCCAGACCCCGTGAGTGTGTGCACGATCACAATCGCCGTCCTAGGCGTCAATTTCGTCAGTTTGAAGCGCTTCAACGTATGTCGATAGGCTTGAGGACACGGAAGCACTGGTGGCATTTCCACTTTTGCTGTGGCACACCATGTCTTTTGCCAGCGACACGGACATCACACTTTTTACTGTAAAGCACTTGGGAAACAATGTATCAATCAGGCAAAGTTGAATAATTTTATCTCACCAATTTTAGAATCTTGACTTGACGTCGCACCATTGCGACATCGTTCCTCTACAGGTCCAGTGCTGGCTTCGAGGTGGTGGGTTTGCTATCATCCGCCTGCATAATCGAGCTAACCTCTTTTAAGCGAGTCCGAGCAGTTTTGAGGAACAAAGGATCGTTTTGGGTAATTATCGACAAAAACCTGATCTTGATAGGTTCATACAATAACGTTGTTACTGCGATGTCAGTGTTCAAACGTGTATACCAGGTGATCGATGAGCGCTACCTGCTATACTTCAATTCAAGGCCGCTGAATTCCCATCGGACCTTGCACTACCGATAAGTGTCGACGCTGGCAATTTAATTGGAACGGCACTAAGCCTATGTCTCGCCCAATAATCATCCATGTATCTTTCTCGCTGCGATGTAGTCAGTAATCGTCGACTATTAGATCTCAACGACGAGAACAATTAGGAATACGACACACCATCATGAACATTCGCGGAAAGCCTAATTCGAAGGGAATCGAAGGAGTTAAGAGGTCGGCTGGAGGAACAACTGAATTGCTTGAGATACGTGATTCAATGGTTCGGGTGCAGGAATTTCAAATCTGTCAGATCATCAATAAGTTAATAGAATTTGAGCCGTTTAGTGGACGGCTCTAAGCCTCGAGTACTGCATGTCGGATTGATTGATTGGCATGTGTCGAGACAATACACAGTTGTTATTCAAACCAAGTCACTTGCCTCACACGAGGACTGTTGCACTGTCGATATCTTCCTTATCCAGCAAAGAGTGACACTCCGGCACTCGGAATCCCCCCTCTGACGTACAATTCTTGCACATGCCCACTGGACTTCGTCCCAGAAAAAAATGTCAAAGTCTCTCGGAAATGTTGCTGACCCTCTGGATGCCATTGAGAAATGGGGTCCAGACATCGTCAGATTCTACCTGATGAGAGTTGGCAATACAATCACTAAAGTCGACCGTTTGCAGACTGGTCCCCTTCTCAGCTCGACAAGCACCACAGAGAAATACAATTATTTCTTGCGGATTACCCCCCGGGGTATGTGGACTCGGCTCTCAGAAGTGGGGAAGTTACAATGGACCGTTGTTTTTCTGAATCTATGAAATCTTTGTTGAAGGGTTGCACCGCCAATGAGCAGCCTGGGAGGATCCTTGATGAAGGCGGCAACGTTGATAACGACGGAGGACTCATAGACGCAATTGTGGATTTATTGAAAACGGTCATCGCGTTGCCAGAAAAGTACACGAACATATGGGAGACTTTCGAAGTGGGAATGGCAGTCGGGGGAGATCATGACCGTCTTGAGACTGGTGGGTGACTCTCGTACTATTTCTTGTGTTTCCTCTCACTATGACCTTCTTACAGGCCGGACTTCGTCCTCTTGGTGTATTTACGGCCCAGGCAAACAAAACATTGTCGAATGTTGCCCCTTGGTCCCGAAACATGCAACTCGCATTGTGGCGCTGGAAACCACCCGCGTAGTCCGTGCTTGCCCGAGTCGCATCCATGAATCACAAAACGGTAGTCGCACTTATGGATGTTCATGTTGGTGCCACCTGATCGGGTGGGTTTCGGCGCGGTGTCACCAATTTCCCATCGATCCTCAGCAATACCCGGCGAAGCTCCATGTAGTATATTGAATATCGATCGATCCTTCAAATAGCAAACGACCCTTATTCTAGGGTGTGCACGGCAGAAAGTCCCACCTTGGACAGGAAGGGGACGAGACAATTGAACCTTGCAGCCTTGAAAGATGGAAAATGACGAGTAAGTAATATTGTCCCATATGAAATATCCATGACAAAATGAATGACACGTAGTGATGAGGATCGAAGTAATAATATGCCTCGTCCACTATCTTGCGGAACTCGGTGCATCATTCAGGACATTTTGCACAATTTGCTCCTGCTGAGCCAACCATGTTCCGAAAGCTGGGCTTTTAAGCCACCTATTTGTGAGGAATTGTGTCAGAAACAGTCTAAGTTAGAGAGGAAAGGCCGATACACGGTGTACTGACCGTTCATAAAACTCTGTCCTCTTACTGGAACTCTTAAAAGGCAAGACACTTCCATGGGCCTTAAGTGACACAAAAAAGTTTGCATTGTTAAACGGCTTGAGTCTTAATCCATGCCGCGGGCAGCGGTGATTCTCTGTTGGAATCGAGCCAGGAGAAGACTCAGAAGATTGCAACTGTGCGGGAGTGTGAAGACGAAGAGATTTGGGAGAAGAATTCATGGACGACGAGAACGATGATTTGGATACCGAAGCCGACAATGATGGTGTGGTAGCAGAAGATGGGATGATACCATGAGATGGAGAGGGCGAAAGAGAGGACTGGGGGAATCCCGATGCCAGACGGATGCGCTGGACTTCGGATGGAGAAGGAATAAGAGTATTGAGATATCGGGCCACTGGGGTAATGACTTGCGCTGAACGAGAGCAAAAGTGACGTCTAAGAGCCAAAGACGCTTCCAATCCTGAACAAAAATTCTAAGAAACGAAGTGGAGAAAGGAAGTAATGCAAGCTTACGTGCTTGATCATTTCCTTTGATTGCATTCTCTAATTGCTTGAGTAAGGCACGATCCTTCGAGATGTACCGCCTATGCGTTCGTGTCTTCCATCCTGGAGGAGGCCCAGCAGTTTGACCTAACATCGGTGTGTGCTGATTTGAGGAACCACTGAGGCGTAGTGTCAAATCGATGTCATGGCATTTAAAGAGCAGAAACGTACGAGACCCGCCGACCTAAACTTAACAGATGGGGCCAGTGTAGACACGACTTTTCAAAGAACGGATTGGTCACTCCTAATAGGATTCCAGGCTTAGGTGGTAACCTATTCACCAACTGGGATGAATCGCTATCTTGCATTGTGAAATACGGTCTGATATCGCCTGCCAATGGTATCTTGAAACTGGGAGATCAGTTGCTGCAACACGACCCTTCACAGAAGATGAAATACAAACAGGTCGCAAGAGATCTCGCATCCACCATATTGCCTGGCTTGTTTGAGCTGCTGAAGCCCCAAAGACAAGGATCGGTTCACAAAGAACCAGGCATTCCCATATAGACCATAAATTCGTAACGGCACTTTCAAACAACAACAATGGTGATGGTATCAATGGCGCCGTCGTTGCGAGGATCTGCTCAGAACATCAGAGAGGGATTACGGATATGCCATCAGCCTGACGTGGGTCATGGGGTTATACGTGCCGTTGAATGAAGTCTCCGTCATCTGCTGTACGTCTATTGAGTGTGGTATTTCGACATGCAGGACAGACCCCAGAAAGCCAAGCTCTACTAAGCGGCCTGGGTCAGGATCAGGCCTAACCTTTATCTCGTGAGCATCCAATCGAAGTCAACTCTGAAACGACAATCACCATTTTGCTATGTTATGACAAGCAGCTTCCAGCATCGGAGTCCCATGAGCTTCAAATAGAGGACCGAAGTGGCCGATGATAGAGGAAAACAGGGATGGATATTGATATTTCGTCAACATGACTAGGGATCGCTGAGAAGAATGAATAATGGAGTTCACGAGTAAAAGCAAAACTCTACCTGCTGGTATCCTCGCTTCGACGTAGTATCTCTCCGCTGCATGAAATAAGAAAAACCACAAATAAATCCATCTTCACTAATCGGTCGATTCTCGCAATCGGGAGATTTAATTATTTGTTCGCGTATGCGGAATGAGTGCGTTTGAAAACCTTGGTCGAACTGCATCGAGTCCGGGAATGCACAAAATGCTCTATCACACAGTTAGAAACTCCTTGGACCGAAACGGATATGGATATACAATGTTTCCATCTCTGCAGGACACAATGTCAAGGGCGGATATAAAGCATCGACCGTAGGGCCAGTATCGATGTCGAATTCAACTAGGGCCTGTGTCAGCCAGAAACAACATGGGAAAGGGAATACACACCTACAGCGAATGCAAGCACCCATCTCCGCATTTTCACAACGGCTGTGGAATCCATGCTGAGTGAACTAATCTCCACCTGGAGTTTCCGAAGTTCCTTGGAATGTGGACTTGCTTGGACAGTTTGCGGGTATATCTGCATGGGCACATCAAAGATGTTAGTAATGGAGTTGAGAACTATAAATCACAAGCGCACTTACATCAAATATCCCTCTCATTGGGGTCTCCAGGACTAACATGCGATGTATGTCATTGCCACTGAAGGGGACAGCAGAGGAGACTTCATGCCCTGACAGACTTGAATTTATCGAGTATGAACTGTTCGTCGTACTAAAACCTGATAGAGGAACCGAGTAGGGACTCAGGTCACCGATGTCCTCCTCGCAGATAGGGACATCGAGCTTGAGCTCAGTAGGGACGTGGGTTGGCATTGACAACGAGCTGTCGAGACTGGAAATCTATATTGCCGTCTTTTCCAACTCCGCCTGCCGTTGCTATATGGGGAAATATTTAAGATCTCCAAGTCCTCGTGATCGCGTTGAATGCGTCGGAATTCAACAATCTACCCAGATCCCACCACGCACATCTACCCTCAATGATGAAATCATCTTCAAAGAAGAAATACAAAACAACAGTAGGTCCTATTCTGCAGATGTAGACACCACGATGACCTTTTTAGGTGCCATTACGCCTACTTCAGTCCTCAATGAACCCAACACTCCGTAGTAGATACTTCGAGAGAGTCAAGGTATGTATCCAACCTATCACACTACTCTCCTTCAGCCTCAACAATGTAACAGACCCGTCTTCTTCAACTGGGATTGGAGAAACTCAATTTCAAATTGAATACTAAAGAGCAGCAAGAATCTTTGACCTACATTGAAAACCAGGTATCTGCTCTTTAATTGTCGAGTCCTTCTTCGTGTTGACTCTATTGAAGCTTGTCGAAGAATTTCCTAATGTATTTTACGGTCCTCATTCCGCAGAACGATTGCCATTTGCAAGGCAGGCTGTTATCCGCCAGCATTGCGAACAGCGAAGTAGGCTAGGTTTCGCAAGAAAACGACCACAAAATGCGGAGAAAGAGAACTTGGTCGTTGATAAACCAAGTGACGATGTACTGGATCTTACCGTAAGTGAATGTTATTTTGCAATTATTGTAGTTTAACAAACCCCTCGAATCAACAGATGGGTGACTCCGACGAGGTAAGTAACCCGGACCCCACCTTGAAAGTCTCCCCTTGACGCGTGAATCATTACAGGAATCGAAACCGTACTCACTCCCTGGTACCTTCCGGCATAGAAGCGTTTCACCCTGGATGAAAACACGCGAAGTGTCCTCAGAGCCCAGGATCAGGAGCAGGTGGACGTATTCGACCTCGACAAGCCAGGCAGGAGATTCTTCAATTCTCTCTTCCGTCCCAGAACAGAGACCCGTAAAGGCTCCGAACGCCTCTATGTCACATCCGCCTGAAACTTCTTTATCTCCAACCAAGATGAGGGTGAATGGGCTCAACCAGATCCACCATTTCCTGAAATCCTGTTCACCCTCGTTAGGCTACCTTTTGACCCGATTCGTCAATATTGGCTTTAAGTCTGTGGACACGCTAGAAGAGGTGGCGTGTAATTGGACGGAAGAGGAACGGCTTAAACTTTTGAAGAAGCTTCGAGTTTCTGATGAAGAGATATCAGAGTTGGAACTGATCGCTTTGGAGACAAGGTTCCAGAAATATCATCTGGAGATATTGAATGGTCTGTAAATATTATCTTGTAGCAACCTTTTTTGTCGATATCTGGCTTGTTGTATTACTATGTGTATAGCTTGTGTGTATTCGGACAATCAACTTCTTTCGTCTTAATCATCCATTTAGGGTAACCATCGAAATGGGGCCTAAAGAACCAACTCGTGCTCAGCTATCTTCACGGCTCGCCTACCAATCACAAACTCCCAGCTTTCTCTTGAAATTCAAGAATCGAATGAATGGCATTGGTGACGAGGATGAAGAAGAATACGATGAAGAGTTTGAACACATTGTTGATGGCCGGGAGCCTGTTCCAAGACGGCCAAGGCCTCCAATTCCCGAGAGACCAGAGGGTGATGCAGGAAGTGAGGACGAAGACATGGGAGACGAGAAACCTCAGGTCGTGGTACTCAAAGAAGGGAAACATTTAACTGAGCGAGAAGCTGAAGACATGCGTCGAAGAGGTGGGCAAAATGAATTACCTAGAGGTGTCTGGGATCTAATCCAGTTTGTCTAGAAAAGGGCTTACCTCCACTCCCAGACGTCGACGAACCATCATCCAAGATTCCCACTTCCCCTGAGGATGAAAAGATTGCAAAATCTAAATCTGGTCCATCACAAGGACTCTCCTTCTCGACTTCATCCACCGCAAAGTTCAAATCAAGCAAACGCAAAGCCACCAGCCAACTGGACGAACTCAAGTTGGCTGCTACCGAAACGAGCTCCAGGAAACAGGAGGACACGAAGAATTTGCGCTCAAAAAATCCATCAAAGAAAGCAAAGAAAGAGAATAAGACTCTCCTTTCATTTGGCGACGATGCATGAACTGCTTACGCTGCTCGACTTTTCAAACGACTTATTCTGAGGGCGTTGGAAGACGATGCCCGCCAGGCGACTGCTATTCAGCCTTGAATTCAATCCATTCGTAATCAGATCTCAGATGCTGGACTATGACGGCTGTATTCAACTAGCTATCGCCATATGCATATGTTGGAGGGATGTAAATTAACATGAATTGCAAAGAAAATTTTTGGAAAATGAAATAAAGATATCAGAGGCGAAGTTGTATCACTTAAAATATTAAAGTAGGAGCAGGGAAAGATTGGTTCAGACGATCCGCTGCCTTTTGAATTCCGGGCCATCACCTTTCCGCTCTCTAGAATTTTGAGGTTGCTGAGCGGTTTTCATGGAAGTTGGGTTGAGGTGACCTTGAGGTTCAACACATCCATAAGGATCCAGGTCAACATGCGAGATTTGACGATTACAAACAACATGCGAGACATTGTAATCGATGTATGCGTTCGTGCAACGAGGGAAAAACAGAACAGTGAAAGCAGACGAGGAAGAAAACCGATTAATGTAAAATATCAGGATGAGAATGCAGGGAAGACGATAAACTAGAAATTCGCACCCATACCTCCGCCCATCATACCTCTTCCTCCCATGCCCCCTCTACCACCACGGGATCCTCGTCCACCTCCCATGAAGTTGCCGCCACCTGCTCCCATACCCATACCCATGGGAGACATACCCATCATGCCGCCCATAGCGAGGCCGCTCATTGCCATGTTAGCCATGTTATTCATACCCATGGCCAAACCCACGTTCGGATTCAAAACACCTCCGCCCATACCGCCTCCCCGACCCATACTACCCATCGGATTTCCTCCGCGGAATGGAGCCCCGCCTCGTCCCATTGGAACAGATGTGTTCTGTGGACGAATTTCACGGGGAGGAGGTTCTATGTGCAAAATAAGCTCAACTTTCGTTGCAAAGAACAAACTAATAATTTTACCTTTTGGCAGAGTGCGGAATGGGTTCCCATTTCCTGAACTAGTCAGAGTGGCTGTGGCCCGTCGATTTTGGAATTCACTGAATTATGACACGGTTTAAGTGACATTAAATGTACATGAAATAGCTGACGTACTTATTGTCGAACCAGTATTTAATTGATGCCGCAGATTGAGCGTCATGGCACTCAACATAAGCAATACTGGAGGCGTGTCAGTTATGATGGGATTCCAATGGGAGACCAACCCACCCTTTGCTTTTACCGTTTACTTTATGTTCAGAGAATGTTATATCTCTATGGTCAACGTTCACACCGCAATTCAGTGCAACTTGGCGCAGATCTTCGTCTGTCGTCCACTGATGAGTTAAACAGGGCTTTCAGAAAAACATCGGGACAAATAACAAAACAACAGACCCATTGTAGATCCCCGATATATAAAGCGTCATAGCCGGACATAGACTGAACTTGACCACTGTTACCCACGTTTGACATGTAATTGCCATTCGGAATGCCGCTTCCACTTCCGCTGTTCGATCTTGAACTTGGGTGTGGTGTATTATTCTGGTCATTGTCGTCGCGCTGACGTTTCTCGCCCGTCATGGGCTCGATTTTGGAAGTGTACGGTTGGACCTGTTCCTCGTCCTGGGAGCCGGAGCAATCAGCAAGACGCCACAGTGGCTTTTTGAGCAAGATGCCCACCTGATGGATTCCATCGCCTTCATCATATTCGAAATCATCCTGAATAGACTCCATCCAAGCTGTAGTGTGGGGTTGATCGATGAAGGTTGGTTCTCAACGGAATCCTTGTTGGGACAAGCTCAACTTAATCGATGCACGACTTGCGTGAAAATTCGACAAAAGATTTTGGTCTGTGAAAAGTAATGACAACAAGATATCGTTGAGTATCGACGACAGGATGAAACAATGATGAGTAAAGACTGAGATTGCGACAAATCGCTGTAACAGGACAGGTTGTTGCACGCTACAGAGCAGAATTCAGCGGATAATACAGAGAAGATGTCTTACATGAAGTGTCTTAGAATACAGATGTTAGCATAAGTGTACACACCGTTGAACAAGTGGAGATGATACAGTTCGAAGCAAGCGCCGAATTTTCGTTTGGTCCCGCTTGTTATACCTTTATGTATTTGTTTGCATCTGCTTGCCCATATGTCCTGTTATATTTCAAGCTTGATTTCAAGTGCCTAGTAGTTGTATAGAAATTGGGTATGAAATCCTTTGAACCTGATAGTGAATTCGAGCACGCTCCTTCTTATTCCCGTAACCGCGGCGCCTCTCGAAACGCTCGTATGTATTTTTTGGGAATGGGCATTTCACTTCCACAGTAGGACTGAAGCGGCTAAGTAATGAATCACGATGATGAAGGTTAGACCCCACCTTCCAGTCCTCCGATTGACATAACAGGCTGCAGAAGCCTGCACTCCCAAAGTGTTGTGAATAATGATCAACGAAACAAGGAAAGAAACCACTTACGAGCTATCTTGCACTTGGAACAACACAGCGTTGGGTTATTCTCCCCACAATCCGCACGACATACCACCTTCTATAACGCGGGTACACTCCCGCATCAGGTTTGTCTGGCCAATTACCGAGCCAGACTTCTAGCTCCTTTTCATACTCACACTCATTCCTTGAACGCAATGCCAGTTTTTCAGCTTTCCTTCAACCATATCGCCAGATCCTCCTCCTCGGCCTCGGTTATGCCACTCCAGCTGACCTTTATGTTTGGTTGACGGGAGATCAAGTGGAACCATATGCCCTTTGCTAACCGGGTACCTACTTCTTGAACACATGCTTGAGCCACCCCAATCGGAGCCGTCGCTAGAGGTGGAGACAGGTATCCACTTCCCGATGCGGTAGGGTGAGCCAGCAGGCTCCGGGACGACGCGATAGCGCACGCCGGGCTGTGCACATTGATGCTGAGCATCGAAGAAGCCAAACTAAAAAGATGTTACTGTAAATCAATATATGTAAATCTCGGTGATTATGACTCACCTCGGCACGACGCTTAACGTAAAGGTCGAATATATAGTCCACGTCCATCGTGATATGTAGGTCGAACTCCTCAGGGCCGGTGGTGTTGAAGAGTCGTTCGAGGAGGTGCTGATTGCCGGTTGCTGGTATTCTTTGTC
>Ga0307517_10013748_pt1 | contig 10963 bp, 11 predicted proteins | sample 23_EM_MG_FD_194515 | JGI IMG/M metagenome (GOLD analysis project Ga0307517, IMG submission 194515) | Populus trichocarpa ectomycorrhiza microbial communities from riparian zone in the Pacific Northwest, United States - 23_EM | ecosystem: Host-associated > Plants > Roots > Unclassified | place... | reverse complement strand
ACTACGACCTCAGAAATCTTCAACAAAACAGCTTCCACAGGTGACGAACGGATTCGACAGCGCAAACAGCACCTGCGGCCTCAGAAATCTTCAACGAAACTACTTCCACTAGTGACCCGTGTATTCGACAGCAAAAACACCCTATGGCTTCAGAAATCATCAACGAAACTGCTTCCACGGGTGAGGCATGGATTCGACAGCGCAAAGAGGCCATGCGGTCTATGAAATCATCAACAAAAATTGAGTCGCTGCCGAATCAGATATCATCAACGAAACTGCTTCCACGGGTGACGCATGGATTCGACAGCGCAAAGAGCCCATGTGGGCTTTGAAATCATCAACAAAAACTCAGTCGCTGCAGAATCAGAAATCATGAACGAAACTGCTTCCACGGGTGATGCATGGATTAGACATAGGAAACAGCCCAAGTGGCCACAAAAATCATCAACGAAAGTGCTTCCACGGGTGATGCATGGATTCGACAGCGCAAACAACCCCTGCCGCCTCAGAAATATTCATCGAAACTGCTTCCACTGGTGACTCATGCATTCGACAGCGCAAACAGCCCATGTGGGCTTAGAAATCATCAACGAAAACTGAGTCGCTGGTGACTCAAAAATCATCAACGAAACTACTTCCACGGGTGATGCATGGATTCGACAGCGCAAAGAGCCCTTGTGGGCTATGAAATCATCAACAAAAACTCAATCGCTGCCGAATCAAAAATCATCAACGAAACTGCTTCCACGGGTGACGCATGCATTCGAAAGCGCAAAAAGCCCATGCGGGCTATGAAATCATCAACAAAAATTGGGTCGTTGCCCAATCAGAAATCATCAACGAAACTGCTTCCACGGGTGATGCATGGATTAGACATAGCAAAGAGCCCACGCGGCCACAGAAATCATCAACGAAAGTGCTTCCACGGGTGACACATGGATTCGACAGCGCAAACAGCCCTGCGGCCTCAGAAATATTCATCGAAACTGCTTCCACTGGTGACGCATGGATTCGACAGCGTAAACAGCCCCTCCGGCCTCCTAAATCATCACCGAAAACGCTTGCAGAGGTGACGCATGCATTCGACAGCGCAAACACCCACACGGCCTCAGAAATCTTCAACAAAACAGCTTCCACGGGTGACGCATGGATTCGACAGCGCCAACAGCCCATGGGGGCTTAGAAATCATCAACGAAAATTGAGTCGCTGCCGAATCAGAAATCATCAACGAAACTGCTTCCACGGGTGACGCATGGATTCGACAGCGTAAACAGCCCCTCCGGCCTCCTAAATCATCACCGAAAACGCTTGCAGAGGTGACGCATGCATTCGACAGCGCAAACACCCATACGGCCTCAGAAATCTTCAACAAAACAGCTTCCACGGGTGACGCATGGATTCGACAGCGCCAACAGCACCTGCGGCCTCAGAAATCTTCAACGAAACTGCTTCCACGGGTGACGCATGAATTCGACAGCGCAAACAGCCCATGGGGGCTTAGAAATCATCAACGAAAATTGAGTCGCTGCCGAATCAGAAATCATCAACGAAACTGCTTCCACGGGTGACGCATGGATTCGACAGCGCAAAGAGCCCATGTGGGCTTTGAAATCATCAACAAAAACTCAGTCGCTGCAGAATCAGAAATCATCAACGAAACTGCTTCCACGGGTGACGCATGGATTCGACAGCGCAAAGAGCCCATGTGGGCTTTGAAATCGTCAACAAAAACTGAGTCGCCGTAGAATCAGAAATCGTCAACGAAACTGCTTCCACTGGTGACGCATGGATTAGACATAGCAAACAGCCCATGTGGCCACAGAAATCATCAACGAAAGTGCTTCCACGGGTGATGCATGGATTCGACAGCGCAAATAGCCCCTGCGGCCTCTGGAATCTTCAACGAAACTGCTTCCACTGGTGACACTTGAATTCGACAGCGCAAACAGCCCCTCCGGCCTCAGAAATCATCACCGAAAGTGCTTCCACGAGTGACACATGGATTCGACAGCGTGAAGAGCCCCTGTGGGCTATGAAATCATCAACAAAACCTGATTCGCTGCAGAATCAGAAATCATCAACGAAACTGCTTCCACTGGTTAGGCATGGATTCGACAGCGTAAACAGCCCCTCCGGCCTCCGAAATCATCACCAAAAGTGCTTCCATGGGTGACGCATGGATTCGACAGGGCAAACAGCCCCTGCGGCCACAGAAATCTTCATTGAAACTGTTTCCACTAGAGACGCATGGATTCGACAGCGCAAACAGCCCCTCCGGCCTCAGAAGTCATCACTGAAAGTGCCTCCACGGGTGACGCATGGATTCGACAGCTCAAACAGCCCCTACGCCTTCAGAAATCTTTAACGAAACTGCTTCCACGGGTGACGCATGGATTCGACAGCGCAAAAAGACAATGTGGGCTATGAAATCATCAACAAAAACTGAGTCGCCGCAGAATCAGAAATCGTCAACGAAACTGCTTCCACGGGTGACGCATGGATTAGACATAGCAAACAGCCCATGTGGCCCTAGAAATCATCAACGAAAGTGCTTCCACGGGTGAGGCATGGATTCGACAGCGCAAATAGCCCCTGCGGCCTCTGAAATCTTCAACGAAACTGCTTCCACTGGTGACGCTTGAATTCGACAGCGCAAACAGCCCCTCCGGCTTCTGAAATCATCATCGAAAGTGCTTCCACGAGTGACGCATGGATTCGACAGCGCAAACAGCCCCTGCAGCCTCAGAAATCATCACCGAAAGTGCTTCCACGGGTGACGCATCGATTCGACAGCGCAAACAGCCCCTCCGCCCTATGAATTCTTCAACGAAACTGCTTCCATGCGTGACGCATGGATTCGACAGTGTAAAGAGCCCATGTGGGCTATGAAATCATCAACAAAAACTGAGTCGTTGCAGAATCACAAATCATCAACGAAACTGCTTCCACGGGTGACACATGGATTAGACATAGCAAACAACCCATGTGGCCACAGAATCATCAACAAAAGTGCTTCCACGGGTGACGCATGGATTCGACAGCGCAAACAGCCCCTGCGGCCTCAAAAATATTCATCGAAACGACTTCTACTGGTGATGCATGGATTCGACAGCGCAAACAGACCCTCCGGCCTCCGAAATCATCATCGACAGAGCTTCCACGAGTGAGGCGTGGATTCGACAGCGCTAACAGCCCCTGCGGCCTCATAAATCTTCAACGAAACTATTTCCACTGGTCACGCATGGATTCGACAACGCAAACGGCCCCTCCGGCCTCAGAAATCATCACCGAAAGTGCTTCCACGGGTGAAGCATACATTCGACAGCGCAAACAGCCCATGTGGGCTTATAAATCTTCAACGAAAACTGAGTCGTTAGCAGCTCAAAAATAACCAACGAAATTGCTTCCACGGGTGCCGCATGAATTCGACAGCGCAAACAGTCCCTCCGGCCTCTGAAATCATCAACGAAACTGCTTCCACGGGTGATGCATGTATTCGATAGCGTAAACAGCCCCTGCAGCCTCAGAAATCATCAACGAAACTGCTTCCACGGGTGACGCATGGATTCGACAGCGCGAAGAGCCCATGTGGGCTATGAAATCATCAACAAAAACTGAGTCGCTGCAGAATCAAAAATCATCAACGAAACAGCTTCCACGGGTGAGGCATGGATTAGACATAGCAAACAACCCCTGTGGCCACAGAAATCATCAACGAAAGTGCTTCCACGGGTGACGTATGGATTCGACAGCGCAAACAGCACCTGCGGCCTCAGAAATCTTCAACGAAACTGCTTCCACTGGTGACGCATGGATTCGACAGCGCAAACAGCCCCTCCCGCGTCCGAAATCATTAACGAAAGTGCTTCCAAGGGTGACGAATGCATTCGACAGCAGAAACAGCCCCTGCGGCCTTAGAAATCTTCAACGAAACTGTTTCAACTGGTGACGCATGGATTCGACAGCGCAAACAGCCCCTGCGGCCTCAGAAATCATCACCGAAAGTGCTTCCATGGGTGGCGCATGGATTCGAGAGCGCAAACAGCCCATGTGGGCTTAGAAATCATCAACGAAAACTGAGTCGCTGGTGACTCAAAAATCATCAACGAAACTGCTTACAAGGGTGATGCATGGACTCGACAGCGCAAAGAGCCCATGTGGGCTTTTAAATCATCAACAAAAACTGAGTCGCAGACGAAACTCCTTCCACGAGTGATGCATGGATTAGACATAGCAAACAGCCTATGTGGCCACAGACATCATCAACGAAAGTGCTTCCACGGGTGACGCATGCATTCGACAGCACAAACAGCCCCTGCGGCCTCAGAAATCTTCAACGAAACTGTTTTGACTGGTGACTCATGGATTCGACAGCACAAACAGCCCCTCCGGCCTCCAAAATCATCACCGAAAACGCTTCCAGAGCTGACGCATGCATTCGACAGCGCAAGCAGCCATACGGCCTCAGAAATCTTCAACAAAACTGCTTCCACGGGTGACGCATGGATTCGACAGCGCAAACAGCCCCTGCGGCCTCAGAAATATTCATCAAAACTGCTTCCACTGGTGACACATGCATTCGACAGCGCAAACAGCCCATGTAGGCTTAGAAATCATCAACGAAAACTAAGTCGCTGGTGACTCAAAAATCATCAACGAAACTGTTTCCACGGGTGACGCATGCATTCGACAGCGCAAAGAGCCCATGTGGGCTTAGAAATCATCAACAAAATCTGAGTCGCAGACGAAACTCCTTCCACGAGTGATGCATGGATTAGACATAGCAAACAGCCTATGTGGCCACAGAAATCATCAACGAAAGTGCTTCTACGGGTGACGCATGGATTCGACAGCGCAAATAGCCCCTGCGGCCTCAGAAATATTCATCGAAACTGCTTCCACTGGTGACACATGGATTCGACATAGCAAACAGCCCCTCCGGCCACAGAAATCATCAACGAAAGTGCTTCCACGGGTGACACATGCATTCGACAGCACAAACAGCCCCTGCGGCCTCAGAAATCTTCACCGAAAACGCTTCCAGAGGTGAAGCATGCATTCGACAGCGCAAACAGCCATACGGCCTCAGAAATATTCAACAAAACTGCTTCCACGGGTGACGCATGGATTCGACACCGCAAACAGCCCCTGCGGCCTCAGAAATCTTCAACGAAACTGCTTCCACGGGTGACGCATGCATTCGACAGCGCAAACAGCCCATGTGGGCTTAGAAATCATCAACGAAAACTGAGTCGCTGGCGACTCAAAAATCATCAACGAAACTGCTTACATGCGTGAGGCATGGATTCGACAGCGCAAAGAGCCCTTGTGGGCTATGAAATCATCAACAAAAACTCAGTCGCTGCCAAATCAGAAACCATCAACGAAACTGCTTCCACGGGTGACGCATGGATTCGACAGCACAAAGAGCCCATGTGGGCTTTGAAATCATCAATAAAAATTCAGTCCCTGCAGAATCAGAAATCATCAACGAAACTGCTTCCACGGGTGATGCATGGATTAGACATAGCTAACAGCCCATGTGGCTACAGAAATCATCAACGAAAGTGCTTCCACGGGTGACGCATGGATTCGACAGCGCAAACAGCCCCAGCGGCGTCAGAAATATTCATGGAAACTGCTTCCACTGGTGACGCATGGATTCGACAGCGCAAACAGCCCCTATGGCCTCCGAAATCATTATCGAAAGTGCTTCCACGAGTGACGCATGGATTCGTCAGTGCAAACAGCCCCTGCGGCTTTAGAAATCTTAAATGAAACTGTTTCCACTGGTGACCCATGGATTCGACAACGCAAACAGCCCCTGTGGGCTATGAAATCATCAACAAAAACTGAGTCGCTCCGAATCAGAAATCATCAACGAAACTGATTCCACGGGTGACGCATGGATTCGACAGCGCAAAGAGCCCATGCGGGCTATGAAATCATCAACAAAAATTGAGTCGCTGCCGAATCAGAAATCATCACCGAAAACTGAGTCGCTTGCGACTCAGAAATCATCAACGAAACTGCTTACACGGGTGAGGCATGGATTCGACAGCGCAAAGAGCCCATGCGGGCTATGAAATCATCAGAAAAAATTGAGTCGCTGCCGAATCAGAAATCTTCAACAAAACTGCTTCCACGGGTGACGCATGGATTCGACATAGCAAAGAGCCCTTGTGGCCACATAAATCATCAACGAAAGTGCTTCCATGGGTGACACATGGATTCGACAGCGCAAACAGCCCCTGCGGCCTCAGAAATATTCATCGAAACTGCTTCCACGGGAGACACATGGATTCGACAACGTAAACAGCCCCTGCAGCCTCCGAAATCATCATTGAAAGTGCTTCCACGAGTGACGCATGGATTCGACAGCGTAAACAGCCCCTGCGGCCTCAGAAATCTTCAACGAAATTGTTTCCACTGGTAACGCATGGATTCGACAGCGCAAAGAGCCCATTTGGGCTTAGAAGTCATCAACTAAAACTAAGTCGCTAGCGACTCAAAAATCATCAACGAAACTGCTTCCATGGGTTATGCATGTATTGGACAACGCAAAGAGCCCATGTGGGCTATGAAATCATCAACAAAAACTGATTCGCTGCAGAATCAGAAATCATCAACGAAACTACTTCCAATGGTTAAGCATGGATTCGATAGCGCAAACAGCCCCTCCGGCCTCCGAAATCATCACCGAAAGTGCTTCCATGGGTGACGCATGGATTCGACAGCTCTAACAGCCCCTGCAGCCTCAGAAATCTTCAACGAAACTGTTTCCACTGGTGACGCATGGATTCGACAGCGCAAATAGCCCCTCCGGCCTCAGAAATCATCACCAAAAGTGCTTCCACGGGTGACGCATCGGTTCGACAGCGCAAAAAGCCAATGTGGGCTATGAAATCATCAACAAAAACTGAGTCGCTGGAGAATCAGAAATCATCAACGAAACTGCTTCCACGGGTGACGCATGGATTCGACAGCGCAAAGAGCCCATGTGGGCTTTGAAATCATCAACAAAAACTGAGTCGCCGCAGAATCAGAATTCGTCAACGAAACTGCTTCCACGGGAGACGCATGCATTCGACAGCGAGAACAACCCATGTGTGCTTAGAAATCATCAACGAAAACTGAGTCGCTGGCGACTCTAAAATCATCAAGGAAACTGCTTCCACAGGTGATGCATGGATTCGAGAGCGCAAAGAGCCCTTGTGGGCTATGAAATCATCAACAAAAACTCAGTCGCTGCTGAATCAGAAATCATCAACGAAACTGCTTCCATGGGTGACGCATGGATTCGACAGCACAAAGAGCCCATGTGGGCTTTGAAATCATCAATAAAAATTCAGTCGCTGCAGAATCAGAAATCATCAACGAAACTGCTTCCACGGGTGACGCATGGATTCGACAGCGCAAAGAACCCATGTGGGCTTTGAAATCATCAACAAAAACTCAGTCGCTGCAGAATCAGAAATCATCAACGAAACTGCTTCCATGGGTGATGGATGGATTAGACATAGCAAAGAGCCCATGTGGCCACAGAAATCATCAACGAAAGTGCTTCCACGGGTGACGCATGGATTCGACAGCGCAAACAGCCCTGCGGCCTCAGAAATATTAATCGAAACTGCTTCCACTGGTGACGCACGGATTCGACAGCTCAAACAGCCCCTCCGGCCTCCGATATCATCACCGAACGCTTCCAGAGGTGACGCATGAATTCGACAGCGCAAACAGCCATACGGCCTCAGAAATCTTCAACAAAACTGCTTCCACGGGTGACGCATGGATTCGACAGCGCAAAGAGTCCATGCGGGCTATGCAATCATCTTCAAAAACTGAGTCCCTGCCGAATCAGAAATCTTCAACAAAAATTGCTTCCACGGGTGACGCATGGATTCGACAGCGCAAATAGCCCTGCGGCCTCAGAAATATTCATCGAAACTGCTTCCACTGGTGACGCATTGATTCGACAGCGCAAACAGCCCCTCCAGCCTCCGAAATCATCACCGCATACGCTTCCAGGGGTGACACATGGATTCGATAGCGCAAACAGCCCCTACAGCCTCAGAAATCTTCAACGAAACTGTTTCCACTGGTAACGCATGGATTCGACAGCGCAAACAGCCCCTCTCGCCTCAGAAATCATCACCGCAAGTGCTTCCACGGGTGACGCATGCATTCGACAGCGCAAACAGCTCATGTGGGCTTAGCAATCATCAACGAAAACTGAGTCGCGGGCGACTCACAAATCATCACCGAAAACTGAGTCGCTGGCGACTCACAAATCATCAACGAAACTACTTCCACGGGTGATGCATGGATTCGACAGCGCAAAGAGCCCATGCGGGCTATGCAATCATCTTCAAAAACTGAGTCCCTGCCGAATCAGAAATCTTCAACAAAACTGCTTCCACGGGTGACGCATGGATTCGACAGCGCAAACAGCACCTGCGGCCTCAGAAATCTTCAACGAAACTGCTTCCACGGTGACGCATGCATTCGACAGCGCAAACAGCCCATGTGGGCTTAGAAATCATCAACGAAAACTGAGTCGCTGGCGACTGAAAAATCATCAACGAAACTGCTTACACGGGTGAGGCGTGGATTCGACAGCACAAAGAGCCCATGCGGGCTATGAAATCATCAACAAAAATTGAGTCCCTGCCGAATAAGAAATCATCAACGAAACTGCTTCCACGGGTGACGCATGGATTCGACAGCGCAAAGAGCCCATGTGGGCTTTGAAATCAACAACAAAAACTCAGTCGCTGCAGAATCAGAAATCGTCAACGAAACTGCTTCCACGGGTGATGCATGGATTAGACATAGCAAACAACCCATGGGGCCACAGAAATCATCAACGAAAGTACTTCCACGGGTGACGCATGGATTCGACAGCGCAAACAGCCCTGCGGCCTCAGAAATATTCATCGAAACTGCTTCCACTGGTGACGCATGGATTCGACAGCGCAAACAGCCCCTCCGGCCTCTGAAATCATCATCGAAAGGGCTTCCACGAGTGATCCATGGATTCGACAGCTCAAACAGCCCCTACGGCCTCAGAAATCTTCAACGAAACTGTTTCCGCTGGTAACGCATGGATTCGACAGCGCAAACAGCCCCTCTGGCCTCAGAAATCATCACCGAAAGTGCTTCCACGGGTGACGCATGCATTCGACAGCGCAAACAGCCCATGTGGGCTTAGAAATCATCACCGAAAACTGAGTCGCTGGCGACTCACAAATCATCAACGAAACTACTTCCATGGGTGATGCATGGATTCGACAGCGCAAAGAGCCCATGCGGTCTATGCAATCATCTTCAAAAACTGAGTCCCTGCCGAATCAGAAATCTTCAACAAAACTACTTCCACAGGAGACGCATGGATTCGACAGCGCAAACAGCACCTGCGGCCTCAGAAATCTTCAACGAAACTGCTTCCACGGTGACGCATGCATTCGACAGCGCAAACAGCCCATGTGGGCTTAGAAATCATCAACGAAAACTGAGTCGCTGGCGACTGAAAAATCATCAACGAAACTGCTTACACGGGTGAGGCCTGGATTCGACAGCGCAAAGAGCCCATGCGGGCTATGAAATCATCAACAAAAATTGAGTCCCTGCCGAATAAAAAAATCATCAACGAAACTGCTTCCACGGGTGACGCATGGATTCGACAGCGCAAAGAGCCCATGTGGGCTTTGAAATCAACAACAAAAACTCAGTCGCTGCAGAATCAGAAATCGTCAACGAAACTGCTTCCACGGGTGATGCATGGATTAGACATAGCAAACAGCCCATGGGGCTACAGAAATCATCAACGAAAGTACTTCCACGGGTGACACATGGATTCGACAGCGCAAACAGCCCTGCGGCCTCAGAAATATTCATCGAAACTGCTTCCACTGGTGACGCATGGATTCGACAGCGCAAACAGCCCCTCCGGCCTCCGAAATCATCAGCGAAAGGGCTTCGACGAGTGATCCATGGATTCGACAGCTCAAACAGCCCCTACGGCCTCAGAAATCTTCAACGAAACTGTTTCCGCTGGTAACGCATGGATTCGACAGCGCAAACAGCCCCTCTGGCCTTAGAAATCATCACCGAAAGTGCTTCCACAGGTGATGCATGGATTCGACAGCGCAAAGAGCCCATGCGAGCTATGCAATCATCTTCAAAAACTGAGTCCCTGCCGAATCAGAAATCTTCAACAAAACTGCTTCCACTGGTGACGCATGGATTCGACAGCGCAAACAGCCCTGCGGCCTCAGAAATATTCATCGAAAGTGCTTCCACTGGTGACGCATGGATTCGACAGCGCAAACAGCCCCTACGGCCTCAGAAATCTTCAACGAAACTGTTTCCGCTGGAAACGCATGGATTCGACAGCGCAAACAGCCCCTCTGGCCTCAGAAATCATCACCGAAAGTGCTTCCACGGGTGACGCATGGATTCGACAGCGCAAAGAGCCCATGCGAGCTTTGCAATCATCTTCAAAAACTGAGTCCCTGCCGAATCAGAAATCTTCAACAAAACTGCTTCCACGGGTGACGCATGGATTCGACAGCGCAAACAGCCCTGCGGCCTCATAAATATTCATCGAAACTGCTTCCACTGGTGACACATGGATTCGACAACGCAAACAGCCCCTACGGCCTCAGAAATCTTCAACGAAACTGTTTCCACTGGTAACGCATGGATTCGACAGCGCAAACAGCCCCTCTGGCCTCAGAAATCATCACCGAAAGTGCTTCCACGTGTGACGCATGCATTCGACAGCGCAAACAGCCCATGTGGGCTTAGAAATCATCAACGAAAACTGAGTCGCTGGCGACTCACAAATCATCACCGAAAACTGAGTCGCTGGCGACTCACAAATCATCAACGAAACTACTTCCACGGGTGATGCATGGATTCGACAGCGCAAAGAGCCCATGCGGGCTATGCAATCATCTT